>Ga0208856_1000647_pt1 | contig 12407 bp, 12 predicted proteins | sample LakMenEpi13Jul12_FD_150690 | JGI IMG/M metagenome (GOLD analysis project Ga0208856, IMG submission 150690) | Freshwater microbial communities from Lake Mendota, WI - 13JUL2012 deep hole epilimnion (SPAdes) | ecosystem: Environmental > Aquatic > Freshwater > Lentic | place: Lake Mendota, Madison...
TGCCAACGCCGTTTCCGATGGACCCAATCAGATCCCGCTCGAGTTCATCGAAGATCTCTTGGTCAAACTCATCGCCATCCACCACGCGTCCCACTGATCCGCCAGCTTTTTAAGAGCATTTCCAGAAATTGTGTGGCCGCAAAAAATGGTGGCAGTGAAGCGTAGCGACATAGCGGAAGAAAAAAACCATCTAGTTTCCGCAATTTTCAACCGCCATGCCAGATACATTTAGAAAGAACGACTGGGAGGTGTTGTCACGGCGCGTCTTGTCCGCTTTCTAGTTCCATCGCATAACGCAGTGCTGCCCGTACATCATCCATGGCCTTGCCATAAAATATTCCGATGGGTCCTTGCAGCTCGTGATGCTGGATCGCTTGCAATCCCTGTACATTCGCAAAGCTCTTGACGCGCAAAAATGATCTTGATGGCAACTCTACCTCATATGGCGAACCTCGATGTGCGGAGGTAATTGGAACACATAGACAGAGTGCCCTCGGTGGATTTGAATCCTCACGTGATACGATTAACATCATCCGCGCCTTGCCACCGGCACCAAGATCGACGCGATACACTTCTCCTGGCTTAGTCGTCATAGCAGGTATCAAGTGCTGCTTGTCTTACCGAGGTCGGACGCAAAATATCCGAATCAGGCGGAATCTCTACGGCGAAGGGCAAGCCACGCCGCATCTTCACCTGAGTAAGGAACATCCGAATCGCTTCGGTGGTCGAAATGCCCAAGCACTCAAACACGGTCTCCGCTTCCTCCTTGAGGCGCGGTTCCACTCTAGCCCGAACAACTGCTTCTTTCATGGCTCGAATGTAGCGCATCTGGGCCACGACGCAATGATTATTTTTGCGAACGTTCAACTGTAGAAGCGGCGAAATGGAAGCCTGAATTCAAATTGGGGCCTCACCCGTCCTTGGATGGAGCATCTTGTTCGATGTCTCTTTTCTTGAGAAGCAAACCAAGGGTAAGAGCGACCGAAATGGGAATAAGCAGATGCCACATGACGCGAGGTATCGCTACCAATGGTTGCTTGAACGAAAAATACGGAGGCAACGAAACGTCCAATCCTTCAAATCTTTTTGGTATCTCCACAAAATGCGCGAAAAGTTCACGGCCCAAATACAACCACGCAACAAACAGAATCAGCAAAAGCGACAACCCATAGATCGCTTTATGAGGAAATCGCCACAAACCCAAAGCGAGAACGATCAACGACGATGCCACACCAAAAGACTCAATTGACGATGTGATTCGATATTCCGCAAACCAACCACTAATCTCTGGGGCTGGCGCAGGCACTGTGATCAACCACGCGCTTTGGGCAAAAGCAAACAATGCTGCAAGTGAGAGGAAACAGGCGATGGTGTATCTTCGGCTCATTTTTTATGGAAAGTAGAGCACACTCGCAACCATGAGCGGTGGCGAGTGTTACTTACGGGGTTAGGGTTGTCGTTGCCGTGCACTATTTTCCGGTCAAACTGAATTGTACCGTCTTGTTCTCCGTCTATTTAACTTGTTCAAAAAGTTCTGTATATGTGCTCTTTCTGAATAATGGGGGGATTTCAGAACCATCTGGCATTGTTGCCGCAAAATCTTTGATTGATGGGTTTTTAGAGATGAATTCTTTATGTTGATTGATTTTACGATCCACAAGGGACATATCCCATTCTTCTTGGTTCATTAAATTGCGATACTTTATTGTGGCTACCAATGACCTACAAAAACTCCTTGAAACCAAGTCGTAAGCCTCACGATTATCTTTAGGCCGTAGAACCTTTAATGCTTCTTGCGCATGATATAAATTTGTAGATTCGCTCCAATAGCCCGTGCTGACTATCTCTTGTGATGACTTTTTATTGGCACGATTAGAGCCATGCACGTAGCCGCCAAGGTATAGGCATACCAGACCTGCACAAATCGCGAAACATCTTATGATTTTCTTCATTTATTTTGAGAACATATAAGCCATCCACCTAGAGTAGCAAAGCTTGAATTCAAGATGGGGCGTTATTCGCCTTTGGGGGCGTCGGCTTGTTAGCCCTTTGTTTTGCGTAATAGGCCCATTCGGTATTTGCAGTGCCCTTTCTCAATATTGATGAAAAACTGCCACCACGAATTCTCATTTCGAAAGTAGTGGGGCCAGTAGCCTCGTCCCATGAAGCGAACCGAATCAATCCCAGAAAATTCAGACGCGTCCATTCTTTGCAGGTGTTTGATGAATTCTTCGGCGTGGTTGGGCGCAAATGAGAACTGTCCTTCCGACACATTGATGTCCAAATCATTCTTGGTCGTAATATCGTAGCTCGACTTGGGGATGATGCTGGGAAGCCATCCTCGCTGGAATAGCTTGTCGGCTTCGGCGTCTGCTCTGGTCTCGTATCGGCTTGTAACGGTGTCACCACACCCGCAAACAAGAAACGCTGCGAACACGAAAATTACGATGCGATTTAGGGTCATTATCTTGGCCGAACGCCAAAGAGCACGCACACCTATTAGTAGGGGCGGGCGACGATCAAGGGTTTGAGGTTAAAATACGAAAGGGCATGTAAATAGGGCGGCTGTGTCTCGACTTGTTCGATTCTTGGATTTGTAGCTACCATGAACTTTCGAGCAAATAAACTGTCCCGTTGTGATATCGTAAAACCCTCAGATAATCGTCGCCCTTCTTATGCTCAAAATAGGTCGTTGAATCCACCTCTGGCGGAGTCCACCAAAGAGGAGCTCCGCCAATCTTTGTGTTCAGGATAGATTTGAAGCCTTGATGCTCGCCTGGATCAAATCGTTGGTCCAAGCCGAGTGACTTTGCATATTCCGAAAAGCGTATTGCTGGCATGGAAGCCATCAAGAGTCTGGTGTGATCTCCACCAAAAAAGCCATGGATCAGGTCTTCTTTCACATGAGTAGCATCTGCCGGTAGAGTCTTTCTGCCATTTGATGTTTGAAATTCTCTTATGGGATAGCCGATGAGCGGCAGTAGGGCGATGATTATGAGAGGAAGCGAACAGCCCCACTTCGCCGCTAACTCCCACTTTGCCGCTGTATCCATCATTTTCTATCGAACGTTTGATGTGGAGGCACCGGCGGGTCAATCTCCGATTCAACTAGGGACGTTATCGCCGGCTGCCTCGCATGACTTGTTCGCTTCCGCGATTTCTATTGAAGGATGTAGTAAAGACTAATAATCAAGATGATCCAGAATGCCAATCCCAAGACGAGAGAGGTCATGCAGTATGAATTGGCTGATTGCTGGAAGTCTGGCTTGTAGCGTCCGAACGAAATTACAAACTTCACAATCTCACCTGTCCATACAAGGAAAACCTCGATGAATAAAAATGCCAGGAAACCAAGTATCTCATCCATCAAATATTCCTTTCAAATATTTTGTTCTCTCGTAGGCAATCTTGTGGGATGGGGGGAGGTAAGTTTGATATTGTCCTCACGAGAGGTAATGCTACGAGTTGGGGTTTTTGCGCTAAGTATCAACAGAAACTCTTCGAGGCTCTCAATTGGACCGGCTAAGAACGGATTTGAATCGCCCGCGAGGGAAATAACCTCCCCATACCTTGGGTTCTTTGGATTGGCGCACACCGCGTAGAGGGGGGCTTCAATAAGGGCATCAATGAAGGCGAGGTAGTCACAGAGATCGGGACACACTGTGTGGCCGTTGAGAAATTCGATGTCGGGCTGCGTGCGTAGCTTCTGATCGAGGGTCACTAACTCGTCGAATGGCCATATGCGCCAGCTACATTCAGTGAATTCTTTCGTGCCGCCTGCCTCTGTGTAAAACTCGCGAAGGCCAGCTGGAAGGATAAGATCTCGCTCCTCCTCAAACGCCGCGATTCGCTCTTCCCCGATCGGATGGAGAATCTCAGCGTCATGCGACCTGGCGAAATCGAGGAGCTTCATTTGCTTAGTGAACGATGAGCGCGTGCACCCCTACCAGCGGAGGCGTGCGTCGCTCACGGGGTTCGGGTTGTAATTACGGGGAATCATCGAAACTTAACGGCTGGTAGGGTTTGTCACAGCGTGGCTTGTTCACCCTCTATTACTTGTGGCAGTTTCTGAATAGGAATATCCACTTCATCAACCTCGCATAATGTGATCTGGATGGAGTCGCCTATAGCGAGTGGTGCGTGTTCAACCCACCTAAGATGCTCACTGGTTGAATTAACGCGTGATGTCAATCCGCCGACATGTAAAAATAGCTCGGGTGTCTCATCACCGGAGCCATGGGGCATCGATGTATCTGGTCCCAGCGGCCCTACGGCATTCACTATCGCATTGAGTACGCAGAGATCAGATGCGCCAGCTACGCATATCGGAACGTCATTGATGCTAATTCTTAAAGCTATCATTTCTTGAAGAACGTCGTGCGCTGGTGACGCGCTACCGGAAGCGCTCGTCCGCCTCGTGCATACAAAGGTTTTAGGCCGCCATGGAGGAACTGCCAAACCAAAATCGTGGGACATGGGCTGGAAAATGGACTTTCGGGTCAGGGAAGATCGAGAGGCCTGGGGCATGGTGGTTGGAAACCACCGCCACGGTGGAAGAGGTGGATTCTTCCATCTTCACAATAACCTATCACAGATAACCAATCACTTTCCCTTCTCCGCGAAGCCCTCTGCGTGCTCTGCGTCTCGGCGTTTCGATTTGGCAAAAGACAGAAGACTTGGAGACAGAATAAGCTAGATTAAAAGCGGCGGATTCTTTGACTGTGCAGAACATGGAGCGGGACGCTCCAAGGACGGACTGAAGCAAGATGCTCCAGCCACATGAAGAAGCGGCTTATTCTTCGATCCACGATCAACAATCCACGATCCCCTCTTCTCTCCCATTCGTGTTCCTTCGCTTTCATTCGCGGTTTGAACATCTCTGCAAGAGTCGGCGCTGCGGGGCCGCATCGCCCTACCGAGAATTGAAGAGGTGGGCAGGATGCCCACGCTCCTTGAAGAAGCGGCTTTTTCGTCCTCTGCCCCAATAACCCGTCCCAAATAACCAATAACTCTGCCTCTTCGTGTTCATTAGCGGTTTGGAATGCCTGCCTTTCTCACGGCTTTCTCGAACTGAGGGGCCGCCGAAGAATGCCCTTGAAAAAAGCCAGGATTTGCGATCATTTGCTGAACCAAATCCTTGCGCGCCTTCAAACTATTTCCCAGACAAACTGGATGTTCTTCAAAAATCTGTCGATGATTGAAAACCTAATATTGACGTTTCGATTTTCAAGGAATAATCTGCAGGGATGATCGCCCGAGTTGATGCCATCCATGCCATTGAGAGAGCCTTTTCTGCACACCAGGCTGTTGGTCTCGCCGGTCCCCGGCAGTGTGGAAAAACCACACTGGCACGGATTGTGGCAGCCAAGGAGAACAAGATCACGTTCTTTGACTTGGAAAAAGCGGTGGATCGCCGCAGATTGGAAGCTCCAGAGCAGGCTCTGGCGCCATTGGAAGGTTTGGTGATTATTGACGAGATTCAGCGCCAACCATCTCTTTTTGAGACTCTTCGTGTGCTTCTGGACAGGCCAGGCCAAGCGACGCGTTTTCTACTCCTCGGAAGCGCTTCGCCAAGCCTGATCAAGGGGGTGTCCGAGTCGCTGGCCGGTCGGGTGGGGTTGGTGGATTTAGGGCCATTTCAAATCCAGGAGACCGGCGCTGAGACGTGGCGCAGCCTCTGGCACAGGGGTGGTTTCCCAAGATCTTTTCTGGCGCCCGATGACACGGCATCCGTCGTGTGGCGGGAAAGTTTTATCCGCACGTTTCTCGAACGGGATATCCCGCAATTTGGGATCACGGTTCCCGCAGAGACATTGCGCCGGTTTTGGACCATGATCGCCCATTACCACGGGCAGGTTTGGAACGGGGCGGAATTTGCTCGCGCACTGGGTTCCAGCGAACCGACCGCACGCAGGTATTTGGATATTTTAGCAGGCGCTTTTATGGTGAGGGTTTTGCCGCCATGGCATGAGAATCTCAAAAAGCGACAGCTCAAAGCGCCCAAAGTTTATGTGCGCGATTCTGGACTTCTGCACTCGCTCTTTGACCTGGAGTCCGCAGGAGACATTTGCGGACATCCCAAGGTGGGAGCTTCATGGGAGGGCTTCGTCATTGAACAACTCGTGGCAGTCACCGGGTCGCTTTCAGCATACTACTGGGCGACCCACGGAGGGGCAGAACTGGATTTGATGTTAATGATCCAGGGGCAACGATTCGGATTTGAGTTCAAGCACAGCGATGCCCCGGAAGCCACAAAATCCATGCACACCGCATTGCAGGATTTGGGCCTTCAACATCTGTGGGTTATCTATCCGGGCAGCGAAACCTATCCGCTCTCGGATCGCATCACGGTCCTACCGATCAGCGGCGTGTCGACGCTGATTGGAAAAATCCAATCCGGCGAATTCCATTCCTGAGTTGATGCCGAATTCCGCTTGTTCTCGGATTGAAAAATGTGGCAGCCCCCTTTTCCCCTTGCGCGGTTCGGCCCTAAGGACATTCTGCGTCCCGAATGAAAAAGCAAATTCCTAGCACTCAGGCCGCCGAAGAATGCCCTTGAAATAAGCCAGGATTTGCGGTCATTTGCTGAACCAAATCCTTGCGCGCATTCCTCCCACTTTTGCTTTTGCTGTCCACCCGCCTCGCGCTGGCGGTGACCGCGCTGCCTTCGGGCAATGGCAAACTGCCGACGACCTCGCTCTTGCCGGATGGCAGCCAGATGCACGGCGTGCTTTTGCCGCGCTACGATGAGAACCAAAAACTCTCGAGCCTGCTGCACGCGGAGGCAATGACCTTGGTCGATCGCGAAACCATCCAAGGCGAGACCGTGTGCATCGAGTTTTTTGATTCGGACGAATCGCTTAACGGCCGCATTGATCTGAAGCAGGCGGTTTTCAACTCGGCCAAGGGATCACTCAAGGCCACGGAAATTGTCACGCTGAGCTCGGATCAAATCATCGCCAATGGCGACGGGCTCTGCTATGCCTTCGGGCAGGGCGAGGGATTTCTCGGCGGCCCGGTTGACACGCGCATTTTTTCCAAGAAACAAACGACCATGAAATCCCGCACTTCCACTCTGCGCGCTACGCTCATGGCCGGCGCAGCGTTGACCCAACCGGCGCTCAATGCCGCGCCACCACCGAGCGCACCCGCCGAACGCACGGCCGTGCATGCCGATGCCGAGAGCAAGGCTCCGGCACAAAGCAAGGCCGCAAGCGAAACACGCAGCGACTTGAAAGCCGATCTCGATGCTTCGGCTGCGGCGACGGCCAGCGCCAAGGCATTTCTTGAAAAACATGAGATCCAAGTGAAGCCCGGCCCGGCGCCCTTCACCCCCGAGGCCAAGCCATTCGAGGCGCCCGCCGATCCAAACGACACGCTCGTGACCTGCGATGGCGGCATGTACTTCGATGCCGACGACGGAGTCTTCGTTTATCTCCGCAATGTGGTGGTAAAGGACCCGCGCTTCGACCTCTCAGGCGCCAACGAGCTCAAAGTTTTCCTCGGCAAAAAACCCGATGAAAAAACCCGCGAGAACGCTTCGCAAAAATCCGCCGATGGCAAAGGTGTCGGCGCGCGCTTCGGCGATGTCGAACGCATTGTCGCCACCGGCGCAGTGAGAGTCCTGCAAAAACAACCCGAACCGGGCAAGCTGCCGGTCGAGGCAAGCGGCGCAATTTTCACCTATCATCCTAAGACTGGAAACATCCACTTGCAAGGCGGCCACCCATGGGTCAAGCAAGGCACCAACTTCATGCGCGCTAAGGAGCCGAATCTCATTCTGCGCATCAAAAAGGATGGCAGCTTTGTGACCGAAGGCCGTTGGGACATGCGCGGCAAGGTCGAAGACAAAAACAAACCCTAAGGTTTCACTCCATGCACGATCCGGGATCCACCTGTCAAAATGCCAGCAACGCCGTTCTTGCCGCCAAGGGCTTGCGCAAAACTTACAACGGCCGCGCGGTCGTCGACGGCGTCACGATCACCGTAAAGGACCGTGAAATCGTCGGGCTGCTTGGGCCCAACGGCGCGGGCAAAACGACTTCGTTCTACATGATCGCCGGATTGGTTCCCGCCGATGATGGATCGGTGAGCTTTCAAGGCCACGACATTTCCGATCTGCCCATGCATCGTCGCGCGCGACTTGGTCTTGGTTATTTGCCGCAGGAGGAATCGGTTTTTCGCAAACTCTCGGTGCTCGACAACCTGCTCGCGATTCTCGAAACGCGACCGAACCTCAACCGTTCGCAGCGCCTTGAGCGCGCCCACGATTTACTCGAACGCTTTGGCATTTCGCGCGTCGCGAAGTCGCTGGCCATCACGCTTTCCGGTGGTGAGAAACGCCGACTCGCCATCGCCCGTTCGCTCTGTTCGGATCCGCGCCTGCTCATGCTCGACGAACCCTTTGCCGGCATCGATCCGATCGCCGTCGAAGACATCCAACGCATCGTGCGCGAACTCCGCGACCGCGACGGACTCGCGATTCTCATCACCGACCACTCGGTGCGCGAGACGCTCTCGATCACCGACCGCGCGTTTCTCATTCACGACGGACGCGTGATCCTTGAGGGCGCGTCCGATGAACTCGTCAACGATCCCATCGCTCGCAAGCATTACCTCGGTGATGACTTCCGGATGTGATGCGCCAACGATTTCGACGGTGAAATTTCAATCGTTCATCTTCGACTTCGATGGCGTCTTGGTCGACACCGAGTGGGCAATCTATCAGGCTTGGAAACGCACCTTCGAAGCCCACGGTCAGCACCTGCCGCTCGATGTCTACACGCGCTGCATCGGCTCCGACTTCGCCACCTGGTCGCCGAAAACCCACCTCGAAGAACTCACCGGACGCGCCTTCGATTGGCACGATCTCGACGCGCGTCGGCAGCATGAAATCGAAGCGGAGCTCACGCACGAAGGGCCGATGCATGGCGCGATCGAATTGTTGGATTTTTTGCGATCCGCCGAAATTCCATGCGCCGTGGCATCGAGTTCCTCACACCGCTGGGTCGACGGTTGGCTCGAGCGACTCGATCTCGCAAAAAATTTCCACGCCGTCGTTTGTCGAGGTGATGCCCCACAGATCAAGCCCGCGCCCGACCTGTTTCTCGAGGCCGCCCGACAACTCAACACGGCACCCGAGCACTGCCTCGTCATCGAAGATTCCATGAATGGCCTCAAAGCCGCCAAGGCCGCAGGCATGCCGACCTGGGTCATCCCCAACCGTGTCACCGATTGCCTCGATTTCACCAACGCCGATCGGATTTTCCGCTCGCTCGCGGAATGCATCAATGTGTTGCGGGCGTAGGGAAATGATTTATAACTAACTAATTATCAATGCTTTGCAAGTTGATTGGCTCACAGAAAAAGTGACCGCTTCACGCCATGGAAACATTGCGAAACCACTTTTGTGGAAAGCCCTTGAGTTGACGAAGGACTTTGTCGGTGTGGATGAGAGTGAGGCCAGTTTCAGCCGCTATCGCAGCAAGGCTGCGATCGACAAGATCGCCGTGATCCCAATCCCAAAGACCTGCGCGAAGTGAAGCGGCAGGGTCAGGGTTTTGGATGATGAAATTTTCAAGCGAGTGATTGAGCCACCTGGTTGGATCCGGCACGCCAGGAAGGCGACCGCGCTGCCATTTGTAACAAATTTCCGCGACGCTGAGCGGGCAGATGTGAAATTCGCTTACCTCGTGATCGAGAAAAATTTTCAGCGCACGGCCCATCGGAAGACCGTGGTAACGGCGAAACCAAACCCCGGTATCAAGCAGGACCTTCATCGGACATCGGAGTGAATGCTGGCTCATCGAGATCGACTTTAGAGAGAGCCGCAGGGTTGAGGCGTTGGGCAGAAACCGGCGGAACATGCGCAGTCGGTGGCCTGAGAATTTGGAGAATGATTCGATCGCCGGTAGCCAATAGCTCCAAGGCATCACCGGGCTTTACGGATTTGGGCAAGACGACCCGACGCTTTTGATCCGCGATGAGTTTCATAGGTGGGACCATCCCACCAAATAATCGTGAAGTCAAGGCGGGTTCCGCCAAAAAACTGTAACCACGAAACACTCGAAATTTCACGAAAGGCAGGGACGCCTTTCCAAGGCGTCCGCGAGCACGAATCAGCCCTTGTCCCGACATCGCATTCGCTTACGGACCTTTCGGAGAAAGGTCCCTGCCTGTGCGCTCCGACTTTTCGAGCCATACGGCGAGGATGGCGATGTCGGCAGGAGTGATGCCAGGAATCCGGCCTGCCTGACCCAGTGTCGCGGGCCTCACTTCGGAAAAGCGCAGCTGGGCCTCTTTTTTGAGTCCGCGAATGCTGGTGTAATCCACCCAATCCGGCAGACGCTTGCCCTCTTGGCGCGACATCCGCTCGATCTGTGTGCGCTGGCGGCCGAGGTGGCCTTCGTATTTGAAATCCGTTTCGATGAGCGACCAGAGGTCCAGGTGAAATTGCTCCTGCAATTCTGCCGGCAGCATCTCCCATGAGTTTTCACTGCGGCGCAGCCATTGATCCAACTTCACGCCATCGTGCGTCGTCTCGCGCACCCATTTTTCGGCATGCTCGAGTTCGCTCAATTTCCACTCGACCCGCCGCAACCGCTCCCCTTCGACCAATCCGACCGCCGCCGCCTTGGGCGTGAGCCGCAGGTCGGCATTGTCCTGACGCAGCATCAGGCGGTACTCGGCCCGACTGGTGAACATCCGGTACGGTTCGGTGCAGCCGCGTGTCACGAGGTCGTCGACCATCACGCCGAGGTAGGCCTCATCGCGACCGAGGACGAATTCCGGCTCGCCTTTGACCTTCAGCGCCGCATTCGCTCCAGCGATCAGCCCCTGCCCGGCGGCCTCTTCGTAGCCGGAGGTGCCGTTGATCTGACCCGCAAAATACAGCCCTTCGATCTGCTTGGTTTCGAGCGTCGGGCGCAGCTGGGTCGGCGGGCAGTAATCGTACTCCACCGCATAGCCCGGTCGCAAAATTTCGCAGCGTTCGAGGCCGGCGATCGATCGGAGAAATTCCAGCTGCACCTCATAGGGCAGCGAGGTTGAAACGCCGTTGACATAATATTCGAGGGTGTGACGACCCTCGGGTTCGAGGAAAACCTGGTGCCGCTCCTTTTCCGCGAAGCGGACGACTTTGTCCTCGATCGACGGACAATAACGCGGCCCCACCCCCTCGATCACGCCGCAGTACATCGGCGATTGGTGCAAATTTGCGCGGATCGCGTCGTGGGTGCGGGCGTTCGTGTAAGTGATCCAACAAGGCAGCTGTTCCACGTGGAACGAGGGGTCGCCCCAGGGGTTTAGCGTAAAAAGGTCATCGGGCCCACGCGCGATGGTGTCGGCCATAAAGCTGAATTTTGGCGGTGGCTCATCTCCATCCTGACGCTCGCAGCGGGAAAAATCGATGGATCGGCCATTGAGTCGGCACGGGGTGCCGGTCTTGAAGCGCTCAACCGCGAAGCCCAAGCGCTTCAGCGCCTCAGACACCTGCGAGGTGGCATCGCCCATGCGCCCACCCTTTTCATTCCGCAGCCCCACATGCATCAGTCCGCCCATGAAAGTCCCGGCACTCAAAATCACCGACTTGGCGGAAATTTCCAAGCCCAGCGAGGTCGTGACGCCGACCACCCGATCCCCCTTCACGAGGATGTCGGCGACATTTCCCTGATGAATTTCCAAGCCCATCGTGGCCTCGAGCTCGCGCTTGATCCGAAACTGATAGGCCTTCTTGTCGCATTGCGCGCGAGGCGCGCGGACCGATGGACCTTTGGAGGCATTGAGCATTCGCCACTGGATCGCGGTGGCGTCGGTGTTGATCCCCATGATCCCGCCCAAGGCATCGATTTCGCGGACCATGTGACCTTTGCCGAGTCCGCCAATCGCCGGATTGCAGGACATCTGCCCGATGGTATCGAGGTTCTGGGTGAGCACCGCCACTTGGCAGCCCAGCCGCGCCGCCGCCAAAGCGGCCTCCACGCCGGCGTGACCCGCCCCGATCACCAGGACATCATAAGTTTTCGGATAACGAAACATCGAAGGGCGGGGACCATAAGGCCTGCCCGTCACCCCCTCAAGCCCGGAAAAAGTACAATGCAGGAACCCCTTCTTCAGGCAGGGACCTTTCTCCGAAAGGTCCGTCGCGAATGCAAAATCGATGCGGTCGCCGATTCTTTCACTGCGGACGCCTTGGAAAGGCGTCCCTGCCTAAGAGCATTCCTTCAACACCCCATCGGAATTCTAGGCAGGGACCTTTCTCCGAAAGGTCCGCTCGCGAATGAAATGTCGATGCAATCGCCGATTCTCCCTCAACGGACGCCTTGGAAAGACGTCCCTGACCAAGAGCCTTACTTCACCCTAGGCAGGGACCTTTCTCCGAAAGGTCCGCTCGCGAATGCAAAATCAAT
>Ga0208856_1000655_pt1 | contig 12278 bp, 13 predicted proteins | sample LakMenEpi13Jul12_FD_150690 | JGI IMG/M metagenome (GOLD analysis project Ga0208856, IMG submission 150690) | Freshwater microbial communities from Lake Mendota, WI - 13JUL2012 deep hole epilimnion (SPAdes) | ecosystem: Environmental > Aquatic > Freshwater > Lentic | place: Lake Mendota, Madison...
TTGGATACAGGAATTTTGAGCACTTATGCATCGCTCTCTACCATCAACTCGGAGACCTCCCGGAACCTAAATCAACCCACAGATTTTGCGGATGAGCCATATATTTTTTAATCTTCTCCTTAAGAGCGCTTTTTTTGAAATTTTTGGATACCTTAGCCACTCAAACTGAGCATGGTAAGGTGTATGGTACTTTGAAAAATTTATAGGAAAATCATGATCTTTAATGAATGCGAAATTTTCTAGCAGCAGTTTTTCACCCCATTCGATTTGTGAAGAATCCGAGTAATGTGAAAGATCAACAGAAAACTTCTTTTTAAATGCATTAAGGCAAATATGTTGCTCTGGAATAAGTCGAGATGTTTCATGATCTCGAAAATGATTAGGTCGATCTCGGTCTAGAAAATAATCTGCGTCTTCATCTGTTTGCAAAGGCACGTCCCAAAATGTAAGTAAATCAGATGTGAGCCCAAAATGAACATGATCAGATGGATGTAATGGTAACGGAACATCTGAAATTGCTCGTGGATTTCGCGACGTTAAGTTGTTTGAAATTATTTTCCTCTCAAAAAGCGCGGCATATGCAGCAGGCGGTTTTGCGTATGCAAAAGCGCGCAAAAAATTTGTTCCCAGCAAAACAATATCGGTTCGCATTTTTAATGTGTAGGGATGATTTGCCGATTTAAGTCCAGCAACAGTTGAAACAATTTGGCGGTTCACGTTGTTAATTATCCCATCTGGTATGCGGCTTGGTTGGTGTCCAGGATCAATGTTGTAAATAACTTTATCCACAGGTAATAACTCAGTTTTTTCGTTTTCCCATGTGGATAAAATAATTTGACATCCAGGTAGTAGTGATCGAAGTTTCCTTATATTATAAAATGTTGTTGGCAATCCATTTGTTGCAACCAAGTTCCAGTCAACGGGACCCTGTAAAACGATTGTTATTTGAGGAACCATAAGCGTTTTTTCCCTAGGGTTTTCTTAATTAAGGATGGATTACCAAAGCGCAGTAAAAACGTTAAACACAAAAACCTTGGCCTGAGAGTAAAAAACAGTTCATGTATAGAAAACATTTCTAATGATTTTTTAAAGAACTTAACAGTTAAACGGAATTCATGGCGATTCCCGGCTTTTTGCATGGTGAAACATTCGATGGCAGCAATACGTACCAATTTAAAGAGTATGAGACGTCTAATCAGTTTAGGCCGCGCCCAAGTTTCAGCTAGCATTTTTTCGACTGATGTGATAAAGCATGCGGACTTGACCCCACGCAAGCGTGTCGCCCAAGCGTTAATAGCCTGATCGCTGCGTCCGTGACGATAGCCATGGTAAAGTTCATTCACTATAGAAACCCTTCTAGCTGTCGCTAACATCGCAATAAATGTTGGAAAATCCTCAAAATAAGGAATCGCATAGAATGCTTTGGCAAACACTTGCTTGTGTACAGACGTTTTTAATAAACAGGTTGCTGCCAGATGTGTTAAGCGCGACAATCTATCAGCATTCATGTTTTCTGGCAAATCAAAGATATAAGGCATCCCTGATACTTTAATAGGAAATGATGGGTTATGACATATACCGGTATGACTATCCAAGTCAACAAAGCCAAAAATGATCGTATCTGCCTGTGTTGTATTTGCTGCCAACATGCACTGAGAAATCGCATTTTTTCCGAGTAAATCATCCCCGTCATAGACTAAAAAAAACTCCCCCGAAGCAGCTAAAACACCGCGTTGTTTTGAGAGAGCAGCACCTTGATTTACCGGATTTTCAAGTACTGTAATACAGGAATACTGTCGGGCAAAATCCTTAACAACTTCAAGTGTTTTGTCAGTCGACGCATCTTCCACAACAAGAATCTCTATGTTAGGGTAATCTTGATTGAGGATGGATAACAATGTGGATGTAATAAAGTTTTGAACATTGTATGCTGTGACAATAACCGTAACGACTGGCAATTCTGAAACCCATGTAATCTGTCGCATTGGTAGGTAAAACACGTTATGCTCCTCTGCACAGCCATCCGTTGCCACAAGCACAGTCGCTTCTTTTTCGACGGCAATAGATATTAAACAATTAGCCTCAACTGATACCTTATCGCCTCTTTTCAGGAGATTATTGTTGAGTATTATTTCACCTTCTAAAACAATGATTGTTTCGCGAGCAAACTTTCGACAATAAGATGTTTTATAATCGACAGACCACTTATGCACTGTCTGATTAACTCTGGGGGATTCTAATATTAAAGATTGTAAATTAGGCGCAAAAATATTTTCTGGTCTTGAATTTAGTGTCATGGGTTTATTCATTATTAGTAATTATAAAATTTGGCAGCTAATGTGCCAGATGAATATATTGGATTATTGTATCTGAAAATAATGATATACTTTGTATGGGCTGGATTAGTGAATTCGACTAATTTAATTATCTATCATTGATACCAGTTTATTAGTATAAGTATGTCTATACTTGAAAGATATCTTGAATCCAAGAAATCTTATGATAAAGTGGCTAGAAGATTTTTTCACTGAAAAAATTCTTTGTAAAAATCTATTATATCCGATGCCTTCTATACTTGAATATTTTTGTTTATTTAATAAACTGATTATTGGATATCGTTTGAAATATTTTGGTTGTATATCCATTGTTTTTATCAGCTCAGTAGCAGTTTTTAAAACGCTATCTTGACTGTTATTGTTACAGTTTCTATAAGAAAACCAAAAGCTTGATATAAATGTGCGCAAGAGTGCCTCCATTTTCATAGGAATCATTTTTTTTATCACCATGTAATCATACAATTTCTTATTCAAGACAAGATGATCGATGGCTATATTAGATGTACGGCTAAAAGTTTCAGCCATTATAGAATTATTATGTCTGTAATAATTATACAATTTATTAGGTATAAAAAAAGCATAATCAGAATTTAACATGAACATCCAATAGAATAAGTAGTCCTCGTAATGATGTCCAAGAGGAAATGTAATTTGATTTTCTGTAATTACGTTACGCTTGAATATCTTATTGCAGACTGAAACATTAGTATTGAGAATGAGCTCATCCGTTATTTTACATAAGCCATCATATTTCAAATGATAATAATCTTCATCTTTTTTTCTTAAATGAATAAATGAATTACCGAAAACTTGCAGACCGAATATAATTATATCGACATTATTTCGGGGGGGCTTTTCAAAAATTAATTGATAAGCATTCAATTCTAGGAAATCATCCGAATCCACAAATGTAATGTATTCCCCCTTCGCAACCTGCATGCCTGAGTTCCTAGCTGCGGCTAGGCCCATATTACACTGATTAAGTATCTTGATGTTGTCATAATTAGCAGCATATTCATTGAGTAGGTTGAGACTGTTGTCAGTCGATCCGTCATTGACGCAAATTATTTCAAGACCTTTGAAAGTCTGGTGAATTAAGGAATCCAGGCATTTAGCGAGATAGTCTTGCGTATTGTAAACAGGCACAACTATTGTGAGTTTAGGATAGTTCATGATAAGCTAGATCAATTCTTTACACTTACAATATTGTGCGCAGTATCAGGACAATCTAAATATACGCCCTGAGATTAGTCATGCGCATGTCTTGCCATTCTATAATATCTATGCCTTTGAGATGCTTTGCACCAAGATATAGATCGAACTCAATGACGCTTTTAGAATCGTTGCAAATGATGTTGCGCTCAATGAAGCCTAGATCCTGATTCGCGTCAAACATGCCCTTTATGTATGCGAGAGCATTGATCTTTCCCTCAATTCGCTTGACGACGGGATCTTCAATTACAAAGTGGTTATTTAGCAGGGCTGAGACCCCGGCGAGGTTGCGGGTATTGAAGAAACCAACGTAGAGACGAGTGAGAACTTCTAATAGTTCCCGCCCCACAAGTTGAGCTGCATCGTCCACCCGGCCTTGATCGTAGAGCACAGTCGACTTGAAAAATGCGAGATCCTCGGGTACGCCGAGCCCGTACATTCCGTCATATTCCCGACCCGTTCGGGCAACTACGACTTTTGAGCCCTCTTCGATCAATTGGTTATAGGTTGGCGCGACATAGAATTCGCTGTTCACACGCAGATTTCGATCGATCATCCTTTCAGCCGCGCGCACGAAATCAGAACCTTTTCTAAAGTTGTATATGCCAACAGTTGCTTCGTTGCTTACTACCTGTTTCTCAACAACTTCAGATACACTGCCTTTGTCGTTTATACGGCAATATGACCATTTTGGATGATCTGACTCGAATGTCATGATCAACCCATCGGCTTGCTGCAATTCCATTTCAGCAAGGTAAGTATTAATGTCAATTTCTACAATTTGATCAGCATTCGCGATCATTAACGGGTCACTGTTGTTTATATAATCTTTCGCTAGCAGCACGGTGCACGCGGCACCTTCCGTAACATTATCAACGGTGACAATGTTGCAACCCGGGCAGAGCGAGCGGAGTGTGGAAGGGACTTTTGGGTAACGCTCTAAATGCTCGCTCAGGCAGATGAAGGTGAACTGATGATTTTGGGCAGGGCGGATATTCTCGATTACCCATTGGATCATCGGCTTGCCACCAACAGGAATAAGCGGTTTGGGATCTGTGAATCCAGCATCCGCGAATCGACTTCCTCTGCCAGCCATTGGAACGACTATTTGTAACATAAATTATTGTCCTTTCAGATATTTGTCATTGAGCGCACCTGGGATTTTAATTGCCGCTGTGATTGTCGGTTCAACCGCTCGAAAATCGGTTCCTTCCCCCGGCGACATTATAATAATATCCCCCTTTTTATACAAGACTCCGTTCATTTCGGCAGAACCGCTGACAATGACAGTATATTCTGTGGCTATCTTGTGATAGTGCCATTCATCATATGCTCCGGCGGGATATTCTTTAATAGCAACCTCGAATTCTTCCGTGGCATGTAAGGTTGGGGAAAAGTTGCCGATAAACCAACCCATTTTCATATCTTCAAGTCTCGCTAGCTTCATGGTTTGCTGTTATTTTGGTTTGCACTAGCCAACATGGCGGAATAGGCTTGCACATCTGCTGGGGATGCAAGTGAGCAATAACTGCTCCGATTGATTGCATGTACTCCAATCCGTCCCTGCCTCAATATCATTTCATTGAGCGCAGGGCAGATATAAAACGACCCGTTTACCTGTGCATCTTTCTTGATCATTTCCATAACTGCGGAGACGAAATCACATCCTCGTGAAAAATAGTATAATCCAGCAGTGGCAAATTTACTGATCGGTCGTTTTTCCGCCGTCTCGATGACCATTCCGTCATTGTCGCATTTCACAAATGACCAACGCGGGTGAATATCTTCAAATACAACAACACCGCCGTCCCACTGCTTTTGCATAAATTCACTTACAATTGCTACGAGGTCAACATCTATGAGGATTTGGTCGCCATTGACAATAATCAAGGGTTTATCGTTATGGATGGACTCAATTGCTAGGAGTGCACTGCAAGCTGCTCCTGAGGTTTCCTCAGGTATTTCAAGCACTGTTGTGTGGCAACTCAACAGCCTTAGAGCTTTGCCTGTATGGTATTTTCGGTTTTCATGGCGACTAACGGCGCATATGAATTTACCACCCAAAGCCTGCAGCGGCTGGAGAGATTTCATGACATGCTGAAAGAGCGGTTTACCAGAGATCTCCGTTAGATTCTTTGGATAGACATGGCCAGCCTCTTTGAATGCTTGGCTGGAGCCAGACATAAGAACGAGTATATTCATGCATTGCTCCTTTCTGCTTCTTGGATATGTTTCATAATTCCATCAAGCGTCACATCAGTCACATCTCCAATGATCATAAGATGTGCACCTGCTGCTCGAGCAGCAGCAATGCCATGCTCATTGTCCTCAAGCACCAATGTTTCTGCAGGCTTAACTCCCAACAATTCCATGGTTTTAATGTAGATTTCAGGTTCAGGTTTGCCATTTTTGACATCCTGATTGCTAACGATGCTATCAAGATATTTTTTTAGGCCACTCTTGTCCATCATGAGCTCGATCGAGTGGCGAATAGAGTTTGAAGCTACGGCCAACTTGTACCCCATGTTACGCAGACTTGAGAGGGCGTATTCGTGCTGGAAAATGGGCTTGCAGCGCGCATGTATCACCTCAGTGGTGTAAATTTGTTTTAGATCGTTCAGAAAACCATGTAGCGAAACTGGCAGACCATGTTCATCACTTAGCATTTCAAGTTTTTTGCGAGTAGGCAGACCATCAAAGGTCACAAGGTGGTCATACCGGCTGATGTTGTATCCGAAGTGGTTTAGAGCGCGATTAAGAGAATCGTAATGCCAATCTTTGGCATCAATGAGAACTCCATCCATGTCAAAGATTACAGCTTTGATTCGGTTGTTATGATTCATGGTTAAAGTAAGAATGAGCTTTTTCCGGAAAGTCTGTGCACAACATCAGCAATGGATGGGAATGAATTGAACTATTTGCGATGCGCTCCCAAAACGGGAGTGGCGGCCTGCCATGTAGTTCGGGAGATACAAGGCAAACTTGTTTGCCTTTATCAATATGCTTTTCGATGAGGTTAGGCGTCAGCCACCCATCGTCATAAAAGGCATCAATCCATACGCCTACTGCATCTTGGTATAATATAGGTTCCATCTCTACATCGCTCTGTCGCGTGAAAATTCTAAGTCCGGATTTTACAGAAATAATCGCATCGGGTGTCGACATATCGAATAAAAAATAATTATGAATCCCGTATGTATCAAGCCCCTCCTTGAGCATTTTCTGTAACCCATCAGACTTAATATTGATTGCTATAGGTAGTGCAATATTGATGCTCGATAATGTTTTAAAAAAAATGTCGGCTTGCAATGGGGCTTTAATTGGGGGGTCGTGAGAAATCACCAATTCACCATTATAATCGCGGAGATCTGTTTCCGTGCCAAATCCAAGACTGAATGAGCGCTCAAATGCGCCAATCGTGTTTTTTAAGATTGCCTCATTCCAGTAGCCGCGATGACTCAAAATTTTCATAGTTTTTTTGCAGAAATTGACCGAAATATGATGATGTTTGCTAGATTGCTAATGTATTTTGAAGTCCCCTTGGTTCGCCTTCATGCCGTATTCGGTTTTTGTTGTGGTATGCGCCTCATGTGATTTCCGATTGTAGATGATCTGCGAATGTAGGCCACGGATTTATTGGATGAGGTTGCGGCTTGCTCCTCAAAAGTCTGGGGGTCTGTGATCGATTTGTCCCCGAGATTGGCGATGAAATCCTTGGCCTCCGCCGGCGACATGCAGGTGCCGAAGAACTGGTTGATCGTGTGGAGGTTGATTGGCAGCGAATAGACCTTGCCTTGGTAGGTGGCCTTGACTCGGTTCACATAGGGCATCATCTCGCCGAAGCGGTTGATGTAGTCCCAGACCTCCTGGTCGTCGGTGTGGAAAATGTGCGGCCCGTATTTGTGGATCTGGATGCCGGTTTGTGCGTCGCGCTCGGTGTGGCAGTTGCCGGCAAGATGCGGGCGTTCATCGATGACATGCACCGCATGCCCCTTCTCCGCCAATTCGCGGGCAATTATCGCGCCGCTGAATCCGGCACCGACGCAGAGATAGTTTGACATGGGATGGTGACGATAGTGGGTGGACGAAGCGCTTTTGTAGATGGATCCACAGTCGGCGAAAAGGGCAATTTGGTTTAGGAGGGAAATTTGACCGGAACGACAAGGCCGGAGGTCGGAGGGCGGAGGTCCAACATGCTCCAAGGACGGACTTGCACTCCAAATCCCAGCCACATGAAGAGGTGGGCAGGATGCCCACGCTCCTTGAGAAAGCCGCTTCTTCACCATCCCCAATGACCCCTGACTATTGACCGCTGACTTCTTCTTAAGGAATCGGCGCCGCGAGGCCGCGTCGCCCTACCATTCAGAACTTGGAGCGGGACGCTCCAAGGACGGACTGGGACAAGATGTCCCAGCTACGATGAAGAGGCGGCCCCTTCATTTTCTTCCTCATTCAAAATCCAACATTCAAAATTCAAAATTTCCTATCCCTTCCCCAATAACTCTTAACAAATAACCTCTAACTCTTCTTCCCCACCCCACGAAGTCTCGTGAGCGTCTCAATGGCTTGCTCTGCGATGCATATGAATTCATTTGAGAGCCGCTGATCCGATGCGAGGTTGTTCCAAAAATGTCCGGCCCACTCCGCTGCTTCGTGCCACGCATCGCGCATGGTGGGAATGGGTGGTTCGGGCGCATGTCGACGATCGACGAGCTCCCCCTGCGCGCTTGGCGCCCACAGCATTGGCAACATGTCGTAGACTGGTGCCAATCGGAAAGGCAGATCATCGCTCATCCACAGAGCAAGATTTCCAAAGTGCATGTCCGTGTTGCCAATGAGCTCGCCAAAGGACTGCAGCATAGCACCGGTTTCAAGCGTCCCGTCATCCACAAGGCCTTCCGCATTCAGCTCCTTCAAGGCGTCCACCCATGTGCGTGCATGACTGCCCACTCCGGCGGCGTGCAGCGCATGCAATGAAACCACTCCCCGCCGACCGGATGCCGAACTGCGATCAAAACGAGGCACCTCAAGAAAACGCCGACCTTCAAGATCGAAGCATTTCACTCCAACAATCCCATGGCCATACTCCGCAAGGACCTCATGCGCGTGGTACTCGGCCAGCAACAAATCCGCCCAACGACGCCCCACCGCCTGATCCATCGGCGGCGAGTATTTGACGAGCACGTGATGCCAGCCATCAGCCTCTCGCAAGCTCGCAAGAAACTTCGGCTGCTCGCCACCCGCGGAACTTCCCGCAACCCTTTGGCTCGCAAGTGATGCAAGCTCCGGATAGCGATCTCGACTGTCGGCCTCCCGATGCACGGCATTTCCCAAGGCCTGACGCAGGCACACATCGCCCACCACATGATGACCGGGCAAATCCGCGCCCGCGGATTGCAAAAACACCATGATGTCATCGTCACTCCAATTTCGTGGATCGGCAGGAACCTGATGCGTGAGCGACATGTTCTGCGCAAGAGTCCGACCCAAAAAACCCTGGGGTCGAACATCCCCAAGAAAAAACGGAAAGCCATTCCACAGCCCCTCCGGGTTGGCAAAGTGCCGCGCCCATGCGGGAGCCTCGCCCGCCCATTGCACGCGCCACAGTCGGTCGTGCAATGATTCCAACTGCAACCATTTCTCCGCCTTGCCGCTTTCATCGATCCGGTAAACAGGCCAAGAATTCCCGTAAGACCTGATGTCCCGCCGCAGGGCATAGCGTGCGCGTCTGGTCTGGCCCATGCTCACCAACTCCTCGCCAAATAGCGCCAAGCCGCGGACCACGGTCGATCGATTCACGCCCAAGGCCACGGATAGCTCATTTGCCGATACCGGGCCCCGGCTCCGCAATAGGGGAGCAAGGTCTCTCGGGCTGATGCTGCGGGGTCGGGCCATGGTTTTTCTCGGCGTAGTTTTGCGTCAAAAAAAAATAAAATCAATTAGGAAAAATTCATTTAAATATGATATTTACTGGAAGAATCTCCAAATATTTTGCGTCAAAAAAAAATATAATATGCGGGCACCCTAGGGAGAAGCCCCCCTCCCTTGATGAAATCTCGAGCTCCCGGGAAACATGGACGAGGGCGTCCACGCCCCTTAGGAAGGAGCGGCTCCTTCATATTCTGTCATCCCCCGGTAGGGCGATGCGGCCTCGCGGCGCCGACTTATCGCCGTAGGCGCTCATGCGAGCAAGATGCCAGCACACCCTTGCGATGAATCGGCGCCGCGAGGCCGCGTCGCCCTACCATTCAAAACTTGGAGCGGGACGCTCCAGCTACGATGAAGAGGCTGATTCTCCAATAACAACTCAATGAACGGACCTTTGGGACAAAGGTCCCTGCCTACGAAAAAGCCGCTTCTTCATCTTCACTAATGACCGCTGACTATTGACTACTGACCTCTTCCTCCCCCCTCCCCCAATAACTCTTAACAAATAACCTCTAACTCTTCCTTTGCTCACTCCCCCAACACAATCCCCGCGCAGCGCTCGGCTTCGTTGAGGGTCTCAGGTGCGGTGCGCAGATGGCCTGTTCTTTGCCAGGCGGAGAATGGCGTCAAAAAGTCTTCGCTAATCAACTCATCGATGCCGCGAAGCACACGGGAGCTGCGATTCAGTCGTGGGGCGGAAAGAAGTCCGACGCGAGCGCCAGAGCTGAGGGCTTCATAGATCATTGAAACCGAATCTTCGCTGACCCAAACTTCATCAGCCTCACGCAATTTGCCAGGCAGCCAGTCGGGTGGCGTTTCTTGGCAGGAAAAAATCTCAAGATCCTTGAGGCGCATGCGGGCTTGGTTGAGAAACCCCTCCGGTGTGCGGCGCGAGTCGGTGAGCTGCCAACCACCGCCCACGGTGACCTTTGCCAGCATGTCCAGCATCGCCCCCGTGTCCCAGCCATGGGTCTTAGAAGGGCCGCCAATGAGAATGAGCTTGCCGGTTTTGGGGGAATCACTCGCATGCACGCGGTTGATCGCGCCACGGGTGAGGATGAGATTTTTGCGCGTTGGTTTTTTTGGGAAATCATGGTTCGGCGCGATGCAAAGATCGAAGCACCGCAATGGCAAACTCGGGCGCATGAGCACGATGCTCTTGGCCTGGTGTTTTCGCGCGAGGCAAAGCAAGGCAAGGTGCGTGGCGTGACCCGCGGCGATGATGAAGTCGGGCTTCGGAAGACCAGCGCTCTGCGCCAACGCGGCACGAATGCGGCCAAAGAAACCACCTTTTCCCGCGATCGAAATACGATGGGTCTCACGAGCCGCGCGCTGTTGCATCGCCTCGGCCAGGCCAAGCGATTGGTTTTCATGGCCAGGCTTGCCGTCACCGATCAGCCAGAGAGTGAGAGAGCGCTTCACCACGGGGGCAATATAAAGAGAAAGAGTAGTCAGGGGTCAATAGCCATTGGCCATTGGGAAAGAGGAGGAGGAAGAAGCTGCTTCTTCAAAGAGGGGCATGGGCGGCCCGCCCGTGTCTTCAAGGAGAGTGGGCATCTTGCCCACATCTTCTTTGGAAAGAATCATCACCTACAAACCACTCTTCCTGCGGAAGAAGACGGAAGATGAAAGAAGGCGCTTTTTCAATAGCAGCTCAATGAACGGACCTTTAGGGAATGCCTTTGCCGCATTAGCGGCAAAACTTAACAACCGCGAAGCGGACTTGGCATGGCCGGAGCGAAGCAAAGGCACATGGGTCCCTGCCTATGAAGAAGCCGCTTCTTCCTCTTCCCCAATGACCTCTGACCTCTTCTTCCTCTTCATCTTCCCCAATAACTCTTAACCATTAACTCTTCTCCCCACCTCCAGCGCCTCTCGAATCGTCACATCCATGTCGAGGTAGCGGTAGGTTCCAAGACGGCCGACGAAGGTGACATTTGATTCCTTCTCAGCCAGGGCTTGGTATTCGGCAAGCAGGGCCTTTTCCTTTACCATGCGAATCGGGTAATAGGGCGTGTCATCGGCTTCAGCGAAGCGGGAATGTTCCTCGTAGCACACAGTTTCCTCATGCGTCTCCCATGGGGTGAAGTGCTTGTGCTCGGTGATGCGCGTAAAGGATGTTTCGAGATCGCTGTAATTCATTTGGGCTGTGCCTTGGAAATCGCCCTTGGCGCGGATCTCGCGGAAGTCGAGGGTGCGGTATGCGAGGCGTCCCAGCCGATAACCAAAGTAGCGATCGAGCGGGCCCGAGTAAAAAATATGCTCATGCGCGGTGCGATCGATCGACTCGAATGATGTTCCGAGCGAGACAGTGATGTTCGGATGATCGAGGATGTTTTTGACGATCTCCGTATAACCGTTTTTCGGCATGCCCTGGTAAGGATGATCGAAGTAGTTGTCGTCGTAATTGAAGCGGACCGGCAAGCGTTTGAGGATCGAGGCGGGGAGCTCCGAAGGACCCATCCCCCACTGCTTGAGCGTGTAGCCACGGAAAAAAGCCTCGTAGAGATCCTTGCCGAGAAAAGCGAGCGCCTGATCCTCAAAGCTCTGCGGATCGGTGATCGATCTATGGCCGAGTTTATCGATGAAGTCTCTCGCCTCGGCCGGCGACATACAGGCGCCGAAAAATTGGTTGATCGTATGGAGGTTGATTGGCAACGAATAGACCTTGCCGCGGCTAGTCGCCTTGACGCGGTGCACATAGGGCATCATTTCGCCGAAGCGGTTGATGTATTCCCAAACTTCTTGGTCGGCCGTGTGGAAAATGTGCGGCCCGTACTTGTGGACCTGGATGCCGGTTTT
>Ga0208856_1000658_pt1 | contig 12250 bp, 9 predicted proteins | sample LakMenEpi13Jul12_FD_150690 | JGI IMG/M metagenome (GOLD analysis project Ga0208856, IMG submission 150690) | Freshwater microbial communities from Lake Mendota, WI - 13JUL2012 deep hole epilimnion (SPAdes) | ecosystem: Environmental > Aquatic > Freshwater > Lentic | place: Lake Mendota, Madison...
TTCGCCCGATAAACAAGGCGTGTAATGAAAATTGGAATGATTTTTTTCCATTTCGCGCAACTTATCTTCAAAATACAACCCTGACGCATCACGGCTACCGTGAAATAAGTGAATTTTGCCGATGTGATTGTGATTTTCTAACGCATCTCGAATGATGCCGTAAAGTGGCGCAAGTCCTGTTCCTGTACCAACCAACAATAAAGACTGCTCACTTTTTCCTTCTACATAATGACAACTGCCTTGTGCGTGTGAAACACTCAGTAGCATTCCAATTTCTAATTCGTCTGCAACAAAGCGACTAAATTGTCCGTTTGGCAAAATCCGAATATGAAATTCTAGCTCGTGTGTTGAATTTGGAATGTTGGCAATTGAATAACTGCGAATTACGCCCGCTTCATTTTTTAAATTAACGAATTGCCCAGCAAAAAATGCTAATGGTTCTTTTGATTTTAATTTCAGAAAAATGACATTTTCTGATAATGGTTTCTTTTCAATGACTTCACTTTCAAGCCATGTCGCGCCTGTATTTGGCAACTCGATTGTCATGTCATTTTCAGGAATGCAAATACAAGGTAAAAAATAATTCTGTTTTTGTTGGGTATCTTTTAAACCCACTTGTGATTTTTCAGACGGGGTATTTTCAAGACTACGCATTAAACAACACTGACACGCTCCCGCTTTACAGCCATAAGGTACTTGCTGATTATTTCGTAACAAGGTGTGTAAAACGGTTTCATCGTTTTCAGATTCAAAAAATTGGTCGTCGAATTTAATGCGTGTCATGAGTTTTACCTTTTTTATTTGCCTAAAACGTCAGCACGAGTGGTTTCTGCAAGCGCGTCAACTTGGTCAATCAAGTTTTGTGCTACGCCTAATTCAGCAAGCGTCGCTTTTAAGTTTTCCATTACCGCATCGAAATGACTGTCATCTAAGCCCATTTTGACCAATTTCGCGTGACCATCACGCATATCTTTACCTGTGTAATTTGCAGGACCACCGAAAGCCATTGTTAAAAAGGCTTTTTGTTTTGCGGCTTGTTTTTCCATATCAACGCCGTCAAAAAAACGGTTGATGCGGTGGTCAGCCAACACTTTGCGGTAAAAAATATCAACCGCCACATCAACAGCCCCTTCACCACCAAGTTGTTCAAATAACGTGGCATTTTCTGTATTTAAGGTATCGCTCATTGTGTAACTCCTAGAAATTATTGTTATAAAAATGCTTGAGCCTTATGCTCAAAAATAGTTTATAGCAATGTTTTGACTTATACAATACAATAGTTATATAAACTAATTATTTTAAAACTGTTTGGATTTAAAAATATGAACAAAATTAGTCAACGACAACACGAAATTCTGGAACATTTTTTAGCCCACAAACAAGGTTTGAGTATTGAAGAAATCACCGATGTAATAGGTATTTCACGCACCGCAATTCAACAACATTTTATTGCGCTAGAAAATGACGGATACATTGAAAAAAATACGTTCGATAAAACGGCTGGCAGACCGCTGGCACGTTATGCCATTACCGATAAAGGCATCAACCATTTTCCGAAACACTATGCGTTTTTAGCAGATTTGATGTTGGAAAATTTACTCGAAACCATTTCGAGTGAAGACGGTGAAATTTACATGACAAAATTGGGGGGGAAACTTGCTGGGCAATTACACCAATTTGCAGGAAAAACCTTAGATGAGCGTGTGCCAATACTGGTTGAAACCATGAATGATTTGGGTTTTGTTGTGCAAGAAACCGAAAATGCAGAAGGCAAAAAATGCCTGCAAGCGTGTAACTGTATTTATCACGATTTGGTACAAAAATATCCGCAAATTTGCCAATTTGATTTAGCGTTAATGAAAACAACACTCGGCGAATCCGTTGAACTCACGCGCAATATGGCAAAAGGCGATAGCGTGTGTGAGTTTTTAATCTCACATTACGAGTAAAAAATGATTCAGCCTGTCGCAATGCAAGACTTTTTTATCACCTTCTTTTCATCTGCTTTGATTATTCTCGCGGGCGCAAGTTACGCGCTGCTTTTCGCGTGGTCAAAAGTCAATGCAAACTTTCGCATCAAAATTGCCGCTTATGTTTCCTATATTGTGCTGATTGTCGCAGTCGTTTTATTAACTCGTGCCGCAAATTTTACGGGTTATTGGCTCTCGCTTTCAGCCGTTATGGTCGTTGGTTATTTTTTTGCACCTATCGGGATTTGGCATTTATGTGTGAAAACACACGCTGAAAACCATCATAAAACCTTGGAGGAAAAATTATGAATGAAGAAAATCCCTTGTGGGCAAGTGAATCATTCTGGAAAAAAGTCGCCATTTGGGTCACGGCAGGCTCATTTATTATTTTGGTCGTTTTAACCTTTGATTCATTAAGCCAAACCGAAGTTGGCGGCAAACGGGTTCAGGCTTACAGCGTTATCAACAAGAAAATCGATTACGTCTACAAAGAAGATTTACACAAATTTATGCCTGTGATTGGTGAAACCGAATTGTTATTCGGACAAGAATTCACCGAAGAAGAAGCGGAGAAATTAGTCACGCTCGGCAAAAAAACTACGCAAGCGAAAAACTGCATGAATTGCCACACGTTACTTGGCAATGGCGCGTATTTCGCTCCCGATTTAACCAAAGCGTGGCTCGATAAAGGTTGGTTATCGAAAGAATTACGCGAAGATTTGATGATTAAGTTTTTACTTGACCCTGAAAACAATGCTCGCACTTTTGGCAGCAATCGCAAAATGCCGAATTTACACATTACCCCTGAAGAAGCAAAAGGCGTGGTGGCATTTTTGAAATGGATGTCCAGCATTGATACCAACGGTTTCCCTTATAACTTCAAAACCATTTACGCGACGGAGGAATAACGCATGAACGCAAAAGAATTATGTGGTGTGGCAAACGCTAAACTCGATACGTTTGTTACTTGGACAGCGTTAGACCGTTCCAATCTGAGTGACGGGCGCAAACTCGCGGTAAATTATTTTATTGTCGCGGTTATTTTATTTTTCGCGCAGTTGTTGTTCGGCATGATTGCCGCGACACAATTTATTTTTCCGAGCTTTTTGTACGGCTGGTTAGATTTCAGCGTCAATCGCATGGTGCATATCAACGCAATGGTTGTGTGGATGTTGTACGGTTTTATCGGTTGCACTTATTGGTTGTTGGAAGATGAAAGTCAAACTGAAATTGTCGGTTTGAAATTCGGCAAACTCGCGTTTTGGGTGTTGACGATTGCTGTTGCCGTTGTGGTTTTGGTGTATTTGTTCATTCAAATCGGTGCGGGTAACGACACAACGTTATGGCTGATTAACGAAGGGCGTGAATATATTGAAGCACCGCGTTGGGCTGATATTGGCATCGTTGCTGTGGTTTTGACTTTCTTTTATAACGTTGTGGCGACATTTTCAAAAGGAAAATGGTCGGGTATCGCAGGCGTTTTGACGTTGGATTTAGTTGCCCTTGCAGGTTTATATCTTGCGGGAATGTTCTACATGACCAACATCACCCACGAACAATTTTGGTGGTGGTGGGTAATTCATTTGTGGGTTGAAGCGACTTGGGAAGTGTTAGTTGGCGTGATTATGGCGTGGTCGCTCATGAAACTGCTCGGTGTACGCCGCAAAATCGTCACGACTTGGCTTTATATCGAAGTGGCGTTGATGTTTGGTTCGGGTATTTTGGGGCTAGGACATCATTATTTTTGGATTGGAACGCCTGAATACTGGTTGACGATTGGCGGATTTTTCTCAGCATTAGAACCCATTCCATTAGTCGCCATGGTGGTTCATGCCGTTTATGATTCAGGTTCTCATGCCTTCAAAAATGGCAATCATCCTGCGTTAGCGTGGGTCATTGCTCATGCGTTTGGCAACTTTTTTGGGGCAGGCGTTTGGGGCTTTATGCACACTTTGCCACAAATCAATCTTTACACGCACGGCACGCAATGGTCAGCGTCACACGGGCATTTAGCGTTTTTTGGAGCTTACGCGACGATTAACATTGCCTTCTTTTATTTGGCGATTCAACATTGGCGTGGTGATGTGTGGATGAGTGGTAACGCACAAAACGCTTGGCGTTGGAAATGGGCGTTAGGTTTGTTAAACGTGGGTGTAGTCGGCATGACGATTGCCTTATTGATTGCAGGTTATGAACAATCGTTTATTGAACGTGCGGTTGAAGGTTCGACGTGGAGCGGCTATTTCTCCGCACAAAATCATCCCTCTTTTCAAAGTGCGATGGTTTGGCGTTGGTTTTTTGGTTTGATGACGTTTGCAGGTTTGATTTTGTTGATTTGGGATTTACTTACAATCGGTAAAGGTGAAACTCGTAAAATGGCGGTTGTTGAAGCGGAATAGTTTTGTGATTTGAAAAAAGAGGCGCGATTTTCAGTAATGACTTGGAAATCTGCGCCTTATTTTGTCGAAATGCGAAACTGATGCTTTACGCATAACTCGCTTGTTTTAATTGCATCAATTTCGCTTGCGTACTTTCCAAAATAAAATCACGCAAAAAAAGACTTGCTTTCATTATCTCAACACCAATCAACTCACCGTTTGCATTCAGTTCTGCGGTAATGTTCGGACTAATTTCAAGGCTTTCGACTTCTTCTTCATCAGTAATCACCAAATGCAAAATATCTTGTGCTGCAAAGTAATTCATTTTTGGATTAGACATAATTTAATCTCCCCGTGTTAAGTCTAAATTTGATTTGTTGTCGTGTTGTTGCGTGAATAGTGACAGGTGTTAGGGTTGCTTCATCTTCTTCATAAGGAATCATCACTAATTTGTTAGAGGGGTTCCAATACTAACGGGGAGAAAACGTACGCTAAGAGATTTTAATCACGTGGAAGCCTTATGCTTACTGACTTTCAGTCTAAAAAGTTTCAACTTTATAGACGGTAAAAATACTCCATAAAATCGTGTCTAAAATATCGTTTTTTGGTATTTAGTAGACGATTAAGTCTACAAATTGATTTATTAGACGGTTTTGTGGGTTCAAATTCAGACTAAAAATTTCTTAGCGTACGTTTTCGCCTCGTTAGTATTGGAACCCCATCAAGTAAAAAAATGAGAAAAGCTTGCATTCTCGCTGTCACATTCATAGAATACAAATTGATAGCGCAAGCTTTATATTTAAAATCTAGATAGTGCTCAAGACGCGGCCAAGCTTTTGAACACTATCATTTAAACTATTGATATCACTCATGATCGTACGCAAAGATGTTGTTTTCAAGCAATTCATCTGTATCACAGCATTCAATCAGCTTATTATGAACATGATTAATAGCAACACGAATCATTATTTCTAGAATTTCATCTGCGCTACGTTCAGATTTTTGATGATATACACTTATGCAATCTTCAACATGTTGCAATAATTGTCCCGCTAAATTTAAAGATATTGATGAAATACCATCAATTTTAGCGTTAGCGATATGAAATTTTTTCTCTTTCAGCGCATCAATAATTTCAGTTTTAATCCAAAAATTTTCAAAAACTTTAATTTCATTTTCATTAATTAAGTGACTTTTATCATTAACAATCTCTATCATATCGCTGTAAAGATCAATACATCTTTCAATTTCACATAAATCAAATAATTTACTCTTTATAGATAGATAATTCATTGAATAGCAATGCATAAATCCAACGCGCAAGACAATATCAACAATTTCAGTGTCACTTAAGTCCTCATCTTCTCTATAATAAGCAATGATCTCTTTGAGTTTATCATCAAGTTCATCGTTGAACACGAGCTCAAATTCTCTGATCTCATCACTTTTCGTGTACAATTTATGATAAATATTGTACACACTGTTCAAATTGTTAATGTTTGAATTTTTCATCTTTAAAGCTCCAAAATTGTTTGCATGCTCTTCACATGCGTTAAAAGAATTGTTTACTTCATTTACATCTTGTACATCATTTAAATCGTCACTCATCGTGATTACATCTCCCTGATTTTTTTGATACACGCATGATATTCGTGCTACATCAGCATTTTCGTTTACGTGTCTTACTACTATTTCATTAATTGTCACTGTTAAATCTCCAAAATTGTGCACTTGATTGTGCGAAAAAATTATTTGTTAGCGATACTTCTCATACTGTTACTACATATAACCCCCTTGTTTTGTTTGCATTTTAATTTTGCTAGCATAACTAAAATAAAACACATTATAATGATGTTAACAATACTTTTTCTAGTACTTTTACTCTATATTCCACGTTATAATTTCTGACAGGCATTTTTTCTATTTCAATATCTAAATCATTTGATTCAGTAATGATACCCCATTTTCCCGAGTTAAATTCTTTAAATTCCGTTTCAGTCGCATAATCAATATCATCACACACGACCCAAACATAATCGCAAATAGTTGCATATTTCTTCAAAAATTCAACCTTATGATCGCTGAGTCCCGCAACGGTTCTATGTATCCCGTGCAGATGTATTTCTTCGCTGTTATATTTCACAACTATTAGAGCATCAAGTGTTAAAGTTTTAGTTTTTAAAACTTTTGGCTCTACAGTTTCTGGTTCTACAATTTCAAGAGGTACTTCACGTTCAATTTTATAATTTACATAAAATCTATGAATATGTTGCGAAGTTGCGTCATAAATACTAATTTTGTTAATAAATTCATCTTTTATTACATTAAATATTTTTGACTTATTAAAGCCGGTCAAGTCCTTGTGACTTTCGGGATTAAATTTTGGTGCCTCAACGTTTTTTCCCCGTGCCGTTTTTCCTTCAAGCACTACTTTAAAAATATCCCATTTCTCGCGCAAGTCAGCTCTACGAATAGTACCATTGAATACTTTAACATATAATTCGCGTATCACATCGTCAGGCGCAACTCTTTCCAATTTTGCTAAAAGCTCAATATGTTCAAAGCTTATCTTAGATAATTCATCGACATTAAGTAACTCAATTTGATAATTGATTAATTTACTGCGACTACTCACATAGTGAGCCCAGCAACTTTTGAATCGCCATAGGGTACAGATGTTTTTTCCAGTAGATTTTTCTAGATATTTCATCCAATCCGTGAAATTTCCATATTCTTTCTTCCACATTTCATGTTGAAAAACAGATTCTATCATTAAGCCCCAAACCGCCCATTTTATCGATGGTTTGGGATTTTGAATCGTGCTTTCTAGTAAAGCTTTAGTTTCATCGAATGATAGATACGTAGTCATAAAAAGTATAGCCCGTGTAAATGATGTATCTATTATACTTTTTGCTAGCGTAACTAATCAAGCATTATTTCAACTTTTTTTAATTTATTTTACAATTAATATCCTTTAAATAAAAAGTTATTTAATTTCAATACTTTAAATAAATATCAGCCATTAACACTATAATATTTTTCGGCAGCAGGCGATGACAAAATAGAAAGTGTATTTGTCAGAGAATTAATCATGTCATCAGTCATGTAGGTGATATGTTAATGAAAGTGTAGTTTGTTTGACATAAGGTCATAACAGATAGCATTGCTTCAAAAAAAGAAATGCTATCTATTCATGATATTTTATTCGTGGTAATTAATTGTGAAAACCTACCACTCCAGAAGTAATTTTATTAGCAACAGTACTGCTATCTCCTCCATTGTTTTTATCACCCCAGGTAACAACAGAACCATCAGAACGAAGTGCAGCAAATGCAAAATCACTAACACGAATATCTTTCACCGGAATCCTTCCATTCAGCTTATTAGAAACCGCACTAAAATCAGAATTATTTGAACAAATATATTGACATGTACTCCATGCAACAACAGAACCATCATTCTTTAATGCAGCAAATCCTAAGTTATTTGAAAAAATTTGCGTGGTTAGTACTTTTTTATCCAAATCATCATTAACCGTGGAATCATAAATATCTGTTCCCCAATGAACAATAGAGCCATCAGTGCGAAGTGCTAAAAAACCGTCTCCTCTATTAGCATAAACTTTTTTAACATCAATAGTCCCGTTAATACTTAAAGCAACATCGCTACTGTCACCACTGCTATAAACTTGTTCTAATGAGTTTTGCACAATTGCCCCAAATTCTTGTTGCCCAGGTGTTCCAATAATAGGTGGGCCACTCGCAGCAGATTCGCGGTATAAGTTCTTACCAATAGGCTCTAAGCCAGAAAGGTTAATAAAGTTAGCCGTTTGAATTTGTCCCACATTTGATGGTTGCGGATTGCCTGGTTGTAAAACAGAAACCGTACCATCAGTACCAATAGTGATACTCAGTGCGTCTTGCGGAATAGTCATTGACGGATTCAATGGTAAGCCATTTGCGTTCACAATTTGGCCATTATCATCTAATTTTAATTGACCATTACGGGTATAAGCTATCGAACCATCTGGCATACTTACCTGTAAAAAACCACGACCATTAATAGCAATATCTAATTGATTACCAGTTTGTTCAACATTACCTTGCATTGCATCGTATTGCAGACCATTTCCCCAAGTGACAACAGAACCATCAGCACGTAATGCAGCAAAAGCTCCATTATTTGATGTAATATCTACTACATCAATATTGCCGTTAAGTAGTTTAGAAACTTTACTGCTATCGCCACCACGATTTCTATCCCCCCATGTAACAACAGAACCATCAGAACGAAGTGCGGCATAAGCTAACGCTGAGGAATAAATTTGCTTTACTGCAATCTTACCATTCAATTGATTTGCAATAATACTGTCATAACTACTAGATACTTCTAATGAATTTTGAATTATATTGCCGAAACCGCCTTGACCCGCTGTACCTATAGCTGGCATACCACTACTACTTGATTGGGCATACAAATTGTTTCCAAGTGATTTCAATCCACTAGGATTGTTAAATTTTGCCAGTTCAATTGCACCTACGTTTGATGGTTGTGGGTTTTCTGGCTGCCAAATTGTAACCGTACCATCCGTACCAATTGTAATACTCAGTGCATCAATTGGTATTGAAATTGAGGGCGTTAATGGCAAGCCACCAGAGCTAACTAGTTGCCCATTTTCATCTAACTTTAATTGTCCATCACGAGTATAAGCAACTGTTCCATCAGTATTAAGCACTTGAAGAAAACCTTCACCCATAATACCTATATCTAATTGCTTACCTGTGATTTCACTTCCCCAAATAACAACCGAATTATCAGCACGTAGCGCAACAAAATCTCCACCGTTATTGGAATATATTTGTTTTACATCTATTTTTCCATTTAGTTGTGTAGCTACTGCACTACTATTCCCTCCCATATAGCCATGACCCCAAGTAACAACCGAGCCGTCATTTCTTAATGCGGCAAATGCTCCTTCATTGGCAAAAATCTTTGTTACCGGTATCTTGCCATTCAATTGACTCGCAACAGCTCTACTATCACCTCCGTTAAAATCGTCTCCCCAAGTGACAACAGAACCGTCTTTTCGTAATGCTGCAAATGCCGAACTATTCGCAGTAATTTCTGTTATATTCTTAAGTTGATTTGCAACGTCCGTGGTATCCCCACCTATATTGACGATTTCTAACGAATTTTGAACAATGCTTCCAATACCATTTTTTCCAGGTATTCCTACGGTAGGAGTGCCACTTACTTTAGATGCTCTATAGAAATAACCTTGGCCGTAATCCTTCTCTAAGCCACTAATATTAGCAAAGTTTGCTATTTGAATTTGTCCTACGTTAACTGGAGTAGGGTTGTTTGGTTGCATTATAGAAACCATGCCATCAGTACCAATTAAAATACTTAATGCATCTTGTGGTATTGTTATTACAGGTGTAAGTGGCAAGCCGTTGGCATTAACAATTTGACCATTTAAATCCAATTTTAATTGACCGTCACGGCTATAAATCACTGTCCCATCAGGAAGAATATAAGGAAAAAAACCGTTCCCTTTGATAGCTATATCCATTTGATTACCAGTTTCTGCAATATCACCTTTCTTGGTACCGTAGGTAATGACTGAATTGTCATTTAACAGTGCGGCAAACGCGTATACATAACCTGTCGTTTTGTAGATTTGTTTAACATTAGTCAACTTTGAAAGTGCCGTTGGAAATGAACCGTATTGGGAAAAATATTTATTACCCCAGCTTACTAATGTCCCATCCTGTTTTTGCACATTAAATGCGCTAATTGGATTCACTGGAATAGTATTTTTGGTTGTACTACCACTTCCATTTCCGCTTTTGGCAATAACAACAGTAATACCTTTAGAAAGAGCGACACTAGATGCACCAACAGTATCATTAGCTATTGCACTCCAGGTATAAGTTCCTGCTTTGCTATATATATGTAAAAAAACCAATGCTGTTCCATCTGTTGCACTTAAATTATCGCTATTTCCATCCCCCCAATTGATAATAATATTCTTCAAATTCTTATCACTATCTTTAGCAGATAATTTAACAGTATAACTAACACCTGTGGTTGCTGCTTTATCACTACCCACTAGAGATAATTTTGGGGCTGTATTGGCTTTGATTACTTCAAAGGTATCATTACCACTACTGCTTGCGACTACTTTGCCTGCTGAATCGTAAATACTAATTAAAAAAGATTGAATGCCTAAAGCGGAAGGTTTATTAGAAACACTATAATTGTTTCCTGAACCTGTCATTAAAATACCAATATTCTTTCCATAAGTTAGCTTTACCGAATAACCACTAGGTAAAGAATCACTTAATGTCGCAGAGAACGTTACAGAATTGCCCAATACTACAGGTATAGGTGAAGCTTTTACTTCTGTAATGTCTGGTATAGTTGGAGTATCCGGTGGGGTTGTAACACCGTTATCTTCACGAACTAGACGAATACTATACACACCGGCTTTACTAGTATTTAATGGCTTTGCTTTAGATAAATCCACAATCCACGCATTTTGTCCTGATTCATCAGATGACCAAAACCAAGGGAGAGAAATATCACCAAAATAGGTTGCGTTTAATGGAGGCTTTGGCACTAAATCCATTAATTCTTGCTTTGTTGGAATTCTCCAATCATCAGCAGCGCATAAAATATTCTTGTTTGTTTCTTTAAGATAAGTTTGGACATTTACCCACGAAGATGACTTATTTCTATCTCGTGGATTTTTCTTATCGTTTGCTTTAACTTCCCAAATCAATCCGGATACATCATCTTTAGTACAAGCCCAATCTTTGGGAGCACTTCCAAGTTTTGCACTATCTGCAAGGACAGAACCATCATTAGCAATTTTAATAAACTTAGCTTCAGCTTGCGTGATGAATCCAAATAGTACAATGGATAAAAATAGAAGAACAAAACGACGGTTCATATCGATACCTAATTAAAAATAAAATTGGGTGTTACTATAAAGTATTAAGTATTGTGAGGTATATCTAAAGCTGTGATAGGTTCGCATAAAATTGGATTATGTTAAAGAATTGGCGCGGTGGCGCGATTATTGATACTTACTAGACTATAGATATTATAAGATGTTTTAAATGTTGTTTAAAACCATCTTACACCATAACAATTGTCATTATAATCAATATTTTATATCGATATTATTCTTCCAACAAATTTAAAGATTTTATAAAGAGCATTCTAAGATTCGTGATTGTGTATATTAACAATTATAAATCTTAGAATGCTTCATTATTATAATAGCTATATAACGGAAGATTTCAGGCTAGTTGTCGCCTCGACGTAAAATTCTAGGTAGCCATTTTATGCTGAATTTCCTCCTTAAGGTTTAATTTTTGGTGTACGTTAGTGGTATCGGGATTTAGGTCAACGAATTGAACACGCTCCCAATTGCGAGGATCATTACTCCAGCGTTGTGGGTTTTGGTCACGCGCTTTTTCATAAACTGCCTGTCGATTCAATAGGATATCTTCATCTAATCCTGCATGACGTTGGGCAGGAGTGACAAATTTTATCGCACTATGACGATGTTCATTGTTATACCATTCCACAAGATTAGCTGTCCAAGTCCGCGCCTCTAGGACGCTGTCAAAAGGCGTGAGTGGATAGTGTGGTCGATATTTTAATGTTTTAAAAAGGGATTCGGAGTAAGGATTATCATTACTTACTGCAGGTCGGCTTAGTGAAGACATTACGCCCAGTTGTTGCAGTGTGGCTAACATCGTTGAGCCTTTCATGGGACTGCCATTATCCGAGTGAAGTATGAGCTGATTTGGCAGTATCTTCTCACGCAAGCACACATCACGCACTAACTCGCTAGCTAAAGCACTACTTTCTTCTTCATACACTTGCCAC
>Ga0208856_1000662_pt1 | contig 12206 bp, 13 predicted proteins | sample LakMenEpi13Jul12_FD_150690 | JGI IMG/M metagenome (GOLD analysis project Ga0208856, IMG submission 150690) | Freshwater microbial communities from Lake Mendota, WI - 13JUL2012 deep hole epilimnion (SPAdes) | ecosystem: Environmental > Aquatic > Freshwater > Lentic | place: Lake Mendota, Madison...
CAGGCTGGTTTTACTGTTCATGCTGCTGCCAACACGACAGATGCGCAACGGTTTTTAGATAATACCCTTCCCGATTTAATCCTACTTGATTGGATGCTTCCAAACGTAAGTGGCGTAGAATGGGCGAGACGTTTGCGTAAAGAACCTACATATCAAGAATTGCCAATAATTTTATTAACAGCGCGTGGTGAAGAAGAAGATAAAATTCGTGGCTTTGGTTGTGGCGTGGATGATTACATGACTAAGCCATTTTCCCCGCGAGAGTTAGTGGCAAGACTGCGTGCTGTGCTTCGCCGTAGCAGTAAACATCAGTGGTCACCTCAAATAATTGTTGGGGATTTGGTTTTAGATACAGAGCAGCATCGACTTATGATTGGTGAAATGCTTGTTGATGTGAGCCCGACTGAATTTCGTTTAATGCAGTTTTTTATGACGCACCCTGATAAAGTATTTAATCGTACCCAGTTACTTGATCAAGTTTGGGGGCGGAGTGTTTACATTGAAGAGCGCACGGTGGATGTCCATATTCGCCGGTTGCGAAAAATATTAGAAACTTATGGACGTGAAGACTTAGTGCAGACGGTACGCGGCTTTGGCTACCGTTTTTCCATGAATCAGTGACGAGAAAATGAATGGCAATTTGGCAACGTGAAATACTCACTTTTACACTTCTTTTCTTTGCGGTGTGTATTATTGGGTTATTTACAAAATTATTTTTGCCGTTGCTCTTTGGGTTACTTGTTTTTACGTTGTATCGACACCTGTATGAAATCAATCGCTTAGAAAAATGGCTGCGTACGGGAGCTCAAGGTAATTATCCCAAAAGTAACGGTGTATGGGAGGAAGTTTATTATCATGTTTACCGCATAAAAAAAAATAATAAACGTCGCAAAAAGAAATTGGGCAAAATGATTGATCAGTTTCGGCAATCGACTGAAGCGCTGCCTGATGCCGCAGTTGTTATTAATGATACTGACGAAATAGAGTGGGCAAATAAAGCGGCTCGTGAAATTTTAGGGTTGCGTCCAGCCGATAAAGGGCAGCGTGTTCAAAACTTAATTCGTTTTCCTGAGTTTATTCATTATTTAAAATCTAAACAATATGATGAACCCGTCATATTGTCTTCTCCCCTCAATGATAAAATGACACTAGCTGTGCGCATTATTAACTATGGCGCAGGTTTGCGTTTGCTTTTAGCGCAAGATGTAACACTGCTAAAGCAAATGGAGCGAATGCGTAAAGATTTTGTTGCAAATGTGTCGCATGAACTGCGTACACCACTCACAGTGATGCGTGGCTATCTTGAAACGTTGCAAGACATGAATGAAGAAATGTCACCTTTATTCACGCATTCTATCAATAATATGCTTGGACAAACTGACAGAATGCAACATTTGGTCGATGATTTGTTGCTGTTAGCTCGCCTGGAAACGAAAAGTAAAAAACATGAGATTGTGGATATTCCTGCGTTACTCATGCAAATATGCAACGAAAATGAAGCCTCTTTTAATGCTGGGCGAATTGAATTAATTCTCGATTCTCAAGCTATGTTACTTTGTGAAGAACACGAATTACACAGTGCGTTTGCAAATTTACTTAGCAATGCGCTTAAATATTCTTTTGAGGATACGCAAGTGAAAATACGCTGGCATCAAACAGATAATGCCATATTGTTGGATGTTATTGATGAGGGTGAGGGGATTGCAAGTGGCGATATTTCTCGGGTCACCGAGCGATTTTATCGCGTTGAAGCTAAGCGAGTGCATAAAATAAATGGAACGGGTTTGGGTTTAGCGATTGTGAAACATGTTTTAATGCGGCATGATGGACAGCTCGTCATTCGAAGTGAATTAGGAAAAGGCAGTTGTTTTCAGTGTGTGTTTCCACTCAAACGATTAGCCACAAAAAAATAACGTTCGCACGAAGAGAGCTGTTTAATACGATTTATTTGAGGAGGATATGATGAAAGATAAACTAAAAAAATTATTTAACTACTTTTTAATTGGCATTTTTGCGGTCATCCCGATTGCAGTCATTATTAAAATTCTATTTTTCGTGAAAGACTTGCTCGCAGACATGGTGCGATTTGTTTACGGTTACGCCGATAGTACGCTTTATACCGTACTATTTTTAGGACTCAGTTGCGTAGTTCTAATCTCAATTGGTTATAAGCTGGTTGAAGAGGGGCGTTTTTGGGTGATTGCTGCCATTGATTTTATTATGGACAGAATCCCCTTTTTAAGTACGATTTACCGCGTACTTAAAAAAGTGATTAGTATGTTTTCGTCACAAAATCAAACCGTTGCCAAAGAAGTTGTGTACGTGGAATATCCAAAGGAAGGTATTTGGGTGCCCGCTTATGTGACTAATCGTGCAGCGGATAAATATGTTTTGTTTATTCCAACTTCACCTAATCCAACATCGGGTTTTACTGTCATTGTTAGTAAAGATAAAGTGCTTGAATCAGCAATGAATATCGAAGAAGCAACCAGTTTTATTGTCAGTGTTGGCGTGGATTACGACAAAGTGTCGGAACTTTCGAAATTACCGTAGAGCGGGTGTTTAAAAATACCATAAAAAAAGGCGCAACGTAGGTTGCGCCTTTTTTTTTGAGCGAAATGTAATTATTTAATTAAACTTAATAAAACACCAGCAGCCACTGCTGAGCCAATAACACCGGCAACATTGGGTCCCATTGCATGCATCAATAAGAAATTATGTGGATTGCTTTCAAGGCCAATTTTATTAGCTACTCGCGCCGCCATAGGAACAGCCGATACACCCGCTGCGCCAATTAATGGATTGATTGGTGTATCACTAAAGCGATTCATTATTTTTGCCATAATGACCCCTGATGCGGTGCCAATGGCAAAAGCTACCGCGCCAAGCGCTAAAATTCCAAGGGTTTTAACTTGCAAAAAAGCTTCTGCACTCAACTTTGAGCCGACTGCTAAACCTAAAAAGATGGTGACAATGTTAATTAATTCGTTCTGCGCAGTTTGACTTAAACGATCAACAACGCCACAAGAATTCATTAAATTACCTAAAGCAAACATACCTACCAAAGGCGTTGAAGAAGGGAGGAGTAAAATAGATAATAATAATAAAACTAAAGGGAAAAGAATCTTTTCCGTTTTACTTACGTGACGCAATTGTTGCATTTCAATTTTACGTTCTGCTTCGGTGGTCAGTGCGCGCATAATGGGTGGCTGAATTAATGGCACAAGCGCCATATAGGAATAGGCAGCAACGGCAATTGCACCCAGTAAATCGGGAGCGAGTTTAGATGCGACATAAATTGCAGTTGGTCCATCTGCGCCGCCAATAATGCCAATGGCAGCCGCATCCCTTAACGTGAATTCCAAGCCGGGCACGGCGTTTAAGGCGAGTGCGCCAAGCAGTGAGGCAAAAATCCCAAACTGTGCAGCAGCCCCTAAAAGCAAGGTTTTGGGATTGGCAAGCATGGGTCCAAAGTCAGTCATCGCGCCCACCCCCATAAAGATAAGCAAGGGGAAAATGCCAAGTTTAATGCCGTAATATAGAAAATAAAGTAATCCCCCTTCCTGTGAAATGCCTGCAACTGGAATATTACTGAGAATTGCACCAAAACCAATGGGCAATAATAGTAAGGGTTCAAAGCCTTTTTTTATGGCTAAAAATAACAACAAGAAACCCACGAGCATCATAAAAGCTTGCCCTGCGGTGAAATTATAAATACCGGTGCTTTGCCATAATGAAATTAAATTTTCCATAACTAACCTTTATAACGTAATTAATACACTGCCACCACTGACAGCATTCCCTTCTTTTACATGAACGGCACTGACAACTCCTGAAAACTTAGAGCGAATTTCAGTTTCCATTTTCATGGCTTCCATCAAAATAACGATCTCTCCTTCCTGTACTTCGCTTCCCGCGTTAACTAATACTTTTAAGATAGTACCCGCCATAGGTGAATCAATGGTGGCACCACTGCCTGCAACTACCGCTAACGGCGAAGCATGGACACTGCTTGCAACGGGTTGAATGGATAGCGCACTTCCACCAGGGCCAACTGCAACATTGAAGTTTTTGCCGTCAACATTGACCGTATAAGTTTCAATGGCGCTTTCTTTTTTTGGCGCATTTTGAGCAGCAAAGTTTTCTGCATCGGGTTTTGGTTCAAACGCGCTGGGGTTAGTGCGGTTTGCTAAGAATTTCCAGCCTACTTGTGCGAATAATCCGTTAATTAATGCGTCTTCTTCAATATTGCCGGTGAGTTTTACGTTTTCAGCTTTTGCTTTATCTTGAACGTCTGCAATAAGTTTATCCATTTCAGCGTCAATTAAATCAGCAGGGCGGCATGTAATGGCTTGCGCACCGTTTAAGACTTTTGCTTGAAGCTCTGCATTCACTGGCGCAGGTGTCACGCCGTATTCGCCTTTTAAAATCGCAGCGGTTTCTTTTGCGATCGATTTATAGCGCTCACCGTTCATCACGTTCATGACCGCCTGTGTACCGACAATTTGAGATGTCGGTGTTACAAGAGGAATAAAGCCTAAATCTTCACGCACACGTGGAATTTCTTTTAAAACGTCATCAAATTTGTCAGATGCGCCTTGTTCTTTGAGCTGGCTTTCCATGTTCGTCAGCATACCGCCGGGAACTTGTGAAATTAAGATTCGACCATCTACACCTTTCAAGCCGCCTTCAAATTGCGCGTATTTTTTGCGCATATCACGGAAATAATGAGCGATATCTTCGAGTTTGACTAAATCTAAACCTGTATCGCGTTTTTCACCTTCTAAACTCGCTACTATAGATTCAGTGGGACTGTGTCCGTAAGTCATACTTAGCGAGGAAATAGCGGTATCTACGTTATCAACGCCTGCTTCAATGGCTTTGATGAGCGTTGCAACGCTTAAGCCTGTTGTTGCATGACAATGAAGATGAATCGGGATTTTGGTGCTTTTTTTAAGTTTAGACACCAACTCAAATGCTTCATAAGGCTTGAGCAGTCCAGCCATGTCTTTAATGCAAATCGAATCCGCCCCCATATCTTCAATGGTTTTACCTAGGTTTATCCATGTGGTTATATTGTGAACGGGGCTAGTTGTATATGAAATAGTGCCTTGCGCGTGTTTTTCGGTATTTTTAACCGCCTTGACTGCACGCTCAATATTGCGCATATCGTTCATTGCATCAAAAATTCGAAATACGTCAATACCGTTAATAGCGCAGCGTTCGATGAACTTATCGACTACATCGTCAGCATAATGGCGGTAGCCTAATAAATTTTGCCCACGTAACAGCATTTGTTGCGGTGTTTTTGGCATTGCTGCCTTCAAGGCACGCAATCTATCCCAAGGGTCTTCGCCCAAATAACGAATACACGCATCAAATGTCGCACCGCCCCATGATTCAATGGACCAGTAACCAATTTCATCGAGTTGTGCGCAAATTGGCAGCATGTCTTCTGTGCGCACACGTGTGGCCAAAATAGATTGATGTGCGTCGCGCAAAACAACTTCAGTGATGCCTAATTTTTTGGTATTCATAGCCATTTTTGTATATCTCCTAAATGCTAGCAGTCTGTCTAATAATGGTTTAACTGCAGTGCTTTTTTATTGGCAAGGTGAAAAAGGTCTTTGTTAAAAAATAGTATTAATTTTAAATTGAGTTAACTATGTTAATGCGTGTTTCTGTATTGATGCACTGCCGCAGTAATTGCCGCAATGTCACTTTTGTTTGCTTGTACTTTAGTTACAGTTGATTGGGCGTGATGCAACACCGTTTCTTCGGGTAGATAACGAGCGATAAGTTTTGATGTGGTGTTGATGACAACGACCAGCATAGCTAAAAATAAAAACACAATAACCATGCCCGCAAGCATCAATTCTAGGCCACTACTCATAAGTTCTGTCATGATTTCTCACTAAGGTAAAATATTAGAATGTGTGCATTGTATTATATTTTTTTCAAAGAATTGTAGTAATTGCTAGTATAATTCAATAATTCTCATCTTAAAGAATGTCATGTGTCGTTTGTGATAAGTAAAATTGTTACCATGTCTAATTTGACGCTTATAGCGTTTCAATATATTATTAGCTAATGCAAAATCGACTGCCTGAAATCATTGAACCACTGAATCTTGCCGATAAACGCGGTGAATTACATGGTCAATTGCCGCTTAATTCCTTAATTCGTCTAAATGAAAAGTTAGTGAACAACGAAGGTGTTGTTGACGTTAATTTATATTTTGGACGCGAAGGAAGAACCCCGTATATCGAAGGTAACTTGGAAACGACGCTGTTTCTTGTTTGTCAGAAATGTTTGCTGGGTGTCGAATTTAAAGTCAATAATGCGGTTAAATTGGGTATTGCCACCAAATTTGAGTATGTAGAACGATTGCCTTCTGAATATGAGCCATTGCTTGTCGAAGAAGAAACGTTTCTGTTAAGTAAACTTGTTGAAGATGAATTATTGCTCAGCCTACCTGATTACCCTAAGCATGAATACGATTGTATGGTGGAAGGGGTTGCCAAAGAAGTTGTCAGTGCATTCGATGAAATTGCACCCGAAAAACCTAATCCTTTTTCCGTTTTAGCCCATTTAAAAAAATCTACTGGAGAATCCTAATGGCAGTACAAAAGAGTAAAGTAACACGTTCAAGACGTGGTCAACGTCGTTCACATGACGCATTAACAGCAAAAACATTATCAACAGATAAAATTACAGGTGAAGTACATTTACGTCACCACGTAACGCCAGATGGCTACTTTAAAGGTCGTCAAATTGTTCGTTCAAGCGCTGTTGACGTAGATTAATACGTTTAATTTTTTTGATCGAGATATTGTGCCGAATCAGTTAAATCTGATTCGGCTTCTTTTTAAGTACAGTGGAGCAATGAGTTAGCGTGAGTTTAACCATATCAATTGATGCTATGGGCGGTGATTTTGGACCAAGTGTGACGGTTCCTGCTGCTTTGGCTTGCCTCAAAGAAAACTCAGCTTTAGCACTTATTTTGGTAGGTGATGAAGCAGTGCTTGAGCCTTTACTCGTACAGGCATTTCCTGTTTACGGCAATCGGTTGCAAATTCAGCACGCCTCGCAACAGGTGGATATGGATGAGCCGCCTTCAAAAGCCCTTAAGAATAAAAAAGATTCCTCCATGCGTGTGGCTATTAATCTTGTTCATCAAGGACGAGCTGATGCTTGCGTGAGTGCAGGAAATACGGGTGCGCTGATGGCGACGGCGCGATTTGTACTTAAAATGCTCAATGGAATTGATCGACCTGCCATTATTTCAACTTTACCTTCTGTTTATGGGCATACGCACATGATGGATTTAGGGGCTAATGTCGACTGTACTGCAGAGCATTTGTTTCAATTTGCTGTCATGGGCAATGAGTTGGTGAAAGCAATCGACAATATCGACAGTCCACGTATTGGTCTTTTGAATATTGGTGAAGAGGCTATGAAAGGCAATGAGCAGGTAAAAACTGCGGCAAAGCTGCTCGAAAATTCCACACTTAACTACATCGGCTACGTTGAAGGTAACTCTATTAACGCAGGGAATACGCAAGTTGATTTGATTGTCTGCGATGGCTTTGTTGGCAATGTCTCGCTTAAATCCATTGAAGGTGCCGCAAAAATGATTGGCACGACGTTAAAACAAGCGTTCTCTAAGAATTGGCTAACTAAATTAGCCGCAGTCGTTGCGTATCCCGTACTAAAAAGTTTTAAGCAACGTATTGATCCGCGTTTGTATAATGGCGCCAGTTTTTTGGGATTACGTGGACTTGTGATTAAAAGTCACGGTGGCGCCGATGTTCTTGCGTTTAAAACAGCAATCAAATTAGCTGAAGTCGAAGTTCAGCACAATGTCATTCAAAAAATTACGCAACAAGTTGAAGCTTCTCTCGCGCAACGGACACTCTTATGACACGCAACAGTAAAATTATTGGTACAGGCGGTTATTTACCTAAAAATATCGTCACAAATCATCAGTTAGCTGAGCGCGTTGATACATCAGATGAGTGGATTTTTGAGCGTACAGGTATTCGTAGTCGTCGCATTGCTGGCTCTGATGAAACAGCGTCAAGTATGGCAGAAATCGCGGCACGTCAAGCAATTGAAGTAGCGAAAATTGACGCACAGGCTATCGATTTAATCATTGTCGCGACGGGCACGCCAGATAAAGTGTATCCAAGTACAGCGTGTTTATTGCAACATCGCTTAGGAATCAGTGGTGGCGTAGCTTTTGATATTCAAGCAGCATGTAGTGGTTCTATTTTTGCGTTAAGTATTGCTGATCAATATATTAAATCAGGTGCTGCAAAAACGGTGCTTATTGTAGGCTCAGAAGTCTGTTCGCGCATTGTTGATTGGACTGATCGCGGAACGTGTATTTTGTTTGGTGATGGCGCAGGGGCTTTATTGCTACAAGCATCTGATGAAGTGGGGGTGTTATCAACCCATATTCATTCGGATGGACAATATGATGAGTTGCTCTATTGTCCAAATCCTCAAGCGATAGGTGATGAAGAGTCACCTTTAGGTTATATTGCCATGCGCGGAAATGAAGTATTTAAAGTGGCGGTTAATACGCTGGGTCGTATTGTGGATGAAACACTTGAGGCGCATCAGATGGATAAGTCCGAAATTGATTGGTTGGTTCCACATCAAGCGAATATTCGCATTATCGCTGCGACAGCAAAAAAATTAAAAATGTCTATGGAACAAGTGGTTGTAACGCTTGAAACGCAGGGCAATACGTCGTCAGCATCTGTTTTACTCGCGTTTAACGAGGCAGTGCGCGATGGACGTATCAAGCGCGGTCAAACTGTATTGCTTGAAGCGTTTGGTGCCGGGTTTACTTGGGGCTCAGCTCTCGTTCGTTATTGATTGATTTTTTTAATCGTCTCCTGTTACTTTCTCTATTTACACAATAAAATTAATTAAAAATGATTCAACAACAAAATTTGGCTTTCGTTTTTCCAGGGCAAGGTTCGCAATCTATTGGTATGCTGGACGATCTTGCGAAAAGTTACCCTGAAGTAAAACTCACTTTTGAGCGTGCATCAGAGGCGCTTCAAAAGGATTTATGGGCACTAGTGAGTGATAGCGCATTAGAATCTGAATTGAATCAAACGCATAACACACAGCCAGCGATGTTAGCGGCAGGCGTTGCGGTCTGGAACGTTTGGACGCAACATAGCTCGGTTCGTCCAGCATGGCTTGCAGGTCATAGTTTAGGTGAATACAGTGCGCTTGTTTGCGCAGGTGCGCTTGATTTTGAAGATGCTATTAAATTAGTGGCGTTGCGTGGCACGTTAATGCAAGAAGCTGTTCCTCATGGTGTAGGAGCGATGGCGGCTATTTTAGGTTTAGATGACAGCGTTGTTATTGATGTTTGCGCTCAGGCGGCAGGAAATGAAGTGGTATCTGCGGTGAATTTTAATTCACAAGGTCAAGTTGTTATTGCGGGTCACGCGGCAGCAGTTGAGCGTGCGATGGCTGGCGCAAAAGAAGCAGGCGCAAAACGCTCGGTGTTATTGCCCGTCAGCGTGCCTTCACATTGCGCATTAATGCAACCGGCTGCGGATAAACTAGCGCAAACCTTAGATAATATGACGATTCATGCACCCAATGCCACGTTAATTCATAATGTGGATGTACTTTCACATCAAACGCCTGAAGCAATTCGGACTGCATTAAAAGAACAGCTCTATAAACCCGTTCGTTGGGTAGATACCATTAAGTTTATGGCGGATAACGGTGTGTCGCGTTTCGTCGAATGTGGCGCAGGTAAAGTACTTATCGGTTTAAATAAACGTATTGTTAAAGAAGCTGAACATTTTAGCGTTTATGATACTCAAACATTTAATACACTTTTGGAGCAACTCAATGACTAAACAACTTGCTTTAGTAACGGGTGCAAGTCGTGGAATTGGTCGTGCTATTGCAGAACGCCTAGCGCAAGACGGTTTCTTTGTTTTAGGTAGCGCAACCACGGAAAACGGTGCGGCGGCAATTTCTGCTTATTTAGGTGAAAATGGTAGGGGATTGGCATTGGATGTTTCAGATGCAAGTTCAATTGATACCGTTATGAAAGCGATTAGCGATGAATTTGGTACACCGCATGTACTGGTGAATAATGCGGGTATTACGCGCGATAATTTACTTATGCGCATGAAAGACGATGAATGGGATGATATTATATCAACAAATTTAACGTCTGTTTTTCGTATGAGTAAAGCCGTTTTGCGTGGCATGATGAAAGCTAAAACAGGTCGAATTATCAATATTTCGTCAGTGGTTGGTTCAACAGGTAACGCAGGACAAGCTAATTACGCTGCAGCAAAAGCGGGCATGATTGGTTTCACTAAATCGATGGCAAAGGAAGTGGGATCGCGTAATATTACAGTCAACACAGTCGCACCTGGATTTATTGATACTGATATGACAAAAGAATTAAGTGACGAGATTAAAAATGGCTTGCTTGCATCCATTCCGCTCGCACGTTTAGGACAAGCAACAGAGATTGCGCATGCGGTAAGTTTTTTAGCGTCTGATGGCGCGGCATATATTACCGGTGAAACCCTGCATATAAACGGTGGTTTGTTTATGCCCTAGTAAGGGGACGGTGACCCGCTGTCTTCTTAAAAAAAAGACGTTGCGGTTCACTATAGTGTGACAACACGGCAATTTGCCGTATAATTCGCCCGTCTTCTGGCTTTGCTGGGACGGTATTTTTAGTAAAAACAACAACAATATCAAAACAAGTCATTATTTCATAACTTGTTTTGTTCGAGGATTAAAATTATGAGTAATATTGAAGAACGCGTTAAAAAAATTGTTTCTGAGCAATTAGGTGTGAAAGACGAAATTGCTACTGACGCGTCATTTGTTGATGATTTAGGCGCGGATTCTTTGGACACCGTCGAGCTAGTTATGGCTTTAGAAGAAGAATTCGAATGCGAAATTCCAGATGAAGAAGCTGAAAAAATCACCACCGTTCAGCAAGCAATTGATTACGTCACTTCTCATCTTTAAGTAGACGCGCGTGTGGATGGACATTTGGTTCATCCACTGCATTTTGATACGTCAATTTCATTTCTCAGTTAAATTTTTTACGGTACACAATAGTGAGTAAACGTCGAGTCGTCATCACAGGATTAGGGGCAGTTACGCCTTTAGCTAACACAGTCGCGCAAACTTGGGCCGGTATTCTTGAAGGCAAAAGCGGCATTAGTGCGATTGATTCTTTTGATATTTCCCCTTTTACGACAACGTTTGGTGGTGTGATCCGTGATTTGGATATTGGTCAGTATATTGCCGAAAAAGATGCAAAGCGTATGGATGGATTTGTCCATTATGGTATCGCTGCTGGTTGTCAGGCATTTGAAGATAGTGGTCTTGTCGTAACACAGGAAAACGCTGAACGTATTGGTGTGGCAATTGGTTCAGGCATTGGGGGTATTACAGGTATTGAAGAATGTTATGCTACCTATGAAAAAGGTGGACCCCGTCGTATTTCTCCTTTTTTTGTACCAGGAAATATTATCAATATGATTTCAGGTAACTTATCGATTAAATATGGCTTAAAAGGGCCAAATTTTGCGATTGTTACGGCTTGTGCAACAGGCACGCATAATATTGGTGATGCAGCACGTTTAATTGCCTACGGTGATGCGGATGTAATGATTGCGGGTGGTGCTGAGCGTTGTACAACGTCACCTACAGCAATGGGCGGTTTTGCATCGGCAAAAGCACTTTCACGTCGAAATGACGCACCTCAGCAAGCGAGTCGTCCTTGGGATAAAGATCGTGATGGTTTTGTACTCAGTGATGGTGCAGGCGTGGTTGTTCTAGAAGCGCTTGAGCATGCTTTAGCACGTGGTGCGAAAATTTATGCTGAACTTGTCGGTTATGGCATGAGTGGGGATGCATATCATATTACAACGCCTTCAGAAGGTGGAGAGGGCGCGGCGCGTTGCATGCGAAATGCGCTACGTGACGCAGGTCTGAGCGCTGGCGATGTGGATTATATCAATGCACACGGTACATCAACACCGGCTGGGGATTTGGGTGAAACACAAGCCATGAAAGCGGCTTTAGGTGATCACGCATACAATGTAGCGATCAGTTCAACAAAATCGATGATAGGGCATATGTTGGGTGCTGCAGGTGGTATTGAAGCGGTATTAACAGCATTAAGTATT
>Ga0208856_1000663_pt1 | contig 12203 bp, 9 predicted proteins | sample LakMenEpi13Jul12_FD_150690 | JGI IMG/M metagenome (GOLD analysis project Ga0208856, IMG submission 150690) | Freshwater microbial communities from Lake Mendota, WI - 13JUL2012 deep hole epilimnion (SPAdes) | ecosystem: Environmental > Aquatic > Freshwater > Lentic | place: Lake Mendota, Madison...
TTGGAAAATACTTCCCGCCGCGCAAACGGCAAACAAATAAAAGTGCTTTAAAACAGAGTGAAATATGGCAAAAAGAACAGAACGTAATTTAATTGTTGGGCTGGATATAGGCACATCTAAAGTCGCTGCCATTGTCGGTGAGTTGACTGCAGAGGGGCATCTTGAAGTAATTGGTTATGGATCGACCCCATCAAAAGGTCTAAAAAAAGGAATCGTTGTCAATTTGGAAACGACCGTGCAATCCATACAGCGAGCTATTGAAGAAGCAGAGTTGATGGCAGGGTGTCAAATTAAATCCGTTTTTGCAGGGATTGCTGGAAGCCATATTCGTAGTCGTAACTCACTGGGTGTTGTTGCAATCAAAGATAAAGAAGTAACGCAATACGATATTGATCGAGTAATTGATTCAGCTCGCGCTATTGCTATTTCAGCGGATCAAAAAGTACTGCACATTTTGCCACAAGAATTTATTATTGATACCCAAGAAGGTATTAAAGAACCGATTGGTATGTCAGGCATTCGTTTAGAAGCGAAAGTTCACATTGTGACAAGTAGCGTGAGTGCATCACAAAATATTATTAAGTGTATTCGTCGCTGTGGTCTTGAAGTCGATGATATTGTTTTAGAGCAATTGGCTTCTTGTCATGCGGTATTAACTGAAGATGAAAAAGAATTAGGTGTGTGCTTAATTGATATCGGTGGGGGAACCACTGATATTGCCGTTTATGTTGAAGGTGCAATCAAGCATACAGCCGTTATTCCCATTGCTGGTGATCAAGTTACAAATGACATTGCTGTTGCGATGCGCACGCCAACCCTCAATGCAGAGGACATTAAACAGCGTTATGCGTGTGCAATGACAAAATTGCTTGGCGATGATGAAGAAGAAATTGAAGTGCCGAGCATTAGCGATAATAAACCGTTTCGTAAAATTTCACGTCAAACGCTCTCAGATATTATTGAACCGCGTTATGAAGAATTAATGTTGCTTGTTCAGTCAGAACTCCGTCGCGTAGGCTATGAAGAGCAAATTGCAGCAGGTATCGTCTTAACAGGTGGCAGTTCACAAGTTTTTGGCTTAATTGAGCTGGCAGAAGAAATTTTTCACATGCCCGTGCGAATGGGCAGTCCACAGAATGTGAGTGGTTTAACGGAAGTAGTTAAAAATCCAATTCATTCTACAGGCGTGGGATTGTTGATGTATGGACGAGATCATCAACAGCAGCAAGGTTTACATCGCGTTTTAGATCATGACAGTGGGTCGTCATGGTTGTCAAAAATTGCGAGTTGGTTTCAAGGTAATTTTTAATCACAGTTTTTTACAGAATATTTAAGAGGCGATAAACATGAAAGATACATTTGAATTAATTGATACCTATAGCGAAAGCGCGGTTATTAAAGTCATCGGTATTGGTGGAGGCGGTAACAACGCGGTTAGCCACATGGCGGGCAACAACATCGAAGGTGTAGAATTCATTTGTGCAAATACGGATGCGCAAGCGCTACGCAAATTGAATTTTGGCACGATTATTCAATTGGGCGTAGAGTTAACGAAAGGTCTTGGTGCTGGTACTAATCCTGAAGTTGGTAAACTTGCAGCAGAAGAAAATAAAAATCGTATTCGTGAAGTCCTTGAAGGCGCAGACATGGTCTTCTTAACTGCGGGCATGGGCGGTGGTACGGGAACTGGTGCTATTCCAGTTATTGCTGAAATTGCTCGTGGTATGGGTATTCTAACGGTTGCTGTTGTAACGAAACCTTTTGCATTTGAAGGCAAGAAAAAATTAGACGTTGCAGAAAAAGGGATTGCAGAATTAGAGCGTTATGTTGATTCTTTAATTACGATTCCAAACCAAAAATTATTACCCGTACTGGGAAATAAAGTATCGCTAATGGATGCATTTAAAGCGGCTAATGACGTATTGCTTGATGCTGTGCAAGGGATTACGGAATTAATTGTTCACCCAGGGATGATTAACGTTGACTTTGCTGACGTGCGAACTGTGATGTCTGGCATGGGCGCAGCTATTATGGGTACAGGCTCTGCCACAGGTGAGCATCGTGCGCGTGAAGCGGCAGAAAAAGCGATTGCATGTCCATTACTTGAAGATATTAATTTAAAAGGTGCTCGCGGTATTTTGGTGAATATTTCAGCAACCGATATGGGTATGGCTGAATTTACTGAAGTTGGTGACATTGTGGCAGCATTTGCTTCAGAAGATGCAACAATCAAAATTGGTATGTCAATTAATCCTGATTTGGATGATGAAATCAAAGTGACTGTCGTTGCAACAGGAATGGGTATACCAGAAGTAGCTGTAAAAGCATCCCATAAAAATGTGAATACATTGCGTCATCCTGCTAGCGGTCAAATGAATTATGATGGTTTAGATAAGCCGACGGTTATTCGTCAGCATTCAGCACAAAATCGTCCTGAAAGTGGCAGAGAAACCCGTTTTGGTGCGCAACCTAAACAAGGTGGCGATATTGAGTATTTAGATATTCCTGCATTTTTAAGACGTCAAGCAGATTAAAATCAGCTGCGTTTTTGACCATTCCTTACTGCAGGTGCTTCGCGCCTCATTAAGTGTCTATACTACACAATTCAAGATAACGCGTTATAATCTGACGCGTTATCCTTAATGTGGCAAACCAAAAATTTATGATTAAACAGCGAACTCTCAAAAATACTATTCGCGCTACAGGCGTAGGACTGCATACGGGCAGTCAAGTGTATTTAACGCTGCATCCCGCAGACATCAATACTGGCATTTGTTTTCGACGTGTTGATTTAGATCCGCCTGTTGTGATTCGAGCGACTCCAGAAAATGTAGGAGAAACAACGCTTTCAACAACGTTAATTGCAAATGATGTCAAAATCTCTACGGTTGAGCATTTATTGTCAGCGTTTGCGGGGTTAGGTGTTGATAATGCAATTATTGATGTAAGCGCAGCTGAAATACCTATTATGGATGGGAGCGCGGGGCCTTTTGTTTTTTTATTGCAGTCTGCAGGCGTTCAAGAGCAAGATTGTCCAAAACAATATCTACGCATTAAACGCGCTGTGCGCGTAGAGGACGGTGATAAGTGGGCTTCTTTTGAACCATTCAATGGTTTTAAAGTCACGTTTACTATTGATTTTGAGCATCCTGCTTTTGAAAATCATGTCAAAACAGCCACGATGGATTTCTCCTCAACAACATTTGTTCGTGAAGTCAGTCGCGCGAGAACATTTGGCTTTATGAAAGATATTGAAACTTTGCGTGAAAATAATTTGGCGTTAGGTGGAAGTTTAGATAATGCGATTGTTGTCGATGATGATAAAGTCATTAATGAAGATGGTTTGCGATACGCGGATGAATTTGTAAAACACAAAATCTTAGATGCGATTGGTGACTTATATTTGCTTGGGCATACGTTAATTGGCAATTTTACAGGTTATAAATCAGGACATGGGCTCAATAATCGATTGCTTCGTGCGTTAATCGACGATAAAGACGCGTGGGAAATGGTCAGTTTTGATGATGAATCTGATGCTCCGATTTCATTTATGCGTTCGGCTGAAACGCCACGTCATAATGATTAACATTCAATTTCTCTAGTATTTCAGTCCTGACATGGCAAATTCAATCATTACACATGAATATGATGTCATTGTAGTTGGTGCAGGAGGTGCCGGTCTGCGTGCAACGCTTGGTTGTGTTGAAAAAGGTCTTAAAACTGCTTGTATATCAAAAGTTTTTCCAACACGTAGTCATACAGTGGCAGCTCAAGGCGGAATTAGTGCCGCACTGGGTAACATGGGTGAGGATGATTGGCGGTTTCATTTCTACGATACGGTTAAAGGTTCTGATTGGCTTGGAGATCAAGATGCCATTGAGTACCTTTGTCGTGAGGCTATTCCAGCCGTATTAGAGCTTGAGCGTTATGGTGTGCCATTTTCACGCACGGCTGACGGTAAAATTTATCAACGTGCTTTTGGGGGTATGACCACGCACTACGGTAAAGGGCAAGCACAGCGAACTTGCGCTGCAGCAGATAAAACCGGTCACGCTATTCTGCATACGCTCTATCAACAGTCTTTAAAGCATCACGCAGAGTTTTTCATTGAATATATCGTACTCGATTTAATTATGGAGAATGGTGCTTGTCGGGGTGTTTTAGCGTGGTGCTTAGATGATGGCTCAATGCATATCTTCAAAGCACATAACACTATTTTGGCAACAGGTGGTTACGGACGGACGTATTTTTCGTGTACATCAGCGCATACAGTAACGGGCGATGGAAATGCGATGGTTTTGCGTGCTGGATTACCTCTGCAGGATATGGAGTTTATTCAATTTCACCCGACAGGTATTTATGGTGCTGGGTGTTTAATTACAGAGGGTGCACGCGGTGAAGGTGGTTATTTAACTAATTCACAAGGTGAGCGCTTTATGGAGCGTTATGCGCCTAACGCCAAAGATTTAGCCTCTCGAGATGTGGTTAGTCGGGCAATGACGATGGAAATCAACGCAGGACGTGGTGTTGGTAAATTAAAAGATCATATTTATTTGCATTTAGAACATTTACCTGCAGCATTAATTCATGAGCGTTTGCCGGGAATATCAGATACAGCGCTCGTTTTTGCTGGTGTGGATGTGACAAAGCAACCTATTCCTGTCTTACCAACCGTACACTATAACATGGGCGGTATTCCCACTAATTATCACGCAGAAGTGGTTACATTAGAAAACGGAAATCCGGATAAAATTGTAGATGGATTGATGGCAATAGGTGAGGCAGCGTGTGTGTCTGTGCATGGTGCAAATAGATTGGGTTCAAATTCGCTACTCGATTTGGTGGTGTTTGGGCGGGCTGCAGCACATCGATGTGCAGAGAAAATTACGCCAAATCAAGGGCATGCTGAAATTTCCGAGAAGCTATATACCCACTCAATCGAGCGATTTGAGCGGATACGTCAGGGAAGTGGACGTGAAAAAGTGTCTGATATTCGTATTGCTATGCAAAAAAACATGCAAAGCAAGGCAGCGGTATTTAGAACGCAATCTACGCTTGATGAAGGGATTTTAAATATGAAAAAGGTTAGTGATTCATTTGCTAATATTGGATTATCAGATCGATCACTTATTTGGAACACGGATTTAGTTGAGGCGTTAGAGCTTGATAATTTACTAGCACAAGCGACTGTTGCAATTCATGCTGCTGCCAATCGTCATGAGAGTCGAGGTGGTCATGCGAGAGAAGATTATGTTTTGCGTGATGATGAAAGTTGGTTAAAACATACGTTGACGTGGTTGCAAAATGACAATGTAAAAATAGATTATCGTCCAGTTCATTTATATACACTCACAAATGATGTTGAAATGATTGCACCTAAAGCGCGAGTGTATTGATTAATTAAAATATAAAAATCATGAATGAACTGGAGCTTTATTTCTGTAAAATCAATGTAGTTATTGAATGTAGATTTTATTTGTTTTGTTGATGTAACAGTCACAAAATGGTTATTAGTATTTTAAGTGTCGCTTTTAAAGCGAACACTCGCTATAATAAATCGAATTAGCACTTGTTGCTATGTCCTTAATGCGGCTATAATAACCGCTCAATTTTTAGAATGCGAATGTGGCGGAATTGGTAGACGCGCTGGATTTAGGTTCCTGTAGGTAACCCTGTGAGAGTTCGAGTCTCTCCATTCGTACCAAAAAATATATATATACAATCAAAGTTAATCTTAACTTTAGTCACCAGTTTGCCGAGTGGGCAAACCATATTATTCAAATTTCAAAAAACGTGTGGGGAAAAGATAAATGGAAATTTCTGTTGAACAAACTTCAGAATTAGGCCGGAAAATGACCGTGACTTTGGCTGAGTCCGTTGTTGTAGAAAAAATGGCTCCACGCTTACAAGAGTTAACCCGTACTGCTCGTGTTGATGGTTTTCGTCGCGGTAAAGTGCCATTAACCGTTATAAAAAAAATGTTTGGCTCAAAAGTGCGCGATGAGGTAATTTCAGACCTGATTCAATCAAGCTATTTTGATGCGTTAAAAGAAAAAGAATTAAATCCAGCAGGTTATCCGCATATCGATGTTACTGATAATACGGCAAACTTTAGCTATACAGCAGATTTTGAAATCTATCCAATTGTTTCACTTGAGAACGTAGATCATTTTGCTATTTCAAAACAAGAAGCCAGCGTTCAAGAAAGTGACGTTGACGCGATGCTTGTTAAATTGCAAACGCAACGTAAGACATGGAAACCGGTTAAGCGTGCGGCGAAAAAGCACGATCGCGTGACGATTAATTTCTCGGGTATCAGTGAAGGCGAAAACTTTACCAATGGTACCTCGGAAGGTCATGATGTGGAAATTGGCGAAGGTCAAATGATTCCAGGCTTTGAAGATCATTTAAAAGGCGTTAAGCCTGGTGACTCAAAAACATTTACCATTGATTTTCCAGTAGATTATCCACACGAAAAATTAGCAGGTAAGCCTGCTGAGTTTACGATTGACGTCACTGAAGTTCAAGGTTCAGTGCTTCCCGATATTGATGAAGAATTCATCAAATCTTATGGCACAGAAGACGGCACGATTGAAAGCTTCCGTCATGACATCAAAGAAAACATGACGCGCGAATTAAAAGCAAAATTAGCTGGGAATGTTAGACAATCCTTGCTGAGTGCTTTATATGATAAAGTGAATGTTAGTTTGCCAAAAAGTCTTATAGATGCTGAGATCGAAGAATTACTCAAGCCTTATAGAGATATGGCAAAGAAAAATAATATTGATATCAATATGTTGAATTTGACGCGTGAGCAGTTTGAAGAACAAGCGCAAAAAAGAGTGACTTTGAATCTTGTTGTAGGTGAAATTATTCATCAACACAACATGGTGGCTGATGAAGCTCAAGTTCGTGCGCGTGTTGAAGAAATGGCGCAAAGCTATGATAGTCCTGCTCAAGTTATCGAATGGTATTATAAAGACGATAATAGATTGACAGATGTAAAGCAGGCAGTAATGGATGAACAAGTTGTTAACTGGTTGCTTGCAAAAGCGACCGTGACAACAGAGAATGTTGATTTTGACGCTGTGATGAATAACGCTTAATTTTTCGGAACCCTTATGTACTCACAACAACTTGCGCAAATGATGGCAGCACAGTCTGCTGGTGGCCTAGTCCCTATGGTCGTGGAGCAAACAGCTCGCGGTGAGCGGGCGTTTGATATTTATTCTCGTCTACTTAAAGAGCGTGTTATCTTTTTAGTTGGGCAAGTTGAAGATTACATGGCAAATCTTGTCGTGGCGCAGTTGTTGTTTTTAGAATCAGAAAATCCTGATAAAGATATTCATCTCTATATCAATTCCCCTGGTGGTTCTGTGACAGCTGGTATGTCAATTTATGACACGATGCAATTCATTAAGCCTGATGTGAGTACGATGTGTATTGGTCAGGCAGCAAGTATGGGTGCAGTGTTGTTGACGGGTGGCGCAAAAGGGAAGCGCTATTGCTTGCCTCATTCACGTATGATGATTCATCAACCTTTAGGTGGTTTCTCAGGGCAGGCATCCGACTTTGATATTCACGCGAAAGAAATTTTATTAATTAGAGAAAAGTTAAATCGTGTACTATCACATCATACCGGTCAAACATTAAAAAAAGTACAGAGCGATACAGATCGTGATAATTTTTTAAGTGCAACCGATGCTGTAACGTATGGTTTGATTGACCAAGTTTTGACAAATCGTTCAACGGTAGTTGATAAAAAGTAATATTTTCACGCGATTGTAAATTTTAAGGAAGGGCGATTATGAGCAGTAAAGATTATGATGACGACAAAATTATCTATTGTTCTTTTTGTAGTAAAAGTCAGGGTGAAGTAAGAAAAATGATCGCAGGCCCTTCGGTTTATGTTTGCGATGAATGTGTTGAGCTTTGTAATGACATTTTGCGTGAAGAATTAAGTGAACTCACAACGCTTAATGAAGGTAGTTTGCCTAAGCCAAAAGAAATTAAGGATGAATTAGATGGCTATGTTATCGGTCAAGATCGCGCTAAGAAAACCTTAGCGGTTGCGGTTTATAATCACTATAAACGTCTGCGAAATAAAAATAATAAATCTAAAAAGAATAAAATTGAATTAGCAAAAAGTAATATTTTGCTAATTGGGCCGACGGGTTCAGGTAAAACATTGCTAGCTGAAACACTGGCTCGTCTACTGAATGTACCGTTCACTATTGCTGATGCAACGACACTCACAGAAGCGGGTTATGTGGGTGAGGATGTTGAGAACATTGTTCAGAAAATTCTGCAAAAATGTGACTATGATGTCGAAAAAGCTGAATCAGCTATTGTGTACATTGATGAAATCGATAAAATTTCAAAAAAATCTGAGAATACCTCAATCACTCGTGACGTATCCGGTGAGGGTGTTCAGCAAGCATTATTGAAGCTAATTGAAGGAACGGTTGCGTCAATTGCGCCACAAGGCGGTCGTAAACACCCTAATCAAGAGTTTATTCAAGTCAATACGGCTAATATGTTGTTTATTGTTGGCGGCGCGTTTTCGGGGTTAGATAAAGTGATTCAAGCCCGCTCTGAAACGGGAGGTATTGGTTTCTCAGCTGAAGTGAAAACAAAAGATGAGAGCAAAAATATTGGACAACTATTTGCGGAAGTTGAAGCGGAAGATTTAATAAAATACGGGTTAATTCCTGAATTTATCGGACGTTTACCTGTCATTGCAACACTTGAAGAGCTTGATGAAGCGGCGTTAATTCAGATTTTAACGCAACCTAAAAATGCATTGATTAAACAGTACAAACATTTGTTTGAAATGGAAGGGGCTGAACTCGAGTTTAGTGATGATTCACTTTCAGCGATTGCGCAAAAATCAATGGAGCGCAAAACAGGCGCTCGTGGACTGCGTACTATTGTTGAAAATGTGTTGCTCAATACCATGTATGAATTACCATCGGCTGATAATGTAGAGAAAGTCATTGTTGATAAGGACGTGATTTTGGGCAAAAATGAGCCTGTGTTAATTTATAAAACAGAAAGAAAAACGAAAAAAGCCGCTTCTGAAAATTAAAAGAGGTTTTGGCTTTACACAAAAAAGGACGCTTTTAAGATAAGCGTCCTTTTTTTATGCTAAAAAAACAAAAACGACTTGTTTTTCGGATAAATTGCCCTATAGTTTATTTCAACACTTAATAATTTTTAAATGGCTTAGAACAGTATGACTAAATTAACGTCCAATCAAACGCTTATTCCAGTATTACCGCTACGTGATGTGGTGGTTTATCCTAACATGGTTATCCCATTGTTTGTTGGGCGTGATAAGTCAATTGACGCCCTTAATAACGCGATTAAAGAAAATGGTCAGGTACTGCTTGTAGCACAAAAAGAAGCAGATATTGATTCACCTGAAATTGCAGATTTATATGAAATGGGTACGTTAGCTAACGTGCTTCAAATGCTCAAACTCCCTGATGGTACGGTTAAAGTATTGATGGAGGGTGAGGAGCGCTCTAGGGTTGTTGAATTTCAAAAGAATGATGGTTTTCTCTGTGCCCAAGTTGATGAGGTGGAGGAAACCTATAATTTGGATGAGCATGAAAAAGACGTTTTAGAGCGGACGGCGTTAAGTTCATTTGAAAATTACGTGAAGCTCAATAATAAAATTCCTGCTGAAGTGCTGAGTGCCTTGTCTGAAATTGATGATCCAAGTCGCCTTGCTGATACGATGGCGGCCCACATGACGTTGAAGGTTTCAGACAAGCAGTTGATTTTGGAAATGATGGATGTTGGGAAACGCCTTGAAATGTTGATGGCTTTCATGGGTTCCGAAGTCGATTTACTCGAAACTGAAAAACGTATTCGCGTGCGCGTTAAGCAGCAGATGGATAAAAATCAACGTGAATATTATTTAAACGAGCAAATTAAAGCCATTCATAAAGAATTGGGTGAAATGGATGAGGCTGCAACGGAAGTTGATGACTTAACGAAAAAAATTAATGAAGCTCAAATGCCCGAAGAAGCGAGAAATAAAGCCTTTGCCGAGCTCAACAAATTAAAAATGATGTCGCCTATGTCGGCTGAAGCTACCGTAGTGCGTAATTATATCGAGTGGATGGTGAGCGTGCCTTGGGTCAATAAAACGGATGTTCAAAGTGAACTTGCCGCCGCTGAAGCTATTTTGAATGAAGAACATTATGGGCTTGAAAAGGTTAAAGAGCGCATTTTAGAGTATCTCGCCGTGCAACAGCGTGTAGATAAGCTGAAAGGGCCTATACTTTGCTTAGTTGGCCCTCCAGGGGTGGGTAAAACCTCACTGGGTGAATCTATTGCACGTGCAACGAATCGGACGTATGTGCGCATGGCGCTTGGCGGTGTTCGAGATGAAGCTGAAATTCGAGGACATCGTCGTACCTATATTGGTTCTATGCCAGGTAAGATTTTGCAAAGTCTTTCAAAAGTGAAAGTGCGTAATCCGCTCTTTTTGCTCGATGAAATTGACAAAATGGCAACGGATTTTCGTGGTGATCCGGCATCAGCGTTGCTTGAAGTCTTAGATCCAGAGCAAAACAATGCCTTTTCAGATCATTATTTAGAAGTTGATTTTGATCTATCTGATGTAATGTTTGTGGCGACGGCCAATAGCATGGATATTCCACCCGCATTGCTAGACAGAATGGAGGTTATTCGTCTAGGTGGATATACCGAAGATGAAAAAATTAATATCGCGATGCGTTATTTAATACCAAAACAAATTAAGCAAAATGGGCTTAAGAACGCTGAAATTGATATTTCAGAAGAAGCCGTGCGCGATATGATTCGTTATTATTCACGCGAAGCAGGTGTGCGTAATTTAGAGCGTGATATTTCTAAAGTATGCCGAAAAGTGGTGAAAGATGTTCTTCTCAAACCACGTAAATCAAAAGTGAAAGTAACGCCAAAAAATCTTGATGACTATTTAGGTGTTAAACGCTACAGCTACGGTAGTGCAGAAGAGAAAGATCAAATTGGTTGTGTTACTGGACTTGCGTGGACATCAGTTGGTGGTGAGTTGCTTACAATCGAAACTGCTGTGATTAATGGTAAAGGAAAATACTCGACCACAGGTAAGCTTGGCGACGTAATGAAGGAGTCTATTGCCGCAGCGGTGACCGTTGTGCGAAGTCGCGCGGATGTTTTAGGTATTAATGATGAGGCATTTCAAAATAGTGATATTCACGTTCACGTTCCTGAAGGTGCAACACCAAAAGATGGTCCGAGTGCGGGGATTGGAATGTGTACGGCGATTGTGTCTGCACTAACGAAAATTCCAGTTCGAGCAAATGTGGCGATGACAGGTGAAATCACTTTGCGTGGTGAAGTATTAGCCATTGGCGGCCTCAAAGAAAAGCTGCTCGCAGCGCATCGTGGCGGCATTACAACGGTTATTATCCCAAAAGATAATGAAAAAGATTTAGTGGAAATTCCTGAAAATATTAAACAAAACTTAACGATTAAACCTGTGCGTTGGATTGATGAAGTTCTAGAAATTGCGTTGCAATATCAACCTGTTCCTCGTGAGCCGATTTTTGTAGAATCGATTGATAAATTGAAAACAGAGACAACCAAAAAAAGTCGTTCGCAAGTACGCGCACACTAAAAAACGGTGTAAGCCACAGAAATCAAAGTCTGTAACGGTTTTATTGCTTGACACTCAAAGGGTGCGTTGATATAAATATAACCGTTTCTGTGGCTTACACGCGCTGCGTGGAAACGAGTAATGACGGCATTTTGCTATCCTAGAATTTTAAAAATCACTTCCTTAGGGGGAAATAATGAACAAATCAGAATTGATCAGTGCAATTGCGGAATCTTCAGGTTTAACCAAAGCGGATTCTGGTCGCGCATTGGATGGCTTTATTGCAGCAGTCACACACGCATTAAGTGCAGGCGATACCGTTGCATTAGTGGGTTTTGGTACATATTCAGTTAAAGAAAGAGCAGAGCGCAAAGGACGTAATCCGCAGTCTGGCGAAGAAATTACAATTAAAGCGGCTAAAACACCAACATTTAAAGCTGGTAAATCTTTAAAAGATGCTGTAAACTAAGGATTCTTAAGTCGGGTGCTTAGCTCAGCTGGGAGAGCATCGCCCTTACAAGGCGAGGGTCGGGGGTTCGATCCCCTCAGCACCCACCAGACTTTGGAGCGG
>Ga0208856_1000665_pt1 | contig 12198 bp, 25 predicted proteins | sample LakMenEpi13Jul12_FD_150690 | JGI IMG/M metagenome (GOLD analysis project Ga0208856, IMG submission 150690) | Freshwater microbial communities from Lake Mendota, WI - 13JUL2012 deep hole epilimnion (SPAdes) | ecosystem: Environmental > Aquatic > Freshwater > Lentic | place: Lake Mendota, Madison...
GGTTGCAGAACAAAGTTAGTTCTTCACAACAATTCAGCGACCGACTAGACAAGGCTGCGGATCAAATGAACAAAGCGAAGGCGATGTTGGAACAAAGCGGTTTGGTTCAACCAACAACTTCAACGGACGAAACGGACGATATGCCGTTCTAAATGAATAAGATGTTATAAAAGGGTGTTATATCAGACATAATGCCCTTTTATGACACTTAATGAATAATAAAACATACAATCAAAAAACAATAAAATGAAAACAAGAACAAAAAAATCTTTTGACATCGTAAGAGTTCGTGAATTTTGCAAGTTAGTTAACGAAGGTAAAAGCCCAAACCAAGCTTTAATAAAAATGAATACCTGTACAAATTACAGAATTCCACTAGAAAACGCAGGTATATTTTACAAAGAAAAGGACGGTACTTACAAAGCTGTGGAGCGTATTTTTTTAGACCGTTATGAATTATTTCTTGAAGAAAAAACAAAGTATCGTAAATATAGAACTGAAATTGCTATTGCAAATAAAAAGAAAAAAGAAGAAAGAGTAAATACAATTTCTAAAAGAAACAGTTACAAAGAATACAATAAACAAGCAAGCCTCTTTAATCAACCAAAGACCACCAACGCGCCAACAATGAAAGCGAAGGAAAAACAATTGAACTTCATTCAACGCGTGGTGAAATCTCTTTTCAACTTATGAATAAAGCAATCTACAAAACGCCATTCGGTCGCCTTGTCAAGATTAACTTTAAGACAATGAAGAACTTTAAGACAGCGTTACGCATCAGCGATCCAACGGCACGACTTTACGTCACACACCCAGAACGAATGAGAATCAAAGACTTCAACAACATTTGTTTGCATACCGGTCTATCTCGCGAAGAAGTATTCAGCACCTTTACACCAACCAAATTAATAAACGAAGAAAATGAGTAATCAAGTAACGCTCAATTTAGAACTGGAGCAAGTAGCGTTTTTATACGATGAAGTTGCTGAAGGGAATATTTACGTAACTTATGACGCTAAAAAAATAATGAAGAACTTTGAAAATTTTACTATTGAAAGTCCTTTTCCAAGTAAAAATCTTTATTATAGTTTTAGAGAAGGACACGTATTTATAGCTTCTCGATATCAAGACGGTGCAATTCTTCAATTTTTACTTTTAAAAGGTACAAAAGAAAAGTTTTTTAAGAATCACGAAGACGAAGATGTTAAACATTTTTATCACATAATTTTGAAATTTGCTTTTCAATTGCAAAAATTAGATAAAATCGGAGAGCTAGACGCCTTTTGTAAAAACTATAATAACAACTAACGCAATGACTAACGAACAAATACGACAAGAACTAATTGACATGATTCCCTTCCGTCACATGGAACGCTTCGAAACATTGTGGTTGATGCTAACGCCTCGCTACGAGCGTTTAACAAGCGAACAAATCAAGATTCAACAAGAACTGGAGAACGAAAGAGAAATGTTTTGGAGTGCGCTCGAAGATATTACTTGTTCTGTTCTCGGTATCGAATCGCAAAAGTTGTACATGATAACACGCAAGCGCGAAATCGTCAACGCGCGACAAATCATTTTCTTTATTGTGCGCCCGTGTTACTTACTTAGTCTTGATTCAATAGGCAAACACTACGGCAAGGATCACGCGACGGTTATACACGGCATTCGCCAGGTGGCGGGACATATTGAAACCGACCGAGAGTTTCGCGCAACCGTTGAACGCATCTGTTTTATTTTAGACGAAATGGGTTATGCTAAACCAATGAAATTTTTCACTAAGTTTGTCGAGCATTTAGAACATCAAAAAGAAATCAAACTTAAAAAACAACTAAAAAGAAAATGAAAAGCGAATTAATCTTTTGCCCAACCTGCGAAAGCGCGGAACTTGACGAACGCGTGAACGCTGTTCTTCAGGATCAAAAACTTAAAACGTACGAAGAAGCCTACGAGCTAATCGACGACGACGGAGAAATAAAAAAATGCTTCGATTGTCAAGAATGGGACGACGCAGACGACGACGCGAAAGGCGAAGGGTGGGACTAAATAAATGGAAACAATAGGTAATGTTGTATTATGTATGCTAATGTGCATACCCATATTCTTTCTAATCTACGTTGGGGTATGGACTCCTAAAGAGAAGATGAAAGGTCATGCAAGTAGAGGTTGTAAATGTTGTAAAAATTAAAAACTAAATAACTATGAAAATTATTATTGACAGAACAAACGAGGAAAGACAAAGTGCAATTGTAACTATTGACACTAAAGATTGTACTTATATGTACTCACTAAGAAATGCTCTTAAATTAGCATTAGAATTAGATGGTCATACACAAAGTGTGATAGATGGCGTTTTTGGACAACAAACATATGAATTTAAATCTGAATCTAAATAACTATGGAAAAGAAACAAACTGCGGTTGAATTATTAGAGCAACAATTAAAGGAGAGGTACTCTCTTATGAACTCTGAACCACTATTTGAACAAGCCAAAGCAATGGAGAAGGAGCATATTACGGATTCTTACATTGAAGGTCATAGCATATATGGTGAGTCTACAAATGCAGAACAATACTACAACGAAACTTACGGAAAAACTAAAAATTAAATAACTATGAATACAGAAAAAAAACAAACAGCAGTCACATTATTGTTTCAAGAGTTTAAAGCATTATCCGAAGTTATGAGAAAAGCAGGTGATGAGAAAAATGCTAACCTAATTGATTGTTTATGTGAAAGAGAGGAGGTAGCCAAGCAAATGGAGAAGGAGCAGATGATTGAGTTTGCTACAGATACCCATAATTTAAACTATTATAAAAATAAATCTTTTAGAAAAGAAGCGGAACAATACTACAACGAAACTTACGGAGAAACTAAAAACTAAATAACTATGAAAGTAAATGAAAAAGCAAAGGAATTATTAAAAAGAATGACGGTACATCATTGGACAGATGTATGTGATTCTGAAGGAGCTAAGCAATGTGCCTTGATAGCAGTAGATGAGATAATTAACACAGGACTTTTAGAAGGCACAACAACAGGAGTGTTAAAAAAGTATTGGAAAGAAGTAAAACAAGAAATAGAAAAACTTTAAAAACTAAATAACTATGGAAAAGAAAGAAACTGCGGTTGATTATCTTGTAGAGCAATTATTCAAAATACGTAATAATACTACTGAAGTTAAAGAAATGAATAGTAAAAGTATTATTGACCAAGCCAAGCAAATGGAGAAGGAGCAGATGAAAGAAGCTGCTTTAGATAATGTTACTACCAATGAAAAATTAAGAAAAATATTTGAAATTCAATTTGAAGATTTTTACAACGAAACTTATGGAGGAACAAAATGAGTAAACAAACTGCGGTTGAATGGTTCGTTGAACAACTCGATAAACTTGAATATGAGTATGATGTTGAAGGAATAAGCATATTAGAGTTCGACAAAAGAAAAATAGAAATTGAAAACCAAGCAAAGCAAATGATGAAGGAGCAACACGAAGAAACTTGGTTTAGTAGTAGAGTAGAAGATATGGGTGATGAATTTAAGGTGGAGCAAAAGTCATTTGAGGACTACTATAACGAAACTTACGGAGGTACACAATGCTAATACTACAACTTAAAAAGAGAATCGAGATTCTCGAAGCGCAAGTTCAACAGCTATTGAAAGCGCAACCTGCTCAACTTCCAGCAGCAACAAAAGAAAAGAAGTCGTCATTTAAGAAACCAACGGTTGTCGATATATACGAATATGCTTGTGAGAAACTTAGCGAAAAAGATGCGCTTGCATTTACCGAAAAATTTCATGCACATTACGAAGCAAACGGTTGGAAGGTCGGACGCAATCAAATGAAGGACTGGAAGGCTGCCGTTCGTAAGTGGGACTTATCTACCTTTGTAACTACAAACCAAAACACTAAAATCAAAAATGGAAAATTCGATTCAGACGCTGCGCAGCGCATCTACAACGACGCTCACAACTACACAAAGGGTTGATCGTGCGGAACGTGAAAGCGCGTTCGTTGCCGATTACGAACTACCTGCGTTCGTAAAGTTGTGTTCTAAGGTGTGCGCCATGTATGGCATCGCGTTACCCGAAGCGCAACTACTCCAGATGCTTCACGAATTTATAGGGAAACACTTTCGGTGGGTTACGTTCGAACATTTCAATTTAGCGTTTGAATTGAACGCAGCAAATGAACTGTCAAAGAAATGCGAACACTTCGGAGCATTGAGCGTAGTGTTTATTGGTGACGTTCTAACCCATTACAAACCGCACCGCGACAAAGCGAATCTACAAATACAGCGTGAAATCGCGGAATCAAAAGAACAAGAATCAAAACAATTAAAAGAAAGCGAAATGGCGGTAAACGATGATAGCTGGCGCAGAATGTTAGCCGAAGATATTGCAAGTTATAAGAAGGGAAAATATACGGTAATTGAGATTCGTGCGGTGTCGCTTATGCGTTGGCTCGAAGAAAGCAAACAGATAACTGTTGACACCTTCACGGAAGAAGAATATCGATTGTGCAAAGCAAACGCGAAGAAGAACATTTACTTCGAACAACAGCTCGTTCAATCAATGGTCGAGCGAATGAGCGACAGGAAAAGAATGTTGTTGAAAGAATCAATCCACTTCGAAGGTATGCGTGAGCTTTACAAATTATATCTAAGTAAGCAATGAAAGAATACTACTGGAACGACGAAGGACATTGCACGAACGACGACACAATGAACTATAAAGCTGACGGTGTTTTAGCTGCGTATAGCGTAGCAAAAAACAAACACGGTTGGAAACATACATACAGCATTGAAAGTCCGAGCGTGACCATTTGCACGCCTATCGGTTGGAACGATGAAGAAGTAAGCGCGACTAAATCGCAAGCCGTTGAGCTAGCTAAATTCGAATTGATGCAAGCGCTTTCAACAAGCAATTACAACGGACGTTTTGACGGTGTGTTAATGGCAATGGGACAAGTTCCAGCGCCAAAAATAGAAACATCAAATGAACCTCAACTAAGTTTATTTTGACACCATACAAACCGACATACCTACCGCGTCAAATTGAAGCGTTGAATTACTTGAACACCGATAGTATCGTTGAACAGTTGTTATACGGTGGCGCGGCAGGGGGTGGCAAGACGAAGTTCGGTTGTATGTGGCAAATACAACGACGTTTGAAGTACGCAGGGACACGTTCTTTAATTGGACGTAGCAAATTAGACACGCTTAAAAAGACGACCTTAAACACGTTCTTTGAAACGGCTGAAGAGTTTGGATTGATAGCGAATAAACACTACACGTTTAACGGTCAATCCAACGTGATAAAGTTCTTCAACGGAAGCGAAATTGTTTTGAAAGACTTGTTCGCTTACCCTTCGGACGTAAATTTCAATTCACTTGGATCGTTAGAAATCACAGATTACTTTATTGACGAGTGTTCCGAAGTAACTGAAAAGGCGGTCAGCATTGTTCATTCTCGTTGTCGTTTTAAGTTAAACGAGTTCGGATTAATTCCAAAAGGTTTCTTGTCTTGCAACCCTGCGAAGGGTTGGTTGTACAATGAGTTCTATATTAAGAACAACCGCAACGAATTGCCTTCACACCGCGCCTTTGTGCAAGCGTTACCGCAGGACAATCCATTCTTACCGGTTGCCTACATTGAATCTCTTAGACGCCTTCCTGAATACGACCGCAAAAGACTTTTAGAAGGCAATTGGGAATTCGACGACGACAGCGACAAGCTATTTCAAACGGAGAACTTACTTCGAATGTTTAGAAATGAAGTAATCAATGAAGGCAAGAAGTACATAACAGCCGACATAGCGCGTTTTGGTAAGGACAGGACAATCATTTGCGTTTGGGAAGGGCTAACTATCATCGACATAATTGAAATGAATCGTGCTGCGTTGGACGAAGTGGTGAACAAAGTTCGCTTAACCTGTCAACAGCATGCTATTTTATTGCAAGATGTAGTGTGCGACGAAGACGGTGTTGGTGGTGGTGTCGTTGACTTCTTGAAATGTCGAGGGTTTGTCAACGGATCTAAACCAAAACACTCGCAATACCAAAATCTCAAAAGCGAATGTTACTATAAACTTGCTCAGTACGTCGAAGAAAACAAGGTAACGATTCTATCCAGTACACGCAAAGAACAAATCGTGCGTGAGTTGGAAATGATTAAACGACACCGCGCTGATGTGGACGGAAAGTTAATGGTCACACCGAAGGACGTTATCAAGAACCGCGAAGGTATTTCGCCTGACGTTGCCGACGCTATCATGATGCGAATGTACTTCGAACTCAATCCAAGTTATGGACAATACGTTGTCGGTTAGCATAACTTATTTATATTAGCACAAATAAAATAAATATGAAAAACAGAATAAGTAAATTTTTTAAAGGAGCTGAAATTGCAATTGTAATTTTTCTTCTTATTGCACTTGGATATTCAGTTGTTACAGGAACTGAAATAGGACAAGTTATCGATGTTGATTTTTGGGTGTTATCGTATCTAATCTCATTGACATCACCTAACTTTTTTGACGAATCTGAAAATGAAAAAACTGAACAAGAATGAAACAAACACCACTATACGAAGCGTTAAAAATCACACAGGATCGTGAACGCGAAATAATCAATTCAGTAGCTTCATACTTCCAACAAGGAAAAGTTCTTGGCGACGTGCTACTCGAATTGTCAAAACGAAAAGACATGAACGCGAAAGAGAAAATATATTGTTCTCTTATGATAGGTTCAATGATGACTAAAAACAACGAAGATGCCAGAGAGCAAAACTAAGAAAGGAATCTGTGTGTACTTACACAAAGACCTGTGGAACGAGATTGACGAAAAACGAGGTGAAAATAGTCGCAACACTTTTTTAAGTGAAGCAATCCAGTTCTCAATGAAGTTTTACGTTCCTGAATCTAAAGTAAAATTGACAGAACAAACGTCGACAAAATAGCGACGGACGAACTAACAACTAAGGCGCGGTTTCTGCGCTTTTTTTGTTTGTCTAACTTTTTCTTTTCAGCATCTAAAGTGTTAATTTGTTCGCTCAACAAGTTAGTTTTTTGTTCATAAGCAACAACCGTTTCTTCCAAGTTGTTGGTCTTTTCGTCCTTGATGTTTATTTGTTCCTGTAAATTGTCAATTACCAACGAATCGGAAGCAATAACGCTGTCGCATGAGTTGACTAAACGGATAACATCAACTTTATAAATAGTATCGAGAACAAGAATAGTATCACGACGAGTGCGATAGGTTTCTTTGGCTGTAAGTTGAGCGTCTTCATATCTTCTGTATGTTCCGTATAAATCAATTTCTTCCTGCAACAAGCGGTCGTATTCGCCGCTGTTGTAATAAATGATACTGTCTTGTTTTTGTATCTGTATTTCTGTTTGAATCTTCGGGTTGAAGTTCCAAAAAGCTAAACAAACAAGCATCCAAAAAACAGATGTTGCAATTATAACAATAAGTGCGTCGGGTTGGTATTCTCTTTTGTCCATTGTGCGTTTAGATAAAGTCAGTTCCGTCGTAGTCTGGGTGTTCGCTAGCCATCTTGTCGATGCCTCGAACCCACAACACGCTAACTAGCGCGCTGAAAAGAAAAATAATTGCAATAATCATAGTCGTTTTTTTTAGGTTTATAAAATATTACCTTCATGTATTCGGTAATTGTTGACGCTAAAGTAACCATTTTTTCCTTTACTCACAATAGCGAACCCGTGATTATATTTTGAATACGGATTGTAGTCGGGACTAAGCTCGCTCAAACAACCTACGCCCCAACAAGTAATAAACTTACCGTTAGCGTCGCGCTCGTTGTGTTCCGCTGTTTGGTGGTGGTGTCCGCACATCGCGCTCACCTTTGTCTTCATGAACAACCCACGCGCCACGTTGACAGAAGGAAGGAATTGTTTGCCGAACTCGTGTCCGTGAAAGATTGAAAGTTTACCGATATTCAATTTGCTTTTTCCGTCAATCCATTTAACGTTATGCTTGTCGCAATGGGTAAGCGTTGGAAAATCAAACGCGTCGATGTCGAATAGTTCGGGTGCTTTGATTCTCATGTAACGCCAGTAGCGTTCTTCGTGGTTGCCTTCTTTGTAGTAAATGTTTGCTGTTGGGAACGTGTGTCTAAGCGACGCAAGAAATTGACGGATTGAATAAAGTTCGTCTTTGAATTTACGCTTGCGCGGATCTTTAACAAAGTCGCTAATCATGTGGCAATCTAACGCGTCACCGTTCAAGATAATTGAATCACAGCCTTGTTTGATACCTTCATTTATCGCGCATTCAATAGCTTCGTTGTCTTGGTATGGAAAATGCAAATCGCAAAGAATCAAGAACTTCGTACCGGTTAATTCAACGTGTCTTCTTTTTTTCGCGTATGACTTCGGAAGCGCGAAAGGATTCAATGGTCGTGGCTTTTCTTCAAACAACTTTTTATCTGTTGTTACTTTTCTATTGAAGTCGCCATTCTTTCCACGAATCAAACGAATAACACTTCGTGCCGCTTCGATGTTTTTATAGACTTCAGGATATTCAGTAAACAATTTTTTCGCTAACGTGAGCGAAGGAGTTTCTGAAAACTTACTACAAATTTCCGCTGCTATTGTTCTCGCTGTCGTTAGTTCCCTTGCCATTCTTTGTTTTTTTAGTGAACTTTTCAATCACAGTACCACCGAACAAACCTGCTGTTAACAATGCGAGCGTGTCGTACATTGCAATTGGACAGTCATATTCAGAAAACGTGGCGATGTAACTTAAAAGAATCAAATTTGTTACAACAAATATAGCAATTATACGCTTCGAAGAAACCTTCGAACAATTACTTAACAAACTTTGAAACCAGTCTTTCATATCATTTTTATTATTAGTTGAACAATTAAACCACCAACCACACCAGCAGCGGTTGCGATACCACCCAAACGAGCAACCTGTAAACGTTGGTTGCTTATGTACTTGTCGTGCTTTTGAACCTTACTTACAAGACCTTCAATTTTCATTTCGTCGTCACCTATAAGAACATGATAGATTCGGTCTATCTTCTTATTCATATTTTGAAGTTCTTCGTGTATCAATTGAATCTCGTTTTCTGCGTTCATGACTTAAAATATAATTGTCGTTATGCTTTAAAATATAATTGTATCTCAGCTTCACGACGACGAACAAGACCTTTCAAAACAACACCACCGCCCTTGTTCCACAAACGAAATGAATTAGCTATTGTTGGGTCTGTTGGGTTCACGTTTAGTTTCTTGAATACCGACGAACGTTTGAACCCACCTGTTCCGATGTTGTACGCAAGTGAAACACACGCGCTAAATTGATTCTCGTTGAGCGGTTGCAAAATGAACGGAGCAATCGAAACGGCGAACTGGTCAATGATAAACTTTGCTAACTCGTCTGCGCGTTGCTGCGTGATTACGTCGCCTTCTTTCACGCGGTCGCCGTTTTCGTAGAAAGTATTTCCGAAGCCAATAGTCCAAACATTAGCAGGACACTTGTACGCCTTCAATCGACAACCTTCAAACTTCTTTATTAGTGCGTAACCTTCTGCGTTAATTTTCATTGCTCAACTTCTTTATTTGTTTTTCTTTTTTGATTAGATACTTACGAAATTTCTCTTCGTAAATCTTTTGTTTTACCATGTCTTTCTTTCGTCCCCTTGTAGCCATGTGTTTTTTTTTAGTTATCTAATCCATCCTAACCCTGGTCTGCGATATTCGTAAGGTCGTCTGTCGCGTCCTGAACTAATCTCGAAAGCGTTCGACGGATAGACATTTGTTTGTGACCATATTTGATTTGTTGTGTTCGTTGTGTATTCGGGAAAGTCTGCGCTGTTCTGACACAAAAAGTCAACCATTCGCTGCGTGTAAAACATCGCTTGTTGACGCGCTTGATCGCGGTAGTTTTGTAAGTCGGTTTGACTTATTGGTTGAGTGTCTTCGCTTGTGCGAATAACAAGACTTCCGTTATCCGTTTTAACGTACAAATGCGGCAACACTTCGTACATCGTCCACCACATAATCATTCGACGCAAGTAATTGTCAAGAAGGGTTGCGTATGCGCCTGTGATGTCGTCGTTCACAACGTCTTCTTTGATGCGGTTGTAAAGGTCAGTTCCAAGATACAGTTGTGCGTACTTGTCCTGTGACAAATAGATAGCAGGGTACATAAGCAATGGATCAACCGAGCCGTTAATCCAACTGTATTTTTTTATGTAGTTTTCGTCAATGAGTAGAACTTCGGGTTGTAGTGCCATTGTAGTTTTTATTTATATTTTAGTGATGCTCTGTTGGGCATATCGTTAGGACGAACCGCTTCTTGTCCTTTTGGAAATAATTCGTTTGCAACACCGCCCGTCACAACTCGGTCGTTCTTCAATCCGTCGTTTGGAAGGAAACGTCCTTTCTCTCTTTTGCGTACAAACACTTTTCTAAACCATGCGTGGCGGCAATAGACACCGCCTTTATATTTCCAAATCGAATATCGTGATGCCCCTGCTGGTGCGAAATCATCGTTAACTCCGTCTTTCTCCATTTCTTGAATGTCTTCGTAACGGAATAACGCTCCGTCTTTTGACAGAGCAACCATTTCTTGACAGAAGTCACGCGTTACCAATTCTCCGTCTTTGTATGTGAAATTTGTTGAGTAGTAATAGCGAACTTTATAAAGACCAGTATCGAGTTCTTTGCTAGCTTCGTCAGGGTTTGAATAACCACGAACACTCATAAACTCGGTGCGGTAGTTTTCTTCGCCTTCGGGATTAGTTACTTCTTCGTCGGATAGCAATTGCCATTCTTCTTCGTTGACGTATTCAGCCTTTTCGCGTAGGTGTTGAAGCCACGCTTCGCCTTCTTCTTTGCTTATCTTATTTTCAGCAACCGCAACTTTCTTCTTCGCAACTACTTTTTTTTTTTGAGCGGACAATTTAGCCACCGCGTCACCGCCTGTTTGAAACATCGACTTCGCAACGTCCACATCAAGACCTAAGAACTGAACCAAGAAAACAATTGCTTGTTCTTGCGTTAGTGTTCCTGTACCAACCGCTGCAACAATCTCTAAAGCGGACGCGATTTGTGCGCCGTTGTATGTTACGTCACTAACTTTTTCGCTCGATTCTGTTGGTGTTTCTGTCACGTCTGTTGAAGGTATGTCTATTACGTCAATAGGCGCGTTAGAATCGACTGCAACACCGTCTTCGAATACTGAGTTCATCTGAATATTTACGTCGCCTAAAATCGGTGTGAAGACTTCTTCAATAATTCGTTGGTATGGACGAATAACTTGCGTGTTGAATATCTCTAAACCAACAACCATTTCATCTTTGTTCGAACCGAAGCCTGTCGTGTCGCGTATGCCGTGAATCAATGGTGACACAACGCGGTGTCCGACCATGATTTGCTTCGCTGTTTCTTCGCTTAAGAATTGATATTGCTTGTCAGCGTCCGACAAAGGAAACGATTCAATTTGTGGAGCGCGTGAAGGATCTTCGTTGAATGTCATTAAGAACTTACCCGCGTTGCTTGCACCGCTCAATCTTGTTTCCCACTCACGACGTATTGCCTCACGTTCTTCTTTCTGCGGAATACCATTCAAAAAGTTAATAATGAATGAAGGAAATAAACCATTCAAGATATTGTTAACGTGGTACATTCCCATTTGATAGGACAACTCAACGTAATTCAACGCACCGAAGTAGTCAGGCTTCGCGTAGTACGAAGAACCCGCCATCATTCCGTGAGCGTAAATAACTTGTCGTGGTTGTTCTTGTGCTATTGATGGATTGAACGCGGGAATAAATTCGGGTTTACCTTTTTTGCTTCGCGTGTTAGCCCAATCTTTCGAATAGAAAATTCCTGTAATATCGTCTTCTTCTTTGTCGTATGCAAGGCGACAGTTTTCAAAAGGCAAGTGGTTTATTTGTACAATGCGAGTGAAGTCCAACGACCATATTACTTCAGCACAAAATGAACCTTGAAGTTTTAAGTCGAAGGCAATACCTTGCAACGCATTGTCTAGAATCGTACCGGTGCCTTTGCCTTCAATCATGTAAGCAATTGAGTTCGTCAACGCGTTATGAATAGGACTATTGTAGTAAAGCGTGATTAAGTGCTGTGGAAAAAGGTTGTTAAAACCATAGTCAATCCAACCTGCGCGATTCTCTTTTTCGATTGCTTCAACTGGTTGGTA
>Ga0208856_1000666_pt1 | contig 12153 bp, 10 predicted proteins | sample LakMenEpi13Jul12_FD_150690 | JGI IMG/M metagenome (GOLD analysis project Ga0208856, IMG submission 150690) | Freshwater microbial communities from Lake Mendota, WI - 13JUL2012 deep hole epilimnion (SPAdes) | ecosystem: Environmental > Aquatic > Freshwater > Lentic | place: Lake Mendota, Madison...
CCCCGTGGGCTTCGAGCCGCTCGCGGCAGACGGCAAGCGCCGCCGCACGGACCTGGTCGGGCGTGGTGCCCGCCGGCAGCGGCTCGTGGATCACGATCTCCGCCGCCACGAGCTCGCCTGTGATCGCGCTCGGCAGGCCGTAGACCCGCGCGTCGGCGATGCCGGGCACGCCGCGGAGAATTTCTTCGACGCGCTTCGGAAACACTTTCGCCCCGCCCACCACGATCACGTCGCTCCGCCGGCCCGTGAACTCAAACCTTTTGCCCCGGCGCTCCACGAGATCGCCCGTGGCCACCTCGGCCGTGTCGCGCGAGAGCTGCACGAGCAGCTCGCCATCACGCCGCGTGGAGATCCGCACGCCCCCCGGCAGCGGCCGGCCCAGCCACTCCACCGGAAACCCCGCCTCGCCGTCGGTGACGCGAAACACTTCTCCCAGCTCCGTCGTGGCGTAGACATGCGTGATCTTCGCGTTTGGAAACAGCTCCTTGGCCTGCTGCAAAAGCTGAGCGTCGGCAGCCTCGCCGCCGAGCGTGATCCGATCGAGCTTCATGTTCGACACGGCCGCACGGTCGCCCGACGCGATCAGGCGGCGCAGGAGCGTGGGCGTGGCCGGCAGGATCGAGACTTCTTCGTCCACGCACGCCTTCGCCACGAGATCGGGATCACGCGAGGCCGGCACCACGAGCCGGCCCGCCGTGAGGAGCGCCTGGAGCCACACCTGCAGCCCAGCCCAGCGCGTGGCGTCGTAGACGAGCAGCCAGCCGCGGCCGTGCCACTGCTCGGCGAGCCGTGCGGCGGCAAGCAGCGAATCCCACGAGTGATCGACGAGCTTAGGCGGGCCGCTCGTGCCGCTCGTGGCCACCACCACCTGCGGCGGCACAGTTTCAAACTCACGCCGCGGGCCGGCGGCCGCCGCGGCGGGGAGCGTGAGCGAATCGTCGAGCGGCACCCAGTCGCGGAGTTCGCCCACGAGATCGCGGGCGTCTTCAGCGAGAAACGCCACCGGCACATGCTCCCGGCCGCAGGCCGCGGCGATCACCACGAGCGATTCAACACGCTTGGCCCGGGCCACGATGCCCACCGGCCGGGCTGCGGCCAGCTCGCCTTCGAGCTTCGTGATCGCAGCGGTGAGCGTGGCATAGTCGATGACGCGGCGGGCTTCGCCGCCGGCATTCGCGACGATCGCGGTGCGGTCGGGAAACTGGCGGGCGACGAGGGCGATGGCCGAGGCGAGCCGGTCTTCGGCCGGGGCATCGGCGAGGTTGGCGATCGTGGTGGCGTTGGCGGCGGTGGTCATGGTGATGGCGGGGTTGCGAGGGCCGTGGTGTAGATGGAGACGAGATCGGAGACGGTGCGAATCGTGGGCCGCGGGGTGGCGGCGGCGGCCCGAAACGGATCGACGCCGAGCGACCGCTCGAGCAAGACGATTGTCTGGGCGAGGTCGAGCGAGTCGAGGCCGAGGTCGGCGGCCAGGAGCATCTCAGGGGCGATGGTGCGGGCATCGCGGCCCGTGTCGCGAAGCACGGTGCGGACGGCGGCGATGATGGCGTCGAGGGGTGGCATGGGATTGGGCGGAGAAATGACAGGCTGAAGCCTGTCCTACAGTTCGGTCATCGTGGCGGAGCCGGGGGCGGCGATGCCGCGGCCCGTGAGGGCCTGCCAGGCGAGGAGCGCGACCGTGCTCACGGCGATCCAGAGGTCGAGAAACGGGGCATACCAGCGGTTTAGCATATCGACATACTGCACATCGAGCTCCAGGCGGGTGGGCCAGTCGAGCGAATTTCGGCCGTGAATCTGGGCCCAGCCCGTGAGCCCGGGCAAAACTTCGAGCCGCCGGGCCTGCCGCGGGGAATACCGGGACAGGTAGCGAAGCGGCAGCGGCCGGGGCCCGATCATGCTCATCGACCCGGCGAGCACGCTCGCGAGCTGCGGCAGCTCGTCGAGGCTCGTGCGGCGGAGCAGCCGGCCGAAGGGGGTGAGCCGCTCGGCGTCGGGCAGGAGGGCGCCGTCGGGGCCTGTGGCATTGGTCATCGAGCGAAACTTGGCGAGCAGGAACGGGCGACCGCCCTGGCCGGCCCGCTCGGAAAAATAGAGCACAGGCGCGCCGAGCGCGAGCCGGACGGCGATCCACACGAGCACGAACAGCGGCAGCGCGAGGATCAGGATCGCGGCGGCCGCCAGGATGTCGCAGCCGCGCTTGATGAATCGGGCGTAGAGCACGGGTTGCTACTTTTTCTTTTCCGAAACGAACACGAGCGCCAGGAGCAATACCATCCCCAAGCCGATCGTCGCGACGGCGCCGACATCCGCAGCCGCTCTCCACTCCGGCACGGCGAGCGGCACCACGGCACACGCGGCGGCCAGAGCAGACAGCGCGCCATACAGCATCGACACCGCGCGGTGCGACCAGCCGGCGATCACGAGCCGCTGATAGAGATGGCTGCGGTGCGCCTGAAAGATGTTTTCCCGGCGACGTAGCCGCCGCACGATCGTGTATGCCGTGTCGAAAATGAACGGCCAGAGGGCGGCTGCGGCGACAGCCACGGCGGTCGGGACTGCATGCGCGGGAAACGCAAGCGGCAGCACCGCAAGCACGAAGCCGCAAAACGCGCTGCCGACGTCGCCCATGAAAATTCTCGCCGGCTGCCAATTGCAGGTGAGAAAGCCGCACGATGCCAGCGCAAAGGCTGCGGAGACGCCGCCGATGGCGGGGCTCTGGAATGCCGCGGCGGCCACGGCAAGCGAGGCTGCCGACACCGCTGCCGTGATCCCCGCGATGCCGTCGATGCCGTCCATGAAGTTGAAGGCGTTTGTGAGGCCCACGATCCAGAGCAGCGTGAGCGGCCAGGCGGCGGGCCCGAAATCAAGCCTGCCAAACGAGCCGAGATCCACGCCCTCGACCGGGCCCAGCACCGCCACGGCCAGGCCAGCACAGCCGAGATGCACGGCAAACCGGATGCGGTTTGGCAGCGACCGCACGTCGTCGAGCCAGCTCACGGCTGCGATCGCGAGCGCCGGCAGCAGCGCGCCGCATACCGGCCGGATCGCCTCCGGATGCAAGAGGCATGCGACCGCGCCGGCGGCCGCCGTGACCGCCACGATCGCCAGCCCACCGCCACGAGGCGTGGGCCGGCTGTGACTGCTGCGGCCGTTGGGAACGTCAACCGCGCCGCGGGCCGCGGCCCAGCCGATCAGCCGGGCAGAGAGCATCGTCGCCGCGACGAACGCCGTGAGCGACCACACCGACCAAAAGATGACGAGTGGCATCGAAAACGCCGCCGCGATCACGACAACGCGTGCTTTGCGTTGGCGATCGTCTCGCAGACCTCCGCGGCCACGGTTTCATCGACATGGGCTCCGAGCGGCAGCGAGAGGCTTCGCGCGGAGAGCAACTCGGTGATCGGCAGCGGTCGGCTGCGGTCGTAAAAATGCTCGAACGCCGTCTGCCGATGGCATGGCGGGTTGTAGTATGTGCGGGTTTCGATACCCCGATCGGCGAGCACCCGCCGCAGGGCGTCGCGCGATATGCCGAACTTTCCAGGATCGATCGTGATCGAAAAATCCTTGTGGCTCGACTGGGCCCCGCGGGCCTCCTCCACAAAGCCGAGGCCGGGCAAGTAGGAGAGCTCGTCGCGGTAAAACGCAGCGACTTTGCGCCGGGCGGCGGCCACGTCGTCGAGAATCTCGAGGCCGGCAAGCGCCGTCGCGGCGCTCAATTCGGGCATGCGGCCGTTGACGCCCGAAAACAGGGCGTCGTAGGAGCCGTCGTTGCCATATTCGCGACCGAGACGAACGAAGTGGGCCAGGCAGTCACAGTCGGTGGCCACGATGCCCCCCTCGCCCGCCACGAGCAACTTTGTGGGCGACAGGCTGAACACCTGCGCCGTGCCGCCTTTGCCCACGGGCCGGCCGTGCATCGAGGCGCCAAACCCATGCGCTGCATCGATCACCAGCGGCAGCGAATGCTCCGCGGCGAGAGCCTCGAGCCCCGCCATGTCGCACGGATTGCCGAAGTTGTGGCAGGCGGCGATCGCGACGGTGCGGGGCGTGATCGCAGCCGCCACGGCCTGGGTGGAGACGTTGGTGGAGGCTTGATCGACGTCGACGAACACCGGGCGGAGGTTGTTCCACGCGATCGCCGCCGGGGCTGCGAGGAACGTGAAGCTCGGAATGATCACCTCGCCAACCGGCTCGCTGCGACCGCCGGACCGCACCATGCCGAAGCGTGAGAGCTGCTCCATCGCTCCCACGGCGCAGCTCTCGGCTCCGCCGCGCCGGCTCCGGCAGCTGCCGGCGGATAGATCGAGGGCCCGATAGACGAGCATCAGCCCCACCGTGCAGCTGCTGACGGCCACGCAGTGCCGCACACCGAGCCGCTTGGCGAGGGCCTGCTCGAGCGACTCGACATAGCGGCCCTTCGTCAGCTGGCCGCCGCGCAGGATTTCTTCGTAGGCGTCGCGCACGCTCTCAAACGTGGGGAGCGCCGGCCGCACGAACGGCACCCGGATGCCGGCTGCGGCCGCACCGGTCGATGACCGGGCTTCGGGGATCACTGATAGGCGGGGATTATGCATCGACCTTCACCTTGGCCTTCTCGCGTTCCTGGCGCTCGTGTTCTTGGCGATATTCGGGGACGAGCTTCCGCAGCCGGCGCCGCACTTCGTCGGCAGGATCGTCGAGGACTTCCCGTAATTCTTCCAGCACACCCTCGATCTCGGCCAGTTCAGCCGGCCGATGCATCGCGCAAAACACCTTCGGATGCGGCGTGGGGAGCCGGCTCTCGTCGTCGAAATAGAGCTCCTCAAAGAGCTTTTCGCCTGGCCGCAGACCGGTGAACTCGATGTCGATATCCTCATCGGCGAGGCCCGAGAGGGCGATCAGGTCGTGGGCCAGGTCGACGATCTTCACGCTCTCCCCCATGTCGAGCACGAAGATTTCGCCGCCTTTACCCATCGCCCCGGCCTGCAGCACGAGCTGCGAGGCCTCTGGGATCATCATGAAATACCGCTCGATGTCCGGGTGCGTGACCGTGATCGGGCCGCCACGGCGGATTTGGTCCTGGAAGATCGGCACCACGCTGCCGTTGCTTGCGAGAACGTTGCCGAACCGGACCACGATGAATTTCGTCTGCGACTCCTTCGACAAGGCCTGCACGTAGCGCTCGGCGATCAGCTTCGAGCAGCCCATCACGCTCGTGGGATGCACGGCCTTGTCGGTGGAGATCGAGACGAAGGCCGCCACGCCGTGCTTGTCGGCTAGGCGGGCGAGCGTGCGGGTGCCGAGGCAGTTGTTCTTGATCGCCTCCGCCGGATTCCACTCCATCATCGGCACGTGCTTGTGGGCGGCGGCGTGGAAGATGACGGCCGGCTTGTAGTCGGCCATGATCTGGTCGATCCGGTCTTCATCGGCGATGTCGGCGATCAGGGGCTCGAACGGAGGCCGCGGATCGAGCCGTGCAAACTCCTGCTCGACGAGGAACAGCGAGTTTTCGCCGCGCTCCACGAGGAGCAGCTTGGCCGGGTGGTAGCGGAGCACCTGCCGGCAGATCTCCGAGCCGATCGAGCCGCCGGCGCCCGTGACCATCACCGTGCGGCCAGCCACGAGCCTGGCGACGGCTGTGTCGTCGAGCCGGATCGGCTCACGGCGTAGAAGATCCTTGATCTCCACCTCACGAAGCCGGACATGCTTTTGCTCGCCATTCTTCTCGCCGAGCAGTTCATCGATGGCGGGGATCACCTTCACCGTGGCGCCAGCTTCGGTGCATTCGTCGAACAATCTGCGAAACCGTTTGCCGGTGAGCGTGCCCGACTGCACGAGCACCTCGTCGACCCGGCGGCGGGCAACCTCGAGGCTCGCCCGATCGATGCCTCCGAGAACCTCGATGCCGGAGAATCGGTTGCCATGGAGGGCCGTGTCGTCGTCGAGGAAGCCGACGATGTGGTAGGTGCTGTTGGACGTCGCCTTGAGATTGCGGGCGAGGAGTTCGCCGGCCTGGCTGGCACCGATGATCAGTGCTGATTTGGTAGGTGTTTTGCTGAACAGCGGACGCAGTTCTTCATAAAAGCTCCGCCACAGCGTGCGCATGCCGCCCACGAGGAGGATCGTGGAGGCCCAGTCGAGCAGGATCACGCTGCGGGGCACGCGCTTCACGCTGGGAATTCGCCCCGTGGAGAGAAACAGGCTGTCGATCGTGGCCATGATCAGCATCGTGAGCGTGGCCGCCCAGAGCAGCGCGGTGAGGTCACCGAACGACACCCGTCGCCACGACACGTGGCAGAGGCCGAGCATGTAGAAAATGATCAGCTTCAGCACCACGGCGCCACCCACCGTGGCAGCAAACACCGGCAGCCAGCCGCCGCTGAAGCTGAAGTCGTTACGCGTGAAGAAGGCGAGAAAAAACGAAAACACGAAGAGGGCAGCATGGACGACGACCAGGATCGCCGCCTTCTTCGACAGCCGTCTGATCATCTTGTCGGGCAGTGCGAGATTCATGAGAGCCTTTCCAGATCCACGTCTTCGAGTTCCACCGAAGCGCCCTGATTCAAAAACCGCACCGCCACCACGAGCCGCTGCTCGCCATGCCGCCGCACCACCGTGCCCTCGAGCCCCCGCAGGGCACCAGTTCGTACGCGGACCAGCTGGCCTGGTTCGATCCGGGCCTCGGGTGTGAGCGGGCAGTCGGTGTCGATGAGCTGCTTGATGCCGCGGAGGTCGGCGAGGAACGCGGCCTCGTCGGTGATCGGGAGCCAGCGGGCGATCGTGTTGGTGGCCAAGGCGGCGCGGCGCTGGTCGTCGTCGACGCACGAGAACACGTAGCCTGGAAAGAGCGGGACGTGGGAATCACGCGTGCGGCCGCCAGGGGATTTGAGCCGCCGCCGGATGAGCGGGGCGTAGAAGGGTATGCCGACGGCCTCGAGCTTGCGCATCAAATCTTTCTCGCGGCGCGAGAGCGTGTAGAACGCGAGCCACTGTGCAGCGGGAGCGACGGCGGGGCTGTCTGCATCGAGCAGGTCGGCCGGGAAGAGATCGTGTTGCCGGGGCAGGATGGGCATGTGCGGAAGCTGCGCAAACTCCGGGCTCGTGGGTGGCATGGGCCGCTGTTCCCCGCCTGGGCTCCAACTGGAACCCCCCAAGTCTACGACGTGTTTTGGCGGCTTGCGCCTGTGAGGATTTGCCGAGGAAAACCGGGCAAAGTTTCCGGGCGGGCTGTGCCGATAACTCCGAGACAACCGACTGTAGCGGTTGGGAGGAGTTTGCCATGCGACGTCCGAAACTGCCCGAAGTGAGCCGCGAAACCGCCCGCAAAGGGCTCGTGTGGATGCTGCTTGTGGCCGTCGTGGCAAACACCTCGGGCTGCCAGACATTTGGTCGCCCGCAGCGGGCCGTGACCCAGCAGGCTGTGCTCGACTCGCAGTGCCCGCCCGACCCCGACAAGATGCCGGCCAAGGAACTGGCCAAGATCACGCTGCCGGCCTACGTGATCGAGCCGCCAGACATTCTGCTCATCGACGCGCTCCGCGTGGTGCCGAAGCCGCCGTTCCGGATTCAGAGCTTTGACACGCTGCAGGTGATCGTGGAGGGCACGCTCCTCGAACAGCCGATCAACGGGCTCTATGTGGTGGAGCCGGGCGGGATGCTCGACCTCGGGCCGTCGTATGGCAAGGTGATGGTGGGCGGGCAATCGCTCGAAGAGGCACAAGACTCGGTGTTTCGGCACTTGAAGCGTGTGCTCAAAGAGCCGCAGGTGTCGCTCACGCTGGCGCAGGCGGCCGGCCAGCAGCAAATCTCTGGCGAGCACCTCGTGGGTCCCGACGGCACGATCAACCTCGGCACTTACGGCAGCGTGTTCGTGACCGGCCTCACGCTCGAAGAAGCGAAGAAGAAGATCGAAAAGCACCTCGACAAGTTTCTCGACGCGCCGCTCGTGAGCGTGGACGTGTTTAGCTACAACTCGAAGGTGTATTACGTGATCACGGAAGGGGCCGGGCAGGGCGACAACATCGCCCGCTTCCCCGTGACCGGCAACGAGACCGTGCTCGACGCCATCGCCCAGATCAACGGCCTCTCACGGCTCTCGAGTAAGGACGTGTGGATCGCGCGGCCGGCCCCCTCGGGCGTGGGCTGCGACCAGATTCTGCCCGTGGACATCGAGGCGATCATGAAGGGGGCTGCCACCGGCACGAATTACCAGGTGTTGCCGGGCGACCGCGTGTTTATCGCCCAGGACCACATGATCGCCTTCAACACCCTGATCGAAAAGTGGACGGGGCCCTTCGAGCGGATGTTTGGCTTCACCCTGCTCGGCACGAGCCTCATCCAGCAGATCAATCGCTTCCCCTTCGGCTTCAATCCGAACTTCGGAGCCTGCTGGGTGGCTCGCGAGGTGTATGGCGTGCACAACCCCCGCTGGCTGCTCTTCCGGGCTTGGTTGATGACGCAGGCCCCGGGCTGGCTGCGGGAGACGTATCTCGCCCACGGCGAAGAGTTTGCGGCCTGGATCCACGACAAGCCGGTGCTGAAGGCGGGCGTCAGGATGCTGATGGAGGCGGCGATCGCCCAGTATGACGACGCCGAGTGAACCGGGGCGTATACTTGGGGCGTAGTGGGAGAGGATCGATCAGAGGAGCATCGGTATGAGACGGCAGACGCGGATGTGGGCAGTTGTGGCCGTGATGGCGGTGGGCGGAAGCCTTGGCGTGGCCGGCACAGCCGTGGCCCAGGGAAATGGAAAATTGCCGTTTTCAAACATCTACTCGCGGCCGGCGGTGAGCCCCTACACGCTCCTGGCCAGCCAGGCCGCGCAAGGTAACGGCGGCGGCATCAACGGACAAACGGGCACGCAGATGCCGTTGGTCTACCAGCAGCTGATTCAGCCCCAACTCCAGCAGCAGCAGCAGGTGATCGAGCAGCAGGGCCAGACCCGGCAGCTCGGCCGGCTGCAAAACCAGGTGCAGCAGATTCAGCGAGATACTTCGGCCCGCCAGATCAACGAGACGATCCGCCCCACCGGCCACGCCTCGACCTATCAAAACCTGTCGCACTTCTATCCACGCCGCTGAGCGGGGCGAGGTATCCGTGCTCGATGGCCCGGTTGCCCGGTTGTAGGACAGGCTTCAGCCTGTCGCGAAGAACAGACAGGCTAAAGCCTGTCCTACAATTGGCACGACAGGCTAAAGCCTGTCCTACATTGGGGCAAAAGGCATGACAGGCTGAAGCCTGTCCTACAACGTGAACGCTTTTCCTCCTCTCGCCGTCCTCCTCGCGATCGCCCTCGCCTCGGCTGCCCACGCCGAGGATCGCCCCACGATGCGGCAGCTGCCCGCCTCGGCCGCCCTGCCCCGGCCGCCCTCGAAGCGCGACCTCGTGGATGCCCGCGCGGCCCTCGAAACCCGTTTCAAGGCCGCCCTCTTCCACACCGCCACCGCCGCCGGGGCCCGCACCGCCGCCGACACGCTCCTCGCCGCCGCCCACGAGGAGCCCGAGGCCGCGCTCAAATGGCTCATGCTCGACGAGGCCCGCCGGCTCGGGGCAGCCTCCGGCAGCGCCGAGATCGTGAGCCGGGCCGTAACGCTCACGTCGGCCGTGTTTGCCGTGGACGAACTCGCGCTCGAACTCGAATCGCTAGCCGAAATCCCGCTGCGGCCGCTCGACTCGGCCAGAGCCTCGCGGCTCGCCGAGGCAGCAGAACGCATCGCCACACGGGCCCAGACGGACGGCCGCGCGGAGCTCGCGGCGGATGCCCGGCACTTGGCCTTCAAGGCCTGGCAACGCGCCGGCAACACCGCCGCGGCCCGGAGAGTGGGGATGTAGGACAACGCGGCATTCCACCGTCCCCCTGTGGCGGCAGATTGGCAATCTGCCGAATGCGGTCGAGTGCAGATTACCAATCTGCACCTCCAGGCCGGAGTACGGAGTGCCTACTCGTCGAATGGCCGCCGGGGCTTCTTCTCCGCCACCGGCTTCTGCGCCGGGGCGGCGTCTTCCTCTTCCTGCACCGCCTCGAGCACGAGGTCGCTGGCGTCGTCGTCAAACTTCGCCTCGGCCAATTCCTGCCGCTCGCGCCACGGCTTCTCGGCCTCGTAGTTCACGAGCTCGTTTTGCAATTGCTCCTTCACCTCAGGCGACTCGCCGCCCGTCTCCACCGCCTTCTTGCTGTATTCGCGGGCCTTCGCGAAGTCGCCCGTTTCGGCATAGGCTGCCGCCAGCGTGCTGATGATGTGGGCCTGCTTCCACTCCGTCTCCTCGCAGGCCTTCGTGGCCAGGTCGATCGCCCGCTTGCCGTCGCGGAGGGCGTCGTCGGGCGACGTGGCCAAGAGCCAGGCGAGATTGTTGAGCACGCCGTCGTTGTCGTCGTCGAGGGCGAGCGCGGCTTCCAGGTCGGCGAGCGCCGCTTTGTGGTCGCCGATCGAAATCAAGGCGTCGCTGCGGCCGCGGCGGCTCAAAAACTGCTTGTCTTCGAGCTCGAGAGCCCGCGTGAATCGCTTGATCGCCTCGCGGGGCTGCTTGGCCGCGAGATAGAGCATGCCGAGCTGGCCCACGAGCAGGGAGTCGTCGCCATGCTGCGCCACGAGCTTGCGAAAATCGCGGATCGCGGCGGGATAGTCGTTGCGCTCGGCCGCGATCAGGCCACGCAGCTCGAGGGCCGCGGGATGATCGGCCCGACGGCGAAGCACGCTCTCGAGGTCGGCCTGGGCCTGCTCCGTGTTGCCGGCCTGCTGGTGGATGCGGGCCCGGAGCACGAGCGGGATCGCGTCGTCGGGATCGAGCTCGATCGCCTTGTCGAGATCGGCGATCGCCTTGGGCTGCTCCCCCTTGAGGGCGAGCACGCGGGCCCGCTGGAGCAGGGCGCCCGGGGCGTCGGGGTCGATCTCGATCGCCTTGTCGAACGCCTGCTGCGCCTCGTCGAGCTTGTTTTCCATCATGAAGGCCATGCCGAGGGCCTCGTGCAGCGAGACGTCGTCGGGATCTTCCTCGATCGCCACGGCGAGATCGGCTCGGGCGTCGTCGAACCTGTCGTTGAGCAGGCGAAACAGGCCGCGGGTGCGGCGCACGTCTTTATCGCGCGGGGCGAGCTCCACCGCCTTGTCGTAGTCGGCCTCCCGGGCGGCCTTGTCGTCGTCGCGGAGGTTGCCGCGGATCACGTGGGCCTGGGCGATCAAGAGCTTGTCTTCACCGCCGAGATCGATCGCCTTGTCGGCCGCCTCGTCGGCCCGCTTGCGGTCGCCGCCGGGCAGGCTCTGGAGCCGCGCGATCATCAGCCAGGCCGCCCCGAGGGTCGGGTCGCGATCGATGGCTTCGTCGAGATCGCGCATGGCGAAGTCGCGCATCCGCTGCCACTGGGGATCGGGGTTCGGGCCGTCGAAGATCGCCTCCACGACCATGCTCGCCCGGTCCATGAGCGTGCCGGTGTAGAGATCGGTGGCAAACTTCTTGCCCTCGTCGTCGAGCCCCTTCTTGATGGCCGACTGGCAGAGCTCGAGCACGGCGCCAAAGTCGTCGAAATTGGCCGAGGCCAGCTTCGCGTCGATGGCGGCATCGAGATCGGCCTGGCCGGGCTGATCGGCCGCGAGCGCGGCACCGCACGGCAGAGAGAGAGCAAGCAAGAGCAGCAGCAGGCAACGGCGCATCATAAATCTCCTCAAGACGCCCAATAGTATGCGGCAACCAGCCAAGAGGATGCTACGCCAGCCTCGGCGGAGGCGACCGGGACGGTCGCCCCACATGTGGGACGGAGGCGACCGGGACGGTCGCCCCACATGTGGGGCAAGCGTCTCGCTTGCCTTTCCATCACGCACGAAACCACTTCACAAGGGGGCCGGGAGATCCCGCTTGGCGAACACCCACGCGCCCACCACATAGGCCCCGATTCCCAGCCCCAGCAGCACGCCGTCGTAGGCCGCGAGCAGCCGCCACGCCGTGGCCGGATCGCCCACCAGCCGCTGCGGCTCGTAGGCATTGAGGATCGAAAAATAGCCGCACCAGCCGAGCGTGGTGGAAAGCCGGCCCACGAGCTTCGCCAGGATCGAGAACACGTAAAACCCGCACATGATCCCGATCGTGCGCCAGCGGTAGCTATCCGCCGCCGACACGCAGGCCGAGATCCCGGCCATGCACACCATCAGGCCAAACACGTTGAGCGCCGCGGGCACGAGC
>Ga0208856_1000667_pt1 | contig 12139 bp, 10 predicted proteins | sample LakMenEpi13Jul12_FD_150690 | JGI IMG/M metagenome (GOLD analysis project Ga0208856, IMG submission 150690) | Freshwater microbial communities from Lake Mendota, WI - 13JUL2012 deep hole epilimnion (SPAdes) | ecosystem: Environmental > Aquatic > Freshwater > Lentic | place: Lake Mendota, Madison...
GGAGGCGGCGATCCGCACCCGCGAGACCGCGTTTCGGATGCAGGCGGCCGTGCCCTCGCTCACCGATCTCACGGGCGAGTCAAAGCACACGCTCGAGCGCTACGGCCTCGACGCCGCCGAGCCGCAGCAGGCGGCCTACGCCCGTCAGTGTTTGCTTGCCCGCAGGCTCGCCGAGCGGGGCGTGCGGTTCATCGAGCTTTCCTGCCTGGCCTTTAACCTCGGCGGCGGCGGAAATGCCAATCCCTGGGACAACCACGGCAAGCTCAAGGAAGGCCACGAGAAGATGGCCCGCCAAGTGGATCGCCCGATCGCCGCGCTCCTCTCCGACCTCGACGAACGGGGCCTGCTCGACGACACGCTCGTGGTCTGGGCGGGCGAGTTTGGCCGCACGCCTTTTTCACAAGGCAGCGACGGCCGCGACCACAACCCGATGGGCTTCAGCATCTGGATGGCCGGCGGCGGCGTGAAGGGGGGCGTGGTCCACGGCGCCACCGATGAGCTCGGCTATCGCGCTGTCGAGCACGTGGCGACGCTCTACGACCTCTGGGCCACCGTGCTCCACTGCCTGGGCATCGACCACGAAGACCTCACGTTCCGCCACGGCGGCCGCGACATGCGGCTCACCGACGTGCACGGCCACGTGATGCACGACATCCTGGCCTGAATGCGGGCCGGACTTTTTTCTTCTCACTCAGGAGATCAGCGAACTCATGTCGAGCGGCTTCAAGTCGGAACTCACCGGCTGTTTTTCCACCCCTTGCGACGACAACCCCACCGTGGCGATGGCGGAGGCCGCCTACCGGCATCATGGCCTCAACTGGCGCTACATCAACGCCGAGGTGCCCCCCGCAGGCCTCGCCGCCGCCGTGGCCGGTGCCCGGGCGATGGGCTGGCGCGGTTTCAATCTCTCGATGCCCCACAAGGTGGCCGTGATCGAGCACCTCGACGGCCTCGGCGAGAGCGCCCGGCTGATCAACGCCGTCAACTGCGTGGTGAACCGCGGCGACAGATTCATCGGCGAAAACACCGACGGCAAGGGGTTTCTCTCGTCGCTCGTGCCGGTGTGCGACCCGCGCGGGAAGCACGTGATGCTGCTCGGCGCGGGCGGGGCCGCCCGGGCGATCGCCGTGGAGCTCGTCCTCGCGGGCGTGAGCCGGCTTTCGATCGTGAACCGCTCGGCCGACCGGGCCGAAGAATTCGCCCGGATCGTGCGGGCTGCGAAGCCGATCGATGTGTCGGTCGCGAGCTGGACGGGCGATGTCGCCGTGCCAAAGGACGCCGCCGTGCTCGTCAACTGCACGAGCATCGGCCTCGGCGACGCGAAGGCCCGCGTGCCCGTCGCCGCCGCGTCGCTCCGCCCCGGCCTCGTCGTGGCTGACGTGATCCCCAATCCCCCGCGCACGCAATTGCTCGCCGCCGCCGAGGCGGCCGGCTGCACGACGCTCGACGGCCTCGGTATGCTCGTCGGCCAGGGCATCCTCGGAATCCAATACTGGTCGGGCATCGACGCCGACGCCGGCGTGATGCGGGCGGCACTGCAGGAGGCCTTCGCATGAGGTACGCTTCGATCATGAAAAAAGTCGCTGAAGGCGTGTGCGTCGTGGCGACGGCGCTCCCCGCACCGCTCGCCGGCGCCCCCGTGGCGAGCGAGGAACGCACGATCCATGGGCAGCCGTCGTGGATCCTCGCCACCGACGACGTGGAGCTTGCGATCACGAAGCGCGGCGGCCACATGGCGCCCGTTTCGTTCGATCGCAAGGCCGGCGCACCGATCCGCCCTTATCACATCTCGCCCTGGCAGGACGAGGGCCTGGAGAATCTGCCCGCGGCGGTGCTCGGCCCGCTGCGCGGCGATTTTTTCTGTTTGCCGTTCGGCGGGAATGCTACCCCGCGGGGCAGCGAGCAGCACGTGCCCCACGGGGAGGCGGCCACGGCCGAGTGGAAGCTCGGCGCACGGTCGCGCGAGGCCGACGGCACCGAGCGGCTTACGCTCGTGCTCGACACGCACGTTCGCCAGGGAAAGATCACGAAGGAACTGTTTCTCGTGCCGGGGGAGCCGGTCGTCTATTCGCGGCACGTGATCGAGGGCTTCGCCGGCCCGACGCCGCTCGGCCACCACGCCACCCTCACGATGCCGGAAGCGGAGGGCGTGGTCCGCGTGTCCACGAGCCCGTTCCGGATCGGGATGACCTGCCCGGGCGTGTTCAGCGATCCGGCTGCCAAGGAATATCAGGCGCTCGCCAGCGGGCAGACGTTTACCGATCTCGCCCACGTGCCGAGTGCGTTCAAGACGCCGGCCGAGGTCGACTGCTCGCGGTTTCCCACGCGGCGCGGCTATGCCGACCTGCTCGCCCTCGTCGCCGACGAAGCCAAGCTCGGCGGCGGCCCGGCCTGGACGGCCGCCGTCAACACGCAGGACCACTGGGCCTGGTTCGCGATCCGCGACGCCCGCGTGCTCCCCACGACGGTGTTCTGGATCGAAAACCATGGCCGCCACGGCGTGCCCTGGCTCGGCCGCAACAACTGCCTCGGCATCGAAGACGTGTGCGCCTTCTTCGCCGACGGCCTCATGCCCTCGATCGAGCCGAATGTGCTCTCGAAGCAGGGCGTGCGCACGGCCATCACGCTCGACGCCGCCCGGCCGACCGAGATCCGCTACGCCCAAGGCGCCGTGCGCGTGCCCGAGGGTTTCGACGAGGTCAAGGCGATCGATTTCTCGACGCCCGGACGAATCCAACTCATCGCGACTTCGGGCCAAGCCGTCACGGTGCTCGTGCGACACGCCTTCGTGATGGGAGAGGGCAACCGTCCGTGAGCAAGCCAAGGTCCCTTGGATCTCTCACTCCCGCCTCTTGACGGTATACTCGGAGAGAGCCGCGACCGGCTGTGGGCATCGATCAACCGAGGCGAAGCGATGAACAAACATCGTTTTACGGTGGTTCTCGAACGCGGAGCGGAGGGCGGCTTCCACGCGTTTTGCCCCAGCCTCAAGGGCTGCTTCTCCGAGGGAGATACCGTGGATGAGGCGGTTGCCAACGTCCGCGAAGCGATCGAGGCCTATCTCGAAAGCCTGGCCGCCAGAGGCGAACCGATTCCGGTCGAGGATCTGGGCTGATACCATCTTGAGGACGGCTTCGTCGATGATCCGTGCCGACTTGTTTCCCTTGTTGCGGCACCCATGCCCGCCGTGGATCGAGTTGAGGCAGACGAAGCTCTTGTACTTGCCGGTCGACCGACTCAGAGCCATCGGCTTGCCGCAGCCACCGCAGACGGGACGGACGAGCACGGTCGGATAGACGTCCACCCGCTGTCCAGGGTCTTTCCCATCACGACGGAGATCGGCCGCGTTCTTCCCGAACCGCATACTGCCCAGATTGAGCTTCGCCTTCACGGCCTCGGCTAGTTCGTCCGTAAGGATCCGCAGCTCGGGGCATTCGCGGGTCATCCACTCCGCGCAATCCTTCTGCACGACGTCCACATGACCGGTGTCGCGGTCGCGGACCTGCTTGGTCTTGCGAAAGACCTCTACGCCAACGAGTCGCTCGCGGGCGTAAAGCTTGCGAATGCGGTTGCTCGACCATGTGCGGGCACCACCGACGTTGTTGTCGTTGAACACCACGGCGACCGCACCGGGGCTTTGGCTATCGCGAACGATCATCTCGGCGCCGCGGACGATCCACTCGGCCGCCTCGGGATCGATCTCCACCCGCTTCTTGATAGTTCCCTTGCGGGTGAGCTCGGGCTTGCCTTCTGGCGTCAAGACGTCCACCAGCCGATAGCCGAAGCCTGGGTGCTGGACGATCTCGCCTCGCTTGAAGGCGTCGGTCTGTCCGCGGTGCACCTTCGCCTTCAGCTGGTCGATGAAGACCTCGTTAAACGAGCTCATCATCGCCAGCATGATCTTCGACTGCTGGTTGCTGCTGTCGAAGCCGTCGCTGGCACCGATGACCCGCACCTGCGTTGCCTCGACCAACTCGTTGAGCCGGAGCGATTCGAGCATGTTGCGATTCATGCGGCCGAGGTCGTCGATGATGAACCAGGCGACGCCCGTCTCCGCCCGCCGTTCGACGAGCATCTTGGCGACCGTGTAGCCGTGGCGGCACGCGAGCGTGCCGCTCACCGCATAGTCGGCGCAGACGTAGTGCCAGGGGATGAAGACGCCATCGCGGCGGGCCCGCTGCAGCACGTTGATCAGCTGCTGGTCAAGCGACCGGGGATTCGACCCTTCGTCGCTGAACCGCACGTAGCCGAGGCCGATCGCATCCCACAACCGCCGGAGGCCGGCCGGGCTGAAGACGTCGATCAACTGAGTGCGGAACCGACGCTCGAAGTCGTCGGCCATCGCCTCCACCACCGCGTCGGTGACGGTCGGCACCGCGGGAGTGCCGGCCAGTTCCGGCCAGAGCCGGGCCTGGGTCTCAAGATAGGTGCGGGCCAGCCCCAGTAGGCTGGGCCGCGCGGTCAGGCCAAAGTCATCGCCGCGGAGCCGGCCGCGGCCGTGTCGATATCCATTCGAATTGTCAGAGGAACCAAACGAGCCATGCCCAGCGTCGCCGGGACCTGAAGTAATGTCAAACATTGGAGGAAATCCTCATGGCGACCATGAAAGTGGTCACCGAGGGGTTCCTCCGTCATCCGCCTGCCGGTCAGAGCCCGATGGGCCTGCACGCCAGCCGGATGGCCGCCGCTTGATCGCAAACCGCCCCAGCTCGGCCGCCGTGAAATGCACGTACGGCCCAAGAATCAGGGCGATTTTCGACAAATGGTACGGCCTCGTGTACAAAACTGAGCAGCGGGCCTCCCCTTCGCCCGCGCGAGCGCCCGGGGGCGCCGACGTGCCGATCAGCGCGAAGATCAAGGCGACGGAGGCGAAAACCCCGCCTCGGTTGCTGGGTTCGCGGATCGGTAATTTCCGAGCGCTGGCTAGCATGGACGCATATAAGAACGTTTTCTCACATAAGAATCAACAATCGCATCCCACTTTTATTCGCATTCCATTTATATGGTGATCTCGACCATGCCGACTGAAATGCCAGCGCATCGTTCCCGCACGCCGGCCGAGCGAGACTTTGACGCCCTGCCGTCGCCCACCTGCGCGAAGTCGCTGGCCGTGCTCGAGGTCGTCGGCCGCCATGCGGCCGGGATCACGGCCGCACGAGCGGCACGCGAAACTGGTATCACGCCGAACCTCGTATTCCGGATTCTGAAGACACTCGCGGCATCGGGCTACTGCCGGCAAGACGCCGCCACGAAGACATATTCGCTCGGGGGCAAGCTGCTCGATCTCGTCGGCCCGCGGTCGGGCGATCGCAGCCTCGTGCTCACGGCCCACGAGCCGCTCTGCGGCCTGCGGGATGCGACGGGCGAAACGGCGCAGCTGGTGATCGAGTCGGAGGGGAAAACACTCGTGCTCGACCAGGTGCAGGGGATTCATGCGCTGCAGGTGTGCGGCCGCGTGGGGATGCGGGCGCCACTCTATTCATGTGCTCCCGGCAAGGCGATCCTCGCCTGGTGGAGCGAAGCCCGCCGCGACGAGTGGTTTCGTGGCCGCACGCTCAAGCGGTTTACGCCGACGACGCTCACGGATCGGGAGCAGTTGGAGGACGAGCTCGAGGTGTCACGCACCCGCGGCTACACGATCGACCGGGCCGAGGGGCTCGAGGGAATCCACTGCGTGGCCGCGCCGATCCTCGATGTCCACGGCGTACCGCTCGCCGCCGTGACGATCATGGCCCCCGTATCGCGGCTGCCCGAAACCGCATTCGCGGCCGCCGGAGCACATTGCATCGCCGCCGCCCGCGCGATCGAGAGTGCCTGACGCAGCGAGGCGTTGGGTGTCGGTCGTGGCGTCCTTCCTTGCGGAGCTCAAGGAGCGGAAGCGAACGACCTTGCGGGCTTGCGTGACGGCATCGCACAATGCCGCCATGCGTCATGCTCCGATCGATCCCGCCGTGTTCCGAGCCCACCGCGACGACCTCCGAGCCATGCTTCCTGCGGGAAGCCTCGTCGTCGTTCACGCTGCCGACGTCCTGCCCACGAACGGCGACGGCACGCTCCGGCTCGTGCCCGCCGCCGATCTCTTCCACCTCACGGGCATCGAGCAGGAGGAGAGCGTGCTCGTGCTCGCTCCCGATGCCGCCGATCCGGCCAGCCGCGAGATGCTCTTTATCCGCCAGCCGAGCGAGACGCTCGCAATCTGGGAGGGCCGCAAGCTCTCGAAGGACGAGGCGACGGCGATCTCCGGCGTGACCAAGGTCCGCTGGCTCTCCGATCTGCCTGCGGCTCTGCACGGGCTCATGTGCGAGAGCGAGCGGGTGTTGCTCAACGCCAACGAGCACGAACGGGCGAGCCTCGACGTGGAGCCCCGCGACACGCGCCTGGCCCGGCAGCTGATCGCTCGCTATCCCCTGCATCGCTTCGAGCGACTCGCTCCGCTGATGCGAAAGCTTCGCGCCGTGAAGAGCCCGGCCGAGGTCGACCTGATCCGCAAGGCGATCGACATCACCGACGCCGGCCTCCGCCGCGTGCTCACGATGCTCGCGCCGGGTGTGACGGAATACGAGCTCGAGGCCGAACTGCTCGGGGAGTTCACCAGGCGCCGGGCCCGAATGGGCTACGAGCCGATCGTGGCCTCGGGCAAGAACGCCTGCGTGCTGCACTATCTCGACAACGACGCCGAGTGCCGCGCAGGCGACCTCGTGTTGATCGACGTCGGGGCGAGCTATGCGAACTACAGCGCCGACCTCACCCGCACGTATCCCGTGAGCGGCCGGTTCACGCCGCGGCAGCGGGCCGTGTACGACGCGGTGCTCCGCGTGCTGCGGGCCTCGACGGCCCGGCTCCGGCCAGGGATCACCCCGCGCGAGTGGAAGCGGGCCGCCCAGATCGACATGAACGGCGAACTCCTGAACCTCGGCCTGCTCACGAAGGACGACGTCGCCAAAGACACGCCCGACGCCCCAGCCTGCAAGAAGTATTTCATGCACGGCCTCGGCCACTCGCTCGGCCTCGGCGTCCACGATCTTGCTCCCGCCAACGGCCCGTTCGAGCCGGGCTGGGTGGTGACGGTCGAGCCCGGGATCTACATCCCCGACGAGGGCCTCGGCGTGCGGCTCGAAAACGACCTGCTCGTCACGGCCGACGGGTGCGTGGATCTCTGCGCCCACGTGCCGATCGAGGCCGCCGAGATCGAGTCGCTGCTACAGAGGATGTAGGACAGGCTTCAGCCTGTCATGCTTCTGGCATCGGTCGAACGGACGGCCCCGAAGCTCTGTCCCTACTTTCGCACGAGCGCGTCGCGAATCTCGCGGAGCAAGGCCACGTCTTCCGGCGGAGCGGCCGGCGTCTCGTCCTGCTTCTCCTCAAACTTCGCTTTGGCCGTATTCATGAGCTTGATCACGAGGAACAGCGCCGCGGCCACGAGCAGAAAGTCCACCACCGACTGGATGAACGGCCCATAGCTGAGGATCGGATAGTTCTGAAGGACGAGCACTTCCTTGCCATCCTCGAGCACTTTCGTACCGTCAGCATTGAGCTTGGGTGCCTTGATATAGAGCCGCCACGCCAAGTCGTTGAAGTTCACACCGAAGCGGCTTGTGAGCAAATTGAGCGGCGGCATGATGACGTTCGACACGAGCGAGCCGATGATCTTGCCGAAGGCGGTGCCGATCACCACGCCGACGGCGAGGTCGATCACGTTGCCCTTCATGGCAAATTCGCGGAATTCCTTGAGCAGTCCCATGCCACATATCTCCTGTCGAGGGGTGAATTTCCGGCAATGTACCAAGGAACCGAATCGCGGCAAGCCGTCGCTCCCTGTCTTCCGTGATCAGGACACCGTTTTACCCGACGTAGGCATCGCGCTTCGCATAGGCGCCCGCCGCCCCCGGCGATGGAGTTCACGAACCCGGTGGCGAACAAGGCCAACGATGCGGTGCTGAGTCCAGTCATTGAGCGGGGAGTTGCACAGGTTTTGCCGATGGGTTGGAATTCGCAGCCAGAAGCGACGTGCGTCTCGTTGCGCGTTGGCCTCGGACGTGCTGAACTACCATCGACGGGTCGCCCTGCGTACAGCGCAGAGCATGGATCATCATGTCCCACCAAGCCATTCCAGACGGTTTCACCCCGGAAAGGAACCCGATTGGCTGGCAGCAGGCTGCCCCCTGCCCGGCGGCACTCTACGATGCGGGCGGGGTTCAGGTTGGGCGTCACCTCTACGTCGTGCTGGGCTACCGGCAGATCAGCGAGGTCAATGAGCGGATCTTCGTGCTCGACCTTGCGCTGGGGAAATGGCTGGGCTCCATCACGCCCCGCCTGCGGATCGGCCATTCGCACACCGGCGTCTGCTCCGACGGCAACCGCTTCATGTACATCGCGTCCGGCCAATACGGGCCGCACTGCTGCCCCGCTATCCCCGACTGCGTGAGTTTCGATACACGAAGCGGCCAGTGGCGACAACTTCCGCCACTGCCGGAAGCGCGCTATGCGGGGGCCATGCACCTGCTGGCCGGCCGGCTGCACTATGCGGGGGGCGCGCGTCCGGACCGCTCCACGCCGGCTTCCGACCACTGGAGCATCGGTGTGAGCAACGGTGCCGCGACTGAGCCACTGTGGCGACCGGAGCCCCCGGTTCCGGTGGCCGGCATGCACCGCGGCACGACCAGCGTCAATGGCAGCCTGTATCTCTTCGGGGGCCAGCAGGGCGACTTCACGCCGCTCCCCGGCGACGCGAGCCACCGCTGCACGGGCAACGTGCGCGAGAGCTACCTCACCGAATGCTTCCGCTTCGATCCTGCCGAAGGCCGCTGGGCGCGCCTCGCCGACATGCTCATCCCGGCCTCTCACAATGACTTCTCGACGGTCTGGGACGGCGAGGAAGTCCACCTCCTCGGGGGGCAGGTCTTCAAACACCCGGAGACGTTCCGCCTACGCCTCACCAATGCCATCCAGAGCTACAACCCCGCGGAGGATCGCTGGCGCATCAGCGGTCGCCTGCCCTACCGGCTCAAGATTCCCGTCTCTGCGATTCACGCGGGCATCCTCACCATCACCACCGGCCAACGCGACCGGTCGCCGGCGGATGATTCGCCGGGAGAAATCACAACTGCGACCTGGTGCGCTCCGCTGGCCATGCTCAAAGAGGAACGCTCGGCCCCGATGCGGGCATCGCCCTATGCGAGGCTTGCCGGAAAGGAGGTCGTGCTCATCAGCCATGAGCTGACGCTGACCGGCGCGCCGCTGCTGCTGATCGAAACCGCGAAGCAATTGCAGATCGCAGGCGCCATCGTGCGGATGTTTTCACTCGCAGATGATCAGCGTCCCATGGACCCGGCGGAGGTGGCACACGTGCCCGTACTACCCGTGGAGACATCGATCCGATGGGCTGCGCGCGCCGACCTGGTGATCGCCAACACAGCCGTGGCTGGAAGCTGGGTCTCGCGGTTTCTCCAGGTGTCTCCCGAAGCCAGATCGAAGCTGTTGTGGTGGATCCACGAAAACGACACGCGCTGCTACGGGAAATTCATGGCCTGCGCTCCCTCGGTAAACAGGATGGTCTTCTGCTCCCCTTCAACGCAGAGGCAGTGGGAGGAGGACGGATTCGCACTGCCGCAGCGACGTTTCGCCGTGCTGCCGGGAAATGACAGGGAGGTGCTAAACGCCGCGGCCGCAGACCGCTCGCTTGTGATGCTGCCGTCCGGCACGGCCATGCTGACGCGCAGCGAGATGCGGACCACGCTCGGCGTATTGCCGGAGGAGTTCCTGCTCGTGTGCATCGGAACAGTCGCTCCCCACAAAGGGCAGGTGGAACTGGTCCGGACGGTGGGACAGGTGCTTGATCGCAATCCGAACCTTCCCTTGAGCCTCCTGCTGGTGGGATTCTCAGACGAGAAGCAGTGCCGGAGCCTGCTTGCCAGCCTGTCACCAAGCGAGCGCCGCGCCGTGAAGGGCGGCCGGCTCATGCTCACGCAGCGGCGTCACATCTTTGCCTTCTTCAAGGCGGCCGATGCCTTCGTCATGAACACGCAGGGCAATGGCGAGGTGTTCGGCCGCGTCTCCATCGAAGCGATGGCGTTCGGCCTTCCGGTGCTCGGGACGGATGCGGGCGGCACGAGAGACATCGTTGTCCCGGGAGAAACGGGCCTGCTCCACCCTGTGGGTGAGGCTGGGCAGGAGATTCTCTCCGCCAACATCCTCCGCCTGCTGCGGGACCGCGCGCTGGCCAGACGCATGGGCGAAGCCGGGCGCGAACGCGCACGCAGTCATTTCTCCCCGGAACAGTTTCACCGCACGTTTGCGTCCGCCCTCATGCTGGATCAGGCGATCGTTCCCGTATGATACCGATTGCAACGCCCCGACATGTCTCCTTTGCCACGGCCTGGGAGCGAGTGTGAGCATGCCTGCCGAAGACCCACATCGAGACGACACGACCGCTTCGGAGCAGCCCGACTGGTACTTCGAAAACGGTCTGCTCGTCTACACGGCCGCCTACCATCTCAAACGTGGAGCCTGCTGTGGCTCCGGCTGCCGGCACTGCCCCTACGAGCCCCGGCACATCGAGGGCACTACGGAAGTCTGCGCATGAACACGTATCGAGACGAAGACGAGGACTGGGACGACGAAGAGGCCGACTCCAGCGACGACTCCGCCGATGGCGAGCCCACCGTTCCATGTCCTTATTGCAAAGCAGAGATTCTCGAAGACTCGCCGCGGTGCCCATCCTGTGAGCGATATCTTTCCGCCGAAGACCACTCCAGCCCGCAGAAGCCGCTCTGGGTCGTCGCGACGGCAGTGGTCTGCTTAGCGATCGCCATCTGGCTGGCGTTCGCCGCGTTCTAGGGCCGCGCGGTGGGCACTGCGGCAAGAGCGACGCAGCCAATAGCCGATGCCCAGCAACACGCCGAGCGAGCCCACCAGCGCAGCGCCACCTGGCTCCGGCACCACACTGACCACGCCCGTGGAATAGAGGCTCGTCGTGTCCCACGTCAGCCCGCCGCTCAACGTCGGCAGGACGACGCTCTGAAACTGTCGCCCAGAAAGATATTCGACGCCGTTGAGCAGATCGAAGCTGCGGCCGGCGGCGATCGTCAGGGTGGGGTCCGGATCGAAACGCAGCACCCCCTCGAGCATTGCCGTGGAACCGACGCCGAACGTGAACGGCGACAGGCCGTCGAGTGCGAGCGCGCCGCCATGCATATCAAACCGTCCGTCAGCCGAGAACAGGCCCGCTCCAGTGACCCGCAGTTCCTTGCCGTTCAAGTCGATGGCCTGTTTGAAGGCGAGCGAGGTACCCGCGGTGGCGCTGGCTGCGGTATCCGTGCCCAGCGTCAGGGATACCAGGGTTTGATGGGCGCCCCGCTGCACGGCGATCGTGCCGCTGCCCGTGCCGGAGGCGATCGTGATGGCGCCCGACCCCGAGAGCGTGTATTGCTGGTCGCTCTGGAAACGCATCCCTTTCATGGTCACCGCTTCGTTGATCGTCACGGTGCTCGACGTGAGGACGGCACTGCCGAAATTGGCGATTTCCTCATTCGTGTCCGGGCGGCCCCAGTAATACCAGTTCCGGATGTCGTTCCAATTGCCCGACCCCGGCTGCGTCCACGCCCGCTCGCCGCTCGCCGGCTGCACGATCGACGTGAGCTGCGTGCCCTGGAACGCCACCGGCGCGGAACTCACCGACGAGATGAAGTTCCCCAGAGCGTCAAACCGCAGGATCCGGCCCGCCTGCTCGCGGACGTAAACGTCTCCATTGGCAGCCTGGGCCAGATCGGTGGGCTTATCGAGCGCGGCGCCGGAGAAGGTCGCACCCAGCGTGAACGAACCGAGCGGCGCGTTCTCATCCTGGGTGGCCTCGTAGCGCAAAACCTGGTTATTGGCCGTGTCGGCCACGAGCAGCTGATCGGGCGCAGCCGTGCGGAAGTTCTGGATCTTGTGCACGGTGAGCAGATTGGAGTCGTGGCCTCGATCCATCGTGCCACCGATGTTGAACGCGGTCCGCGAGGCCACCACCATGTCGCTGCCGTCGTAATCGAACTGAAAGTATTGGAAACCTTCTTGGTAGACGTTCGAGGTGTAGAGGAAGATCTTCTCTACGTCCCAGTGGGTGAGATCCTTCGACGAGAGCATGGCTCCGGTGTTGCGG
>Ga0208856_1000669_pt1 | contig 12128 bp, 11 predicted proteins | sample LakMenEpi13Jul12_FD_150690 | JGI IMG/M metagenome (GOLD analysis project Ga0208856, IMG submission 150690) | Freshwater microbial communities from Lake Mendota, WI - 13JUL2012 deep hole epilimnion (SPAdes) | ecosystem: Environmental > Aquatic > Freshwater > Lentic | place: Lake Mendota, Madison...
GCTTGCGTAGCGTACGCTGAGCAAGTAGGGTAAAAACGACATTGCTGACCAAAAAATGGGCTTAGCAATATTTGATAGCCTCGTATTACCCAGATTAATAGTTGCGCCATAATTTTCATTGCTGGTGATTGCTACGCCTAATGGCCTTTATCGTGGTTTATTTCCGCTCGTGCTAAGCGTTGGTTTAATTTTACCACTAGCGCATTGAACTCCAGTTTAATTAACTGAAAATCTCGTTTATCGAACTTCTTTTGCACTCGTAAAATAATATCGGCAGCTGAAATTTCATGTTGTTGCAAGCGAAAAAGTTCGCGCAAAACGCGCCGCATGTAATTTCTACTGACGGCCAATTTAGCCGTTTTCTTACCCACCACCAAGCCTAAGCGAGGCCTCTGAAGTTGGTTGGCTTGATAATGCAGGGCTAGGTATTCTGTTGCAATACGTTTGCGGAAATTAAAAACGGATGAAAATTCATCCGTTTTAATCAATTTGGCTTCTTTAAGGAGCCTGTAGCTTGGCATCATTACCTAAAATTAAAGAATTTATCAGGATAATGTGCGCTGTAAAATCAGTCCGTGGCGGACTAAAAATTACAGGCCTAAACGTTTGCGACCCTTAGCGCGACGACGTGCGATAACAGCGCGACCGCCTTTGGTGGCCATGCGAACTAGAAAACCGTGAGTGGTTGCACGACGTGTTTTAGATGGTTGATATGTACGTTTCATGTATTACTCCAACAAGCAAATAGCTATAAAGGGCGCTATTAGACACGATAAGCATCTATTTTGTCAACGTTTATTTAGTTTTGCCTTGTAAGTAAATGCCTGTGGATAAGTTTAGCTAAACAGGCTAAACTGGCAACCAGTGCTGTATAAAAATAAGTAAAAAAATTCTCAGCTTAAATCTCATTAATTTTTAAAATAAAACAACCGCTTAGATACATCTGCCCGGTAAAAAACGAAGGTAAAAAACAATAGAAGATGGAAAATTTCTGGTCTACCTGTCTAAGCCGTTTTGAACAAGAGTTGTCGAAGCAACAATACAACACTTGGATTAAACCGCTCGTTGCCGAAGTCAATGGCAATGAACTGAGATTGGTTGCGCCAAATCGCTTTGTTTTACAGTGGGTAAAAGAACGGTTTAATAAAAAAATTGAACAGTTTGCACGTGAGTTGCAATTAAATGACATACAAATTGATTTTGTTATTGCAAATATCGAAGCGGAGCAGGAAGACAAAGCAAGTGAAAAGCTAAGTACCAAAATTCAAACTGAGCTGAGTAAGATGGCTGCCAATTCATTAGATGCCAACCCCGCTAGCAAAAAGACCGTGGAAGCCACTAAAGTTGTGTCCGGTTTAAACAGTTCGTTTAATTTTGATAACTACGTAACCGGTCGAGCCAATCAGTTAGCCCGTGCCGCTGCCATACAGGTAGCAGAGAATCCTGGTGCTGCTTACAACCCATTGTTCATATACGGTGGCGTGGGTTTAGGTAAAACGCATCTACTGCAAGCCATAGGCAATGAATTAAAAAAACACAAACCGGATGCCAAAATTCGTTATCTGCATGCTGAGCGCTATGTAAGTGATGTGGTTAAAGCGTATGAAAATAAAGCGTTTGACGAATTTAAAAGGCAATACCACTCATTGGATTTGCTATTAATTGACGACATCCAGTTTTTTGCTAAAAAAACACGAACACAAGAGGAATTTTTCTATGCTTTTAATTCCTTGATCGAAGCTAAAAAGCAAATTATCATCACCTGCGATACCTATCCCAAAGAAATCATGGATGTCGATGAGCGTCTAAGAACCCGCTTTAGTTGGGGTTTAACCGTAGCAGTCGAACCACCGGAATTGGAAATGCGCGTGGCCATTTTATTAAAAAAGGCTGAAGCGGTTAATTTGAACTTACCAGAAGAGGTGGCCTTTTTTATTGCTAAACAAATACGCTCCAGTGTTAGAGAGTTAGAGGGCGCACTAAATCGTATTATTGCCATGGCAAAATTTACCGGCCATGCCATAGACGTGCATTTAGCAAAAGATGCACTTCGTGATTTAATAGCAGTCAGAGGTAGGCAAGTAACCATGGAAAATATCCAAAAAACCGTGGCCGATTACTACAAAATAAAAGTGGCTGAAATGTACAGTAAGAAACGCACGCGTAATTTTGCCCGGCCCAGGCAGATAGCCATGGCCTTATCACGCGAACTGACCAATCACAGCTTTCCAGAAATTGGTGAGGCATTTGGTGGACGTCACCACACAACCGTTATGCATGCTTGCGATGAAATTGATTTATTAAGAAAAAATGACCCGTCTTTTACGCGTGACATTGGTTTTTTAATCCAAGTAATCCGAGATTAACGACTTGTTACACTATGAATTAACTGTGGGCGAATTGCGGATAAAGACACTAATTTGATATGGCTAATTTTTTGTCAACAAATTACCCACAGTAGAATATGCTTAAACTAAGGTGCTTTTAATTTAATTAAACTATTGATTTATTTAAAAAATAAACCGTTATCCACAAAATACCGCACCATTATTATTGTTATTATTTATATATATATTATTTAGGTTATAAAGATGAATATACAAATCAACCGTGAAACCCTGTTAAAACCTCTAACATCCGTCACCAGCATTGTTGAAAAAAGGCATACCCTGCCTATACTCTCCAATCTATTATTGGAAGTAAAACAAAATAAAATTCATTTAACGGCAACCGATTTAGAGATGCAGATATCGCTAACCGTTGACAGTGCGACTACTGGTGATTTTTCCACCACCTTATCCGCAAAAAAATTATTGGATATTTGCCGCTCTCTACCAGATAACGCAGAGATTAATATGAGCACGGCGGAAAGCCGTATTACATTGAAGGCGGCAAAAAGCCGATTTAATTTGCAAACATTACCGGCTGCAGACTACCCAGTAATGACAAAGACACAAGCTAGCTCAACCTTAGTGGTTTTAGCACAACGTGAGTTAAAAGACTTATTAAAGCAAGTTGAATTTGCCATGGCACAACAAGACATTCGTTATTATTTGAATGGCTTATTATTTGAAATAGCCGCCAATAAATTAAATATAGTGGGAACAGATGGCCACAGACTGAGTTTTACATCGACCGAATTAAAACAAAACTATGAAAAGCAAGATGTCATATTACCTAGAAAGACGGTGGTTGAATTAATTAAGCTACTCGATGACAGTGAAGATGAAGTGCAAATAGAATTGGCTAGCAATCAGGTTAATTTTAGTTTTGCTAATTTAAAACTCATTTCAAAAGTAATAGACGGTAAATTTCCTGATTACAACCGCGTCATTCCAGTTGGGCATCAAAACACATTTAGCGTAGAAAGATTAAACGTATTGTTGGCTATGCAACGCGCATCCATTTTATCTAATGAAAAATACCGCGGCATTCGTATGGTGTTGAGTAATAATAATTTAAAATTGATCAGCACCAATAGTGATCAAGAGGAAGCAGAAGAAGAGATGGAAATAAATTATAGTGGTGACGCATTGGATATTGGCTTTAACGTTACCTACTTAATTGATGTGCTAAATAACACCAACAGTAATCAAGCAAGCTTTTCTTTTGCTGACGCCAACAGCAGTTGTTTGATTACCATTCCTAATAACCCAAATTACAAATACGTTGTTATGCCTATGCGTATTTAAAAAAGCCTTATGTTTCACGTGAAACAATAATAAAAAAGCATTAACCAAATCAACAAACACTTAAATTAAAGAAAACGAGTATGGCTGAAAATAAAAAAGTTACACCTGATTACGATTCTTCCAGTATTAAAATTCTTGAAGGTTTAGACGCCGTTCGTAAGCGCCCGGGTATGTACATCGGCGATACCTCGGATGGCTCAGGATTGCATCACATGGTGTTTGAAGTGTTGGATAACGCCATTGATGAAGCCTTAGCCGGTCACTGTAATGAAATTAAAGTCACCATCCATTTAGATAATTCCATCAGCGTGACCGATAACGGTAGGGGGATTCCTACCGACATTAAATACGATGACATTAAATCGGTTAAACGTTCAGCGGCTGAAATCGTCATGACGGAACTGCATGCCGGCGGTAAATTCGACCAAAACTCTTACAAGGTTTCCGGTGGTTTACACGGGGTAGGGGTGTCGGTTGTGAACGCCTTGTCGGATTGGTTGCGATTGAAAATTTACCGTAACGGCGAAATTCACCAAATGGAATTCCAGCGCGGCGTGCCCATGGCACCCTTAGCCTTGATGGGAAAAACAGAGAAGCGCGGCACGGAAGTGCATTTCTTGGCGTCGGTGGAAACCTTTGTCTTGGTTGAATACCACTTCGATATATTGGCTAAACGCATACGCGAACTGTCCTTCCTCAACAACGGTGTAAAAATTGAGCTTATCGATCAACGCAGCGGTAAGAGTGAAAACTTTGCTTATTCAGGCGGCATTAAAGGCTTCGTTGAGTACATGAACCGGACCAAATCCGTGCTGCACCCAAAAACATTTTATGCCATGGGCGAAAAAGACGGCATGACCATAGAAGTGGCCATGCAGTGGAACGATTCCTACAGTGAAACCGTGCAGTGTTTTACCAACAACATTCCGCAACGCGATGGCGGTACACATTTAACCGGCTTACGTACAGCCATGACGCGTACGCTTAATCAGTACATAGAACAAACCGACATGGCTAAAAAAGCCAAAGTTGAAACCACCGGTGACGACATGCGTGAAGGCATTTGTTGTGTGTTGTCAGTCAAAGTGCCAGACCCGAAGTTTTCATCACAAACCAAAGATAAATTGGTGTCTTCAGAAGTGCAGCCCGTGGTCTCCGAAGTGGTCGCAGCAAAATTGGCGGAATTTTTACAAGAAAACCCAGCCGATGCAAAAATCATCGTAGGAAAAATCGTTGATGCCGCACGTGCACGTGAAGCGGCGCGTAAAGCCCGTGAAATTACCCGCCGTAAGGGTGTGATGGACACCATGGGCTTGCCTGGTAAATTGGCCGATTGTCAGGAACGCGACCCAGCAAAATGCGAAATATACTTGGTTGAGGGTGACTCCGCGGGCGGGTCTGCTAAGCAAGGCCGGGATCGTAAATTCCAAGCTATATTGCCATTGAAGGGTAAAATTTTAAACGTAGAAAAAGCCAGGTTCGATAAATTAATTGGCTCACAAGAGATCGCGACCTTAATTACTGCGCTGGGCACCAGCATAGGTAAAGCGGATTTTAATGTGGAAAAATTACGCTACCACCGCATTATCATCATGACCGATGCGGACGTCGATGGCGCCCACATTCGAACCTTACTGCTCACTTTCTTCTACCGTCAGATGACCGAATTAGTTGAGCGTGGCCACATTTATATTGCGCAACCACCCTTGTACAAAGTTAAGCAAGGTAAAGACGAACGCTACTTAAAAGACCAACAAGAATTGGATCAGTATTTACTGCAATCGGCACTAAAAGGCGCGGAGCTGATTACAAAAACCAACGGCGATAGCCTCAGCGATGCCCCATTAACTGAAATCGCTAAACAAATGGTATTAACAGAAGCCGTCATACGCCGCATTGCTTCGCATTACGATGAAAGCGTATTGCGTGCCATGCAAGATTTAGGGGAATTAAGCTTAGCCACTAAAGAAAGCACAGAAAAAGCCGCTGAAAAATTACGTCCAATATTAGGCGCAATAGGCAGCGAAGTGATCGTTGGTTTTGATGCCGAGGCTAACGAATACCGTTTAGAAGTGAACAAATACGTGCACGGTAACTTGCAATGTTGCGTGATCAATGCTGAATTTTTAGGCTCTGGCGATTACCGACAAATCAGCAAAATGTCCAACATGCTGCAAGGCTTATTAGGCGAAGGTGCATTAATTAAACGTGGTGAAAAAGAATTACCGGTCACTACATTTAAACAAGCCTTGGATTGGTTATTAGAAGAAGCCAAACACAATCTCAATATTCAACGCTATAAAGGGTTGGGTGAAATGAACCCGTCGCAACTATGGGAAACCACTATGGACCCAACCGTGCGTCGTTTGTTAAAAGTACAAATTGATGACGCTATTGCCGCGGACGAAATTTTCACTACGCTAATGGGCGACAACGTTGAACCAAGACGTGCCTTTATTGAAAGCAATGCCTTGGGTGCAAGCAACCTAGACGTTTAATCGGCAGCTTAGACCCACCCAATTAAAAAAGCCCTGAGGGGCTTTTTTAATGCCTTTAAAAAGCGACACATATCTGCGTTAATGGGCCTGCTAGCACTTAAAAGTAAATTTACATACCATCCTCTAGGCCTGTTTAATTTAGGCCTCCAGAGCGCCCTGATTGGATTCAAATTAAAAGCAAAGTCCCTGTGTTAAACTTATCAAAAAACTTATTACTATAAGTAATACTAATCATTGTGGAGAGTGGCGGCATGACCTTAAACGAATTGCGTTTTGTGGTGGCGTTGGCGAAAGAACGAAATTTTAGAAAAGCCTCAGAAAAATGTTTTGTAAGTCAGCCAGCGCTAAGTTTGGCTATTAAAAAATTAGAAGACGATCTGGGCGTGCTTATTTTTGAGCGCAGCCATACCGATATCAGCCCTACAGTGGTTGGCCAAAAAATTATAGAGCAAGCCACGCGAGCCCTAGAAGAAGTGGCGCACATAAGGGAAATCGCTAAGCAAGGTAATAACCAATTGGCCGGGCCGTTTCGTTTGGGCTTGATCTATTCGGTTGGCCCTTATTTGCTCCCGGAAATCATTCCAATTTTGCGTCGCATGTGTGCTGACATGCCATTGGACATAGAAGAAAACCTAACGGTACAGTTGGAAGCGCAGCTTAAAAGTGGGGCCATAGACGCAGCCATCGTGGCCTTGCCTTTTGATGTACCGGGTATTAAAACCCAAGCTTTATATGACGAGGAATACGTGGTGATGGTGCCTATTAGCCATGCCTGGGCGAATAAAGTTAGCATAGTGGCGGATGATTTGGTTGATGAGAATGTCTTGTTGCTTAATAGTGGCCATTGCTATAGCCATCAGGTTTTGGCGGCTTGCCCAGATTTATCAAAAAAGGGGCAGGTGTTACAAGGCAACTCATTGGAAACTATACGCAATATGGTGGCATCCAATTTAGGCATCACCGTGCTGCCATGCAGTGCGGCCACAGAACGTTATGTGAATCCTTTGGTAAAGGTGATTCCTTTTTCTGCGCCGGTTCCAGTTAGGCGCATTGCCTTAGCATGGCGTAAAAGTTATGCCAGAGAAATGGCGGTTAACGCCATAGCCGAAGCCATTAAGGAAATTAAATCGCCTTGTTTGCGCTTAATCAATTAAACCGTGATTCTAAGTAAGGCCAATAAAAAAGGACGCCTAGGCGTCCTTTTTTATATTTGAACTTAAGAGTTCAAAAATTATTTGTTCATTACGTACATGGTTACTTCAAAACCAAAACGCATTTCAGTAGCTGCTGGTGTAGTCCACATGGTAAATCTCCTAGTCATTAATTAATTAAGTTGTACACAACTTATGAAGTTATATTACAGGGGGACGTAAAGACAACGCTATGTAAACGGACTAAATTCGGCTAATGATTTTCATTAGATAGACTTAGGCGTAGCGCTAATAAAATAAGCGTACTCGGTAGCCAGCTATGCTTTGGTCTGGATTGGCTAAAGGCAGCCTAAGCTTAAGCGATTGCCCAGCCGCCAATCCTAATTTAGCATCAGCCCAGTGGTCTAAATATTCATGCGGGCTAAATTGACGCGTGTATTTAGCTCTATCCTCGATATCGGTTAGGGTTAATTCTATCGTTGGGTAGGCTTGACTAAACGGAGCTTGATTGACGATAGAGCTGGATAAATACATTAAGCCAAGGCGTTGCTCGTCTTCTAACAAATCCGTGTCGTCTAGCACCAGCAAATTAATTTGTTTGGCCAAGGCAATGTCACAGCCAATTTTTTTACAGGCTAGCTTTAAGTATGCTTGGCTGCTGGGGTAGCGCCAGCTGATTTCGGCACGCAAGAAATAAACCGTTTGCAACACTGCGCTTAACAATAAAAGTAGCAGTATAAAAACAGCCAGGCTATTTTTACATATGGATTTTGTTGTACTTTTGCTTAAATTGGCGTTACTGTGTTTGGTGTTTTCCGCGCTAGCCTGAGTATGGCCTTGCGCGTTAAATAGGGTGAAACAATGACCACAACAAACCAGGCCTTGGTGCTGTTTTATTTGATCCTCTGCCACCTTAAAACGGCTTTGGCAGGATGGGCAATCCAAGCTTACGATCATTTTTTTCTGCCCGTTAACAAGACCCAAGCATCCATGTAAACCGGCGCTTGCATATCAAACCACGGCGAATAAATAGCAGATACGGCCTCGGCTTGTTCCTTCAATATGCCTGACAAGGCAACTTCCCCGCCTGACTTGCAGGATTTAGCCAAGGCCGGTGCTAAAACGCTCAACGCGCTAGACAAAATGTTGGCCACTACGATGTCGTACTGATCTGTTTGGTAGTCGTTAGCATGATAAAAGCTCGCCTGAACGGCGTTTTGCTCGGCGTTATATAAGCTGGCCTGTATGGCTTGGGTGTCGATGTCGGTGCCCACTACTTTAGACGCGCCTAATTTTTTAGCAGCGATAGCGAGAATGCCAGAACCGCAACCGTAATCCAATACGGTCTGGTCTGTTTTTACGGTTTGGCTAAGCCAAGCTAAACACAAATGCGTAGTTGGGTGGCTGCCGGTGCCAAACGCCAGGCCGGGATCCAGCACGATATTAATCGCGTTGGCGTTAGGCGCGCTGTGCCAAGTAGGCACTATCCATAAATCATCGGTAATTTTGATTGGGTCAAACTGCGATTGGGTGGCGCGCACCCAGTCTTGTTCTTGTATGACTTCGGTGGTGTAGTGCAAGGACGGTAACTTGGTCAGACGTGCTAAATCGGCCATGACTTTCTGCACATCCACCCCTTCATCAAACAGGGCGCTGACTAAATTTTGTTGCCAGATACCGGGCGGGGGATCACCGGGTTCACCAAAAATAGGTTGTTCGTCTAGCGTGTCGGCGTTGGCGTCTTCAATGATGGCAGACAGAGCGCCTTGTTCCATTAGCGTGTCGCTGATTAAATCAGCCGTGTTGTCTTGTGCTGCAATTTTTAACGATAGCCAAGCCATGCGATACCAACCTATTGAACATGCTTATTGCTAAACATTATTTATTGTAGATGCCTAATTTTTGCTCCAGGTAATGAATACTGGTGCCGCCGGTATGAAACGCGGCATCGGCCATTAAATCAGCGTGCAATGGTATGTTGGTGTTAATGCCAGAGATCATCATTTCAGATAAAGCAATACGCATACGGGCAATCGCTTGGTTGCGGGTGTCGCCATAAGTAATCAGTTTACCTATCATGGAATCGTAGTGCGCCGGAACCGTGTACCCAGCATAGGCGTGTGTGTCTATGCGCACGCCTGGGCCACCAGGCATGTGAAAGGCGCTGATTTTGCCAGGGGACGGCACAAAGCTGTACGGGTCTTCCGCATTGATCCTGCATTCGATGGCGTGGCCTTTTAATACCACGTCTTTTTGGCGGAATTTGAGTTTCTCGCCGGCCGCCACAAAAATTTGTTGCTGGACTAAATCAATGCCAGTGATCATTTCCGTCACCGTGTGTTCCACTTGCAAACGGGTGTTCATTTCGATGAAATAAAACTCATTATTTTCATACAAAAATTCGAAAGTACCGGCACCGCGGTAATTGATTTTTCGACAAGCTTCGGCGCAACGCTCACCAATTTTGTCGCGTAGTCTGGTGTTTAATAATGGTGCAGGTGCTTCTTCAATAATTTTTTGGTGACGACGTTGCATGGAGCAATCGCGTTCACCTAAAAACACCGCATTGCCATGCTGGTCGGCCAATACTTGAATTTCAATGTGGCGTGGCTTCTCTAGGTATTTTTCCATGTAAACCACTGGGTTGCCAAACGCGGCTTGGGCTTCGGCTTTGGTCATATTCACCGAGGCGATCAGCGCCGCTTCCGTGTGCACCACGCGCATGCCGCGTCCACCGCCGCCGCCCGCCGCTTTAATGATTACCGGGTAACCAACTTGTTTGGCGGTTTTGATGATTTCAACTGGGTCGTCTGAAAGCGCCCCATCTGAGCCTGGTACGCAAGGCACGCCGGCTTTTTTCATGGCATTTTTGGCCGACACTTTGTCGCCCATTAAACGGATGGTTTCAGCTCGTGGGCCAATAAAGACAAAGCCACTTTGTTCCACGCGTTCGGCAAAGTCGGCATTTTCCGATAAAAAGCCATAACCAGGATGGATAGCTTGCGCATCGGTTACTTCAGCCGCACTTATGACGGCAGGTATGTTTAGATAACTTTGACCTGAAGAAGCCGGGCCGATGCAAACGGATTCGTCGGCTAATTTTACGTATTTAGCTTCACGGTCTGCTTCAGAGTGAACTGCGACCGTTTTGATGCCCAACTCGCGGCAGGCGCGCTGAACGCGTAAGGCAATTTCGCCTCGGTTAGCGATTAAGATTTTGTCAAACATAGCCATGTGATTAAAACCCCGTGATTAAGCAATAATGAAAAGAGGTTCGCCGTATTCCACTGCTAAGCCATTATCAAGCAAGATTTTTTTCACCACACCGGCTTTATCCGATTCAATCTCATTTAATAATTTCATCGCTTCAATGATGCACAAGGTGTCGCCCACCGCTACCGTGTCGCCCACTTCCACAAATGGTTTGGAATCCGGTGAGGCCGAACGGTAGAAAGTACCGACCATAGGCGAATTAACCGCATGGCCTTCTTCAACCACCGGTGCGTCTGCGGCATCGGCTGCTGCTGGCGCAGTCGGGGCGCTAGCAGTGTAATGCTGAGGTGGCGCGTAGTTGCTGTATTGTTGAGGTGCGGCATTGGCAGTGAAGTTACGGCTAATGCGCACTTTTTCACCGTCTTCGGTTAGCTCGAGTTCGGCTATGCCTGATTCTTCAACAAGATCGATTAATTTTTTAAGTTTGCGTAAGTCCATAATAACCTCTAGAAATCCAGGAATAATTTAATTAATTGAGAATAGCTTTTTAAGCTTGATCGTTATGCTTGATTGCGTAATCAAGCGCCAGTGCGTAACCTTGTGCACCTAAGCCGCTAATCACACCAACAGCGATGTCGGTAAAATACGAATGATGACGGAAGGCTTCTCGGGCATACACATTGGATAAGTGCACTTCTATGAAGGGCACCTTTACTGCAGAAAGAGCATCGCGCATGGCCACCGATGTGTGAGTAAAGGCGGCAGGATTGATAATTACAAAATCCACTTTGCTGGTCGCCAGCGATTGAATTTTAGTGACCAATTCGGCTTCGGCATTGCTTTGAAACGTTTCTAAAGCTACCCCAGCATTTGCTGCCATGTCCACCAAGGTTTGATTGATGCTGGCAAGGGTCGCTTTGCCATAATGTTCAGGCTCACGAAGACCCAACATATTGAGGTTGGGACCATGAATGACTAAAATGGATTTAGCAGGCATACGCGCGGTCTTTTTTAACACTAATAAGCGAAAATTTGGGCAACTTCATAATTGCAAGTTTGCCGAAGTTAGCCGGTTTTGTCCAGCAAATTTACAGCAATTAAGCGAAATTACACCGCTTCCATGATTTAAGTACTTGATATCGTTAGCTTAAAAACGCCGCTATTATTTTGCTTAGATTAGTCCTGAATTAAGGGCTCTAAAGCCTCGCTTAATAAGGCTTTTGAAATGCGGCCAAAGAAGTTTTTTTGCACCACGCCGTCTTTGTCTATGATGACGGTATAAGGTAGCACACCTTGGCTGTTACCAAACTCGCTGGCCAATTGCATGCCTTCGTCTTCCGCCACCAATAAGGGGTAGCTAACCGGAGTAGCCAGCGCAAACTCTTTAACCAATGCTAATTCGTCTACCGCCAAGCCCACTACCACCACGTTTTTAGCTTGGTATTGCGTGTGCAATTCAGCGAGTTCCGGCATTTCTTCGCGGCAGGGAGGGCACCAGGTTGCCCAAAAATTAAGCACAACAATTTTACCTTGGTACTGCTTTAAATCTTGGCGTATGCCGTCCTCGTTGACTA
>Ga0208856_1000672_pt1 | contig 12051 bp, 9 predicted proteins | sample LakMenEpi13Jul12_FD_150690 | JGI IMG/M metagenome (GOLD analysis project Ga0208856, IMG submission 150690) | Freshwater microbial communities from Lake Mendota, WI - 13JUL2012 deep hole epilimnion (SPAdes) | ecosystem: Environmental > Aquatic > Freshwater > Lentic | place: Lake Mendota, Madison...
GACAACCAGAGCCTCGCTGGTTACGCCGCCCGCCGCGATCTGACTATCAACGCCCAGGTGATCGTCGTGCCCGAGCCGGGCGCGATCGCCTTGGCCGGCATCGGCATCGCCGCCGCCTGGGCCTTTCGCCGCCGCACGCGCTGCTGAGAAGTCAACAGCGCTAGCCGAGGGAAAACGCATGCCATTACCATGACATGATACGCTTTCCCTCAGTTCGCGATTCGGGTTTCAAGGGCAAGGTGCCGCGATGACGCTCACCATGAGCACCGCGACTGACCGCCGCGGCTTTACGCTCGTCGAACTGCTCGCCGTGATCGCGATCATCGGGGTGCTCGTCGCGTTGCTGATGCCGGCGGTGCAGAGTGCCCGGGAGAGCAGTCGCCGGACCACGTGCAACAACAATCTCAAGCAGATGGCGTTGGCCAGCCTTGGGCACCTCGAGCAGATTGGCAAGTTTCCATCGAACGGCTGGTACAACCGAAACGGCGAGTGGGGCACGTTGGCCGCCAAGGGCTATGGCGACATGCAGCCAGGGGGCTGGGCATTCAACATCCTGTCGTTCCTGGAGTCCGACAGCGTTCGCCAAATGAGCGGATTTGCGCGAAGCCTGGCGATGCCATCGGCATTCAGCTGCCCGGCGTTCCCGTCTTCGTTCGTCAGGGGCGACTCAGGGATCGGATTTAACAATTACAGGATCAGCAGTTATTCCGGATGTGCTGGCACCACCAGTTTTGAATCCTATAACTGCCCGCCGCCGGGCGGTTTACGTTGGGATCAGATAGCCGCGCTGCCCGCGGGCCAGCGGGAGACCGAATGGAGAAAGTGCTACGGATATCCGTTCCCCGGATCGGGTGTCCAACTCGCGTCGAATGGAGTGATCGCTCCGCTCGGGAGGATTCGAGCGTCTCACGTCAGCGACGGAATGTCGAAAACGTATTTGCTCGGCGAGCGGGCCGCGCAGATGTCCACCGACATTTCCGTTCGGGGCGGTGCGGCGGCCTCCGGCGGAGGCACGGAACAAGAAAACTTTTATGAGTGTTTTTCCGGTCACGTACAGGGAATCTACAAGAACGCGAATCTTCCGCCCGAGCCGTTCAGGGCCGGAGTCTTTGCAGGCGCTCCCGGCACCTTCGGCAGCCGCCACCCCGCCACCTGCGGCATGGCGTTTTGCGACGGCTCGGTGCGAAATGTGTCGTTCAGCGTGAGTTCCACCGTGCACCAGCGCCTCGGCACGCGGGCGGGAGGTGAGTCTGTCTCTCCGGAATAAGCGTCCAGCGGACTCACGGCGACGGCCGATCGGGCCGTCCATCATCGTGGCGATCGCCTTCGTGGCAGCGGCCGGCTGCGAGCGGCCGCAGATGGGCACGGTAGCAGGCAGGCTCACGAAGGACGGCAAGCCGGTCGCCAACGTGGGCCTGACGTTCGTCACACCGGGCCACCCGACATCGGTGGGCACCACCGACGTGGATGGCCGATTCACGCTTTCGACCCGCCGCCTCAACGATGGCGCCTACGCCGGCCAGCACGCCGTGGTCATCCGCCGCGACCCGCCGACCGGCGACCCCTACGAAGATCCCTTGAAGACGCCGCTGAAAGCGGAAGTCATCGCGGGCCGGCATAACGTCGTCGACCTCGTCATCGACCGCTGACTTCCCGCTCGTCGCGGAAAAAGCGAATCCGCCGCGCGCCTCGCCGAATCCCGCTGCGCTGACTATTCTTCTTGCTGGATAGCCCGGCAAAAAAACCGATACATACCAGATGCAAGCGATGCCGCGTTCCACACCTTTTCCGGGCAGCTTCAGGCCCTCGCGTGAACACCGCGGCCGGCTCCCGTTCGGGGTTGTGATCCTGGCCGCGGTCGCCGCGTGTGGCGGTTGCGCCGATGCCTTGCAGCGACCCACCGCTCCCGCCGCCGCGACGGCGGCACTGCTCTCCCCCTACGCCTGCCAGTTCACGGAAGATCCGATCGCGATCGACGGGGCCCTCGACGACGCGGCCTGGAAGAACGCCGCCACGATCGACAACTTCTCTATGCCGTGGCTGGGCAAAGACAACAAGCCCGCCGCGAAGGCCACCCGGGCGAAGATCCTCTGGGATCGCGAAAACCTCTATGTCAGCGCCGACCTCGACGACGCCGACCTCTACGCCGACATCACCGAGCACGACGGCCAGATCTGGGACAACGACGTCTTCGAGGTGTTTCTGAAGCCGGCGGTGGACAAGCCGGCGTATTACGAACTGCAGGTGAACGCCAAGAACACGCAGTTCGACTGCTTCATCCCCAGGCGGGGGCTCGTGGGCCGGTTCAAGAAGCTGCACGACTTCGGGATCGAGTCGGCCGTGAAGCTCCGCGGCACGCTCGACGTGTGGACTGACCGCGACGAAGGCTGGTCGGTCGAGATGAAGATCCCATGGTCGAGCTTCATGCACACCGGCGGCCGGCCCGAGCCGGGCGACGAATGGCGGTTTGCCCTCTGCCGCTACGATCACGACATCGCCCGCAACGAGCCCGAACTCTCCACCTGCGCGCCGCTCGCCGAGCGGAACTTCCATCGCCACGAGGACTATCGGCCGGTCATGTTCCAAGGGCCGCAGGCCACCGTTGCCAAGCCCTACGGCATCCCGAAGATCGTGCCCGTGTCGACGTCGAAGGTGGCCGGTTCGCCCGAGCCGCCGCTGCCCTACACGACGGCCCGGGCCTTTCCGCAGGCGGCGATGTCGGGCCCGATCGCCGTGGCCCACCAGCCCGGCAGCGACCGGCTGATCTACGTGACGGAGCCCTGGGCCTACCGGCCTTCGACCGTCATGCGGATGCGGGAAGACGAGGGGGTGTACGAGCCGGAGGTGCTCATCCCCGCCGACGACACGACCGTCCATTACGCGATCACGTTTCACCCGCAGTTCGCGGAGAACGGCTTCGTCTACATCGGCTCCAATGGCATCAAGAGCCCCGACGGCCGCGTGCCGGAGGACGGCCGCAAGCGGACCCGGATCACCCGCTACGTGATCGACCGCGAGCCGCCCTACGCCTTTCACCGCGACTCGGCGACCGTGATCATCGAGTGGGATTCCAACGGCCACAACGGCGGCGACATGGCATTCGGCAGCGATTGCCTGATGTTCGTCGGCAGCGGCGACGGCTCGAGCGACTCCGATGAAGACCGCGTCGGCCAGAATCTCACCACGCTCCGCTCGAAAATCCTGCGGATCGACGTCGATCACCCTGACGAAGACACGCCCAACGACGGCCGGCACTACTCCGTGCCGAAGGACAACCCGATCTTCGACGACGGCAGCCCGATCGCCACCGTCAAGGACGCCCGACCCGAGACCTGGGCGTACGGAATGCGGCAGCCGTGGCGGCTCTCGTATGACCGCGCCACCGGCCAGCTCTGGGTGGGCAACCAGGGGCAGGATCTCTGGGAGCAGATCTACTTAATAGAGCGGGGCGCCAACTACGGCTGGAGCATCGTCGAGGGCACCCACAAATTCAACGACGAGCAGAAGCCGGGCCCGACGCCGATCTCGAAGCCGGTCGCCGAGCACTCGCATGCGGAGGCCCGTGCGATGACCGGCGGCCTGGTCTACACCGGCTCCGCGCTGCCGGAACTCAAGGGCGCCTATCTCTACGCCGACTATTCGACCGGCCGCATCTGGGGCATCCGTCATGACGGCACGAAGGTCACGTGGCACCAGCTCATCGCCGACACGCCGTTCAACATCACGGGCTTCGGCACCGACTCGAAGGGGGAGGTCCTGATCTGCGACCACCAGCCCGGTGACAAGGGGGGCTTCTACCGACTGGTGCCCACGCCGCCGGTCTCCAAGGACCAGCCGCCATTCCCCACGCGGATCTCCGAGAGCGGCCTCTTCGCCGACGTCGCCAAGCACCGGATGGTGGATGGCGTGATTCCCTATCAACCGATCTCGCCGCTCTGGAGCGATGGCACGCACAAGGCCCGGTTCTTTGCCCTGCCCAAGACGATGAAGCAGGAGGCAAAGATCGTGCCGGCGAAGATCGGCGTCACGAATGCCCGCGGCTGGAACTTCCCCGACGGCACGGTGCTCGTGAAGTCGTTCGCGATCGATGAAGTCGAAGGCGATCCCTCCACCCGCCGCTGGATCGAGACCCGCTTCATGCTCAAGGAGCAGGGGGAATGGGCCGGCTATAGCTACGAGTGGAACGACGAGCAGACCGACGCCGTGCTCGTGGCCGCCGAGGGCAAGGATCGCGACTTCCAGATCCGCACGGCCGACCTCGCGAAGCACGCCGACGGCGTGAAAACGCAGCAGTGGCACTATCCATCGCGCACCGAGTGCATGGTCTGCCACAGCCGGGCGAGCAACTACGTGCTCGGCCTCTGCACCGTGCAGCTCAACCACGATTTCGACTACAAGGCCGTGCTCGGCGAGGGGCACGCCACCGACAACCAGCTGCGCACGCTCGAGCACCTCGGCCTTCTGGAGGTGAACTGGTGGGGCGACGGGGCCGGCGAATTGTATGGCAAGGCCATCGAGGCGAGCGTCGAGGAGAAGGATCGCTGGGCGTGGGTTGGCCAAAAGACGGCGTCGCTCGACCCCGACGCAAAGACCTTCAGCCAACGGAAGTCGTCGCTGCTCTCGAAGGCCTCCGACCGGACGAACCGGCTCGTGAACCCCTACGACGCCTCGCATCCGCTCGAGGCGCGGGCCCGGTCGTATCTCCACTCGAATTGCTCGAGCTGCCACGTCTTCGCCGGCGGCGGCAACGCGCAGATCGACCTCGAGTACATGACTGCCTACGAGAAGCGGCCGGCCGAAGCAATGAAGGCGATCGGCATTACGCCGCTGCACTCGACGTTTGGCATCCCCGACGCGAAGCTGATCGCGGCGGGCCATCCCGAGCGGTCGGTGATCTACGAGCGGATGACCCGCCGCGGACCGGGCCAGATGCCGCAACTGGCGACGGCGATCGTCGATGAGAAGGCCGTGGCCATGATCCGCGAGTGGATCGAATCGCTCGATCCTGCGGCGGATTGACGAGCCTGGTCGATCACCCCAGCTGGTGCCGCGGTGGGGGGGCACGAACGTTCGTCGGGCCTTTTGTTACCCCGGCGGCCAGCGCATTGCGCGGCCCCCGAGCAGATGGACGTGGAGATGATCCACCGACTGGCCGCCGTCGCGGCCGCAGTTGACCACGAGCCGATAGCCGTCGCCGAGACCCAGCGTGGCGGCGAGCTGCGTGGCCACGAGCACGAGGTGCCCCACGAGGGCCTCGTCGGCGGGCTCGAGGTCGGCGAGCGACGGGATCGGCTTCTTCGGGATCACGAGCACGTGCGTCGGGGCCTGCGGGGCGACGTCGTGAAAGGCAAGGCAGCGGTCGTCTTCGTGCTCGATCCGAGCCGGGATCCTCCGTTCGATGATCTTCGAAAAGATGGTTTCGGCCATGGTGACGGTTTCTCCGGGGTCAGAGTCCAAACGCCTTGCGGAGCACGCGGAGCGACTTCTCGCCGTGCTCCGCCGCCACGACCACGTTGAGCCGCACCTCGCTCGTGCTCACGAGGTCGATGTTGATCCCCTCGTCGGCGAGCGGCTTGAAGAGACGGTCGGCCACGCCCGCATGGCTGCGGATGCCCACGCCCGTGATCGAGAGTTTGGCGACGTGCGGCACGTCGGCCACCTTCGCACCCCGGGCTGCAGCGATCTTCTTCGCCACATCGGTCGCCTTGTCGCGATCTCCGGCGGGCACGGTAAACGAGATCTCGGCCCGGCCGTCGCGCGGGTGGCTCTGCACGATCATGTCGACGTTGAGGCCGGCTCGGCCAACCTCCTCGAACACGGCCGCCGCCACGCCCGGCGTGTCAGGCAGATCGGTGAACGTGACGAGGGCCTGCGACGAGTCGAGCTGGCAGTCTTCGATCGCGAGATCCTCCATGCCCTCGAGCCGCTGCACCACCTCGAGCGGGCTCGACTTCACGAGGTGCGTGCCGGCCACGTCGGCCTCGCCGTCCACCGTCTCAGCCTCGAGGCCGAAGGCCCGGTGGACCGCCTGCACCGCCGCCTGGGCGTCGGACTTGTCGACGAGCGCCGAGATCTTGATTTCGCTCGTGGTGATCATGCGGACGTTGATGCCGGCCGCGGAGAGCGCCGAGAACATCCGGCCCGCGACGCCTTCCTCACGCTCCATCCCTACGCCCACGACGCTTACCTTCGCGAGCGCCGCGTCGTGCGAGACGCCCGACGCCCCGAGCTCCTTGGCGACGGCCGACGACAGGTCGAGGGCCTCGGCGAGGTCGTCGGCGGGAACCGTGAACGAGATGTCGGCCCGGCCTCCCTGGCCGACGTTTTGCACGATCATGTCTACCGCGATGCCGCTGGCGGCCAGCCGCGAGAAGAGGGCGTGGCTCGATCCCGGCTGGTCAGGCACATTTTCGAGCGTGATCCGGGCCTCGTCCTTGGCGAGGGCCACGCCGCTCGCCGGCCGAGGCGTCGATTCCTCGGCCGAGAGGATCACCGTGCCGGGCACGTCCTTGAAGCTCGACCGCACGAGCACCTTGACGCCGAACTTCTTGGCGAACTCGATCGACCGCGAGTGCATCACGCCCGCGCCGAGGCTCGCAAGCTCGAGCATCTCGTCATAGGAGATGGAGCCGAGGCGCCGGGCCTCCGGGAGCATCCGCGGGTCGGTGGTGTAGACGCCGTCCACGTCGGTGTAGATCTCGCACAGATCGGCGTTGAGAACGGCTGCGAGCGCCACGGCCGTCGTGTCGGAGCCGCCGCGGCCGAGCGTGGTGATGTTGCCGTTCTGGTCGATCCCCTGGAAGCCGGCCGCAATCACGATCGCGCCGTCGGCGAGCAGTTTCTTCACGTGGTCGGTGGAGATCGACTTGATTCGGGCCTTGGTGTGGGTCGAGTCGGTGCGGATGCCGATCTGGGCGCCGGTGAGGCTCACGGCCTTGTGGCCGAGCGACTGAATCGCCATCGCGAACAAGGCCACGCTCACCTGCTCGCCCGTGGAGAGCAGCATGTCCATCTCGCGGGCGCTCGGCCGATCGGTGATCGCCTTGGCGAGATCGACGAGGATGTCGGTCTGATGGCCCATCGCGCTCACGACGACGACCACCTGCTTGCCTTCCTGATGCCGGGCGATCGCCTTCTTCGCCGCCGCCACGATCTTCTGTGGATCGGCCACGCTCGTCCCACCGAACTTTTGCACCACCAGCGCCATCAGACCGTCCCGTCCTTTCCAAGAAACGTGCCCATCAGCTTCCAGCCCGGCTCCAGCACTCGGCCACTCGCCGCCGCTGCGACTTCGTCGTAGGTTTTTTGCGTTCCGGCGGCGATGTCGCTGCCGGCGATCACGAACGGCACCCGGCCGCGCGAGTGCGTCTTCGTGGCGATGAACGTGGGGTGATCGGGGCAGACGAGGATTCGGTGGGGCCCGAGCGATTCGAGGTGCTTCGCGATCGGACCCACGATCTTGGCGTCGATCTCCTCGATCGCCTTCACCTTCTCCGCGGCGTTGCCCTGGTGGCTGGCTTCGTCGGGCGCCTCGACGTGCACGCACACGAGGTCGGTGTGCGAAAGTTCATCGATCGCAGCGCGGCCCTTGGCTGCGTAGTCCGTATCGAGATAGCCGGTGGCTCCGGGCACCTCGCGCCGCTTCCAGCCGGCCAGGGCCGCGAGGCCGCGGAGCAGGTCGACGGCCGTGATCATCGTGCCGCTCGTGCCGTACTTCTCTCGGAACGGCTCGAACGCAGGAGCCTTGCCCACGCCCCACAGCCAGACATGCGTGGCGGGCCGCTTCCCAGCGGCGATCCGCGCCTTGTTGACGGGATGGTCGGCCAGCCACGTGGCGCTCCGCCCCATGATGTCGGCGAGCAGCCGGCTGCCGAAGCCGCGGGGAAACGCGTCGGCGATGGGCTTGTCCATGAGGTCGTGCGGGGGCGTGGCCCGCAGGTCGCCCGAGAGCGGCGCCGGCGCATTGCCGCGGCCGCGATGGATGAGGAGATTGCGATAGCTCACACCTGGCTTGAACTCCCAGCCCACAAGGTCAGCGAACTCGGCAGCGAAGCCGCGCTGGCAGGCGGCGAGCAGCTCCGTCGCCTCCTCGGTCGAGATGTGGCCGGCCGTGAAGTCTTCCATCACCGGGCCAGCGTCGCCGGGCGAGATGGTCACGAGGTTGCACCGCACGGCCCAGTCGTGAGGCCCGAGCACGATGCCCTGGGCGGCTGCCTCGAGCGGCGCCCGGCCGGTGAAATACGCGAGCGGGTCGTACCCCATCAGGCTCATGCAGGCCACCTCGGAGCCGGGCGGCAGGCTCTCGGGCACGTGGTTCGTGAGCCCGACCTGGCCGCGTGCGGCGAGGGCGTCGAGCGCCGGGGTCCTGGCGGCCTGGAACGGCGTCTTGCCGCCGAGCGCATCCTGCGGGGCGTCGGCTGCGCCGTCGGGAATCACGATCACGTATTTCATGGCTGCTTCTCGCGCTGTTTCACTCGTCGAGGACGCTCAGGCAGACGCTCCGCCCGCTCACGACGTCGGCGGCGTCGATGTGGTCGATCGCCTTGCGGATCGCGTTCGAGCCGCAGGGGTGCGTCATGATCACGAGCGGCACGGTTGCATCGCCCGCCTGGCTCGCGTCGTGCTGGATCACCGAGGCGATCGAAATGCCGTGTTCGCCGAGGATGCCCGTGATCCGGGCGAGCACGCCCGGCCTGTCCTTGACGCGGATTCGCAAAAAATGCCGCTCCAGCATGTCGACGCCGGCGATCCGCGCTGCGGGCGAATCAGCCGTCAGCACGCCCGTGGTCTTGAACGTGATCGATGCCCGTCCGACGACGGTGTCGATGATGTCGGCCACCACGGCCGACGCCGTCGGCATCTGCCCTGCGCCGAGGCCATGGAAGAACATCCGCCCCACGGCATCGCCCACGATGCTCACGGCGTTGTAGGCCCCGCGGGTTTCTGCGAGCGGCGTGCCTTGCTTCACGAGGGCGGGCGCCACCCGCATCGCGAGCCGGCCATCGCTGCGGCTCGCCACCGCTACGAGCCGGATGCGGTAGCCGAGCTCTGCAGCGTAGGTGAGCAACTCGAGGTCGATGCCTTCGATGCCGGTGCGCGGAATCTCACCCCACGGCACCCACACGCCAAACGCGAGGTGGGCCAGGATCGCGAGCTTCTGCGTAGCGTCGGTGCCGTCGACGTCCATCGATGGATCCGCCTCCGCGAAGCCCTTCTCCTGCGCGAGCTTGAGCACATCGGCATAGTCGGCGCCGTCTTCCTCCATCCGCGTGAGGATGAAGTTGCTCGTGCCGTTTAAGATCCCGCGGATGCTCTCGATGCGGTTGGCTGCAAGGCATTCGCCGATCGCCGCCACGATCGGGATCCCGCCCGCCACGGCCGCCTCGAAGGCGATCGACCGCCCCTTCCGCCGGGCGAGCTCGAAAAGCTCGGGCCCGTGCTCGGCGAGCAGCGCCTTGTTGGCCGTGACGACGTCCTTCCCGTGCTCGAGCAGGTCGATCATGATCGTCCGCGCGGGCTCGAGGCCGCCCACGAGCAGGGCCGCCACCGAGATCGACGGATCACGCGAGACGTCGTGGTAATCGGCCGAGAGATTGCCGCCAGGGACGTCCACGCTCCGCGTTTTGGCGACGTCTTTCACCACCGCTCTGGCAACGACGATCGGCCGGCCGGCATGCCGCTCGATGTGATCGGCCGACTCCACGAGCAGGCGCACCACGCCCGACCCGACGGTTCCCATGCCGACAACGCCGACCCGCACTGGTTCGCTCATCCGCGGCTCCTCACGGCTGGCCTGGGCATCAGGCACCTGCCGCAGCCCTCGATCGTAATGAGGCCGCTCTTCGCCCGAAAGCACGGGCGGCAATCGCCGCCGCGTGGCGCGTGACGGTCGTGCCGATCGTGACGGCGGCTCCATCGAGAGGGCGTCGGACCCGCCGGCCCCAAGCAACGTGCTGCAGCGATGATAAACTCGGGCGCCAGTGTGGCCTCAACCTAACCCTCTCGGTGACACTCCGCAGACTGTGCCATGAGCGAGGACGATCGTTCGGACTGGCTGGGATTGAATTTGGGAAGTTCAGGCCTCAAGCAAGGCGAGTTCGCGGAACGGGTCATCGAGCGGCTCATCTCGCGGTTTATCAGTTCCGGAGATGCGGCAATTGACTGCGGCGCAGCCGATGGTCGGATGCTCACGCGCATGCTTGCAGCGGCTGGCCCCCACGGTCTTGTCATCGGCTTCGAGCCGATTCCCCACATCCACGAAGTGTTGCGAGCGCGTTACCCCCATCCCAATGTGGCCGTCGTGCGTGCATGCGTCGCTGATCAACAGGGAGCCGATGTAGCGTTCTATCACGTGAAGAATCGGCGTTGGATAAGCTCCCTGTCGCCAGACCATCTTGAAGGCTATGCCGTCGAGAGCATCCGTGTTCCAGTCACGACGCTCGACGCCGCGGTCGGCAGGATTGGCATCGGTGACCGGAGGATCGCGTTCATCAAGTTGGATGTGGAAGGCGCGGAGTTTTCAGCTCTCAAAGGGGCCGACGGCTTGGTGGCAGCCCACACGCCATTCATCGTTTTCGAGAACTCGCTGGCACGCGCCGCCGCGTCGTTTGGATATGAGATGTCCGAGTTCTTCGAATGGTTCGGGCAACGTGGGTACATGCTTTTTGATGTTTTCGGCACTCAATTCGCGGAGCACCATTGGACCGAACGGCGCGGTGAGCTGTGCTGGAACTTCGTGGCCGTGCATCGAGACGACCACCGTCGCCTCGACTTTGTCGACCACATCGACGACATCCTGAAGGGAATTCGCAGCGACCTGCAACGGATGCGCTAAGCCCGCGCGGTCCAGCCGTAGGGCACGTAGCGGGCCTCGACCGTGCAGACCGTCGGCCAGCCCGCCGCCTGCCCAGCCCCCGCAGCTTGACTGCGATTCACGGATTTGTCCGTGGATGAGTGAAAACCGCCGTCTTGGCCCTGCACTTTGCATGTCGTCGTGGCCGAAACAGGAAGATGCGGCAGTCGGGGAGAGCCATCAAGGAGTGGGCCGTGCGGAGAACAACCTCCTTGCTTGCGGTCTGGTGCCTCGCGCTCTGCCCGGCGCTCGGCAGCGAGTTCGAGGAACTCAACACCGACCGCGACGCCTTCACCCCCGCGACGACCACCGCCAAACTCGGCACGACGATCATCGAAGCGTCGTACGTGTGGATCGACAATCGAGGGACGCCCGCGACGAACAGCTTCCCCGAATTGCTCATCCGGCTCGGCAAGCATGAGCGGCTCGAATGGCGGCTCGGCGTCAACTACGAACAGGGGTCCGGGGGCAGCGTCGTGTCGGCCGTGGAGGTGGGGGAGGCTCCTCTCGGCGAAGCAGGTGGCGAAGAGGCGAACATTCTTTACGGGGCGAAGGTTCGGGTCACCGACCAGGATGGCTGGATCCCGCGGAGCGCGGCCATCATCGAGGGCTTCACGCCCGTGGCCGGCGAAGTGTGGGGCACCGAGCCCGTGGCCACCTACGCCTTCGGCTGGGAGTTTTCGAACACGTGGCGGTTCGACACCGCGATCCGCTACGCCTGGGCCGACAGCGAGGAGGGACGGTTCGACCGCTGGATGCCGTCGGCGGTGCTCCGCATGCCGGTGACGCCGCGATGGGAGGTGCATGCCGAGTGGTTCGGGTCGTGGACGCAGGGCCTCCCCGACGACTCCGTGCGGCCGTTCGTCGGCCCCGGCACGCACTTCATGATCACCCCGCGATTCGAACTCGGCGCCCGCATGGGCTGGGGCCTCACCAACGACGCCGCCGGCTACTTCTTCGACACGGGCGTCGGGATGCGGTTTTAACTGGTTCGTGATACGTTTTGCTCCCACGGCCGCGGTGGCCGCAACGACCGGGGAGCTTTCCGATGCTGAGCCATGCGACTGTTGGGCTTTCAAACGTGCTTCGTTTCGGAATGGCAGCGTGCGCGCTGGTGCTCGCCCTGAGCCCTCTCCGGCTGGCGGCGGCTGCGGAGCCGCAAGTGGTGCCGCTCTGGCCGAACGGTGCCCCGCTCGCCA
>Ga0208856_1000676_pt1 | contig 12001 bp, 13 predicted proteins | sample LakMenEpi13Jul12_FD_150690 | JGI IMG/M metagenome (GOLD analysis project Ga0208856, IMG submission 150690) | Freshwater microbial communities from Lake Mendota, WI - 13JUL2012 deep hole epilimnion (SPAdes) | ecosystem: Environmental > Aquatic > Freshwater > Lentic | place: Lake Mendota, Madison...
CTAACTCTTCAAGCGACTTCGCTTGTTTTTGATCAGAAAATACGGGTGCGTTAACAAACAACAATAACGCTGTGATAATCATTAAGGCATAACGTGACATGAATTCGTAATCCACTGTAAATAATCAGGCAAACCGCGTTCAATAGGCAACGCGATAATTTCAGGTACATCGTAGGGATGGTTTTGTTTGATAAAATCCTCAATGAGAACGTAATTCTCAGCAGGTATTTTAATCAGTAGCAGTTGCTCTTGCGCGGTTTCAATTTGACCTTCCCACGCATAAACCGACGTAATAGCGGGTAAAATGTTCACGCAAGCCGCAAGCTTTTTCTCAACTAATGATTGGGCGCATTGTCTCGCTAAATCCATATTTGGAAACGTGCATAAAATGACTTGGTAAGCCTTTGTCATGATAGATTTCGTAAAAATAGAGGAAAACACATATTATCCTAGAAAATAGTCAAAAATGCCTTTATATTGTCACTAACCTTTTACTTTGTTTATGCCAATTTTATGAAAATATTTAGAGTGCTTTTTATTGCCATTATCGTGATGTCTTTTTTAGAACTGTACGTTCTTATCGCCGTTGGCAGCATTTTGGGCGCATTTCTCACCATTTTATTGATTATTGCCAGTGCTGGACTAGGCGCTTATCTATTGAAAGAACAAGGACTTGCCACATGGCAACGGTTTCAAGAAACGCTTGCACGGCAAGAAGTGCCTGCGTATGAATTGATGGAAGGTTTTTTAATTTTAGTAGGCGGTGCACTGCTCCTAACACCCGGTTTTATCACAGATGCAGTCGGCCTTATTTGCTTGTTGCCGTCACTACGCAAAACGATTATCAGCTACATTATGAAATATTATTTCATCCCACCAAACAGCGGCAATGAAAACGCGTTAGAAGGTGAATTTCGCAAAGAAGACAACTAACTCACTCAAATCAAAAATTAAGTGGATATACACTGCGCAATTTAAATAATTTTGCGCAGTATATTATGAGTTTATGGGCATTAAGTCATTTCGACAACCACTATTTTCAAAAACATTCGAAATCGTCGTATAAAAAAGGCTTTCTAATTGAGACTTTTTGTCGATGGCGCAAAAAAACCATATCTCTCAAATACTGCAATACCAATTGATTTCGCTTTTTGCCTGTCGTTTAACTGCTATTCATTATATTAGTTCAATTAAAATCCAACATAGCAAGTATTCCTATTTAATTCAATTACTGTTGTCAATTTCGTCTTAAAGCGTTATTTAAGCGTTACCAAGGTAACGGTGTGATTGATGAACTAAGCAAAACTAAAATACTTTTATTATTCTCAATTAAGAAACTATAAATTAATAAATTAGCATATTGTCAATTAATAATTACAGCGTATATTAATCATCAACTTAGTTATTTTAATTGCACATATGGGTAAATATTATGAAAAAATTATACAAAGACATATTGATTGGTTTGATGTTTATATTTGGAGTTGCCGGCATTATTTTAGGCGATTTTATTACTTCAGTTATATTGTTTGTGACAGCAGACATTTTGAGAAGCTCCAAATCAAACATGGAAAACAGCGCAGTTTAAAATCATTTTTGATAAGCAATCGATTGCTTCATTAACTTATTGAGATTATTGCGTATTTTTATACAGCCAAAAATTATCGACAAGCATAAAAAACCCAAACAGTCACGCTCAGGTTTTTCATGAATTGCATTATATTGAAAACTTATACCCTTAAAAAAAATGATTCGAATAATATAAAGTGTTCAATATTAACGCCCATGGCCGTTAGCAGTTCGGTGTGCGTCTGTTTTGTTTGTTTGACCAGTAGTATTTTTAGTTACTTTACAATCGCAAAGTTGTTCAATTTTATTATTAGCTGCTGAGAGCCTTTCTTGTAGAGTTTGAATTTCTTGAGAAACAGCCGCAATTTGCTGAGTATTGTCACTTGCGAAGCTTATCGATGTAACGCTAGCAAGTACGATTGAAGTAAACGCAAGCATGTAAACTATTTTATGTTTAGTAATCATAATGAAATTAATTCTCAATGTTATAGGTTAACCAAAATTGGTAGCGCGAATATTACTAAAGTAAAATACCAAATGAGTCACCCAAATGGGTGATTTTTAATATATTTCTGTATACGTCATTTGACGTATTGAACCATTAGGTTCATTTACATAGAATGCTCGCGAGTGTTTAAAAAGTGTTTTCATTTCGAATGAAATAAAGGCTCTCATTGTTGAAAAGCAGTGAGGGCTTTTTTATTGCCTATATTTTTTTAAGTAATTTATTTAAATTAAAACGAAAAGAGTCACTTTTAATATTACGGTAACCAAATGGATATATATTCTCAAACTGCTTGCAATCACAGCCTATTTGAATTTAATAAGTCATATGACGTATTGAATCAACGTTCGAATTTATAGAGAATTTCTTCAAAATTTTGAGCACAATTAAGATTGATATTAAAAATAGTGGAGCGTATAAAATGACAAAAAAAATCATGCTTAGTCTATTAATCCTATGTTCACAATCAGTTTCCGCCCAGTATTACGCAGAAGGCGAAATTATGGGTTATGTTCATAGCGGCATAGGGAAAATACTACCTGCCTTTTCTAAAGAAACAGTTCCTCAAAAAATACATGGAGTTAAGCATCATGATGGGAAAATATATAAAGTAAAACGTGTTTATTCCGATTCAACTGTGACAGTAACAGCCACGAACGAATGTCTTGTTCGACCAACAGAAGATGATCCTATTTATTTAGGTCGGACGATTGATGGCGGTCTTGACGAACTGAAAGTTATCTACTTGAAGTTTAGATGCACAAGACAGAGTGGATAAATACTAAGAAGATGTAGGCTCTGATGATTTTACAATGATGAAAGCGTTACGACCGTAACGCTTGAGTAAAAAACTGAGATAATGCAATAATCGAAAGCCCAGTATTTACGCCCATGGTCCATTTGATAGCGTTTTTTTGTTCTCGAGTATTATTCTACTTTTAAAATTGACGTTCCTTTTCAATCATTTGCTGGTCGATTGCCCTTCGACAAAATCTAGAATTTTCACTCCAAAGCGTATTGCTTGTCATCGATTTTTGTGGGACGATGAAACAAATATTCATAAAAGGAAAATATATGCCATAAATAGTGAAGTTTTATGGAATTGCCATTAAATTATTCTTTAGTGATCATCCTCCACCGCATCTCCATTTGATTTATGGCGAATATAACGCACTCTTTGATATTCAATCACTTGAGGTAATTGAAGGCGACTTACCAAGTCGAGCAAAAAAATTAACCATAGAGTGGGCAGCGCTTTATCAACGTGAATTACTTGAAATGTGGGAAAAACAACAGTTCCATAAATTGCCACCACTGGAATAATTATGCTCAATTTACCTAAAATTATCGCTGTTCATCCGATTGATAATTATGAACTAATCATCGAATTTTCAAATCACGAATATCGTCAGTACGACGTTAAGCCACTGTTAGAAAAAGAAATGTTCGAACCATTAAAAAATCGTGAATTTTTTAATGCTGTAAAAATTGAACAAGGCGGCTATGCTGTAAGCTGGAATACAGATATTGACATAAGTGAATATGAATTATGGTCAAAAGGTAAAGTGAGCCTAGCGCATCAACAGTTTGGCACCTAAAAGTTAGCAAAATTTTTCATGTTTGGCTAATCATCCAGAGAGCGCAGCATCCTTCCAATATACAACCTACTGCGTTTATTTGTATCAAATTTAATTAGCATTTTTCTACTTTTAAAATTGACGCGCCTTTTCAATCATTTTGCTGGTCGATTGCCCTTCGACAAAATCTAAAATTTTCACTTCACCGCCATTTGCAATAACTGCCGCGCCACCCACAACCTCTTCAGGTTTGTAGTCGCCACCTTTCACAATCACATCCGGCAATAAAGCATTGTAAAGACGCTCAGGCGTTTCTTCGCTAAACGACACGACCCAATCGACACATTCAAGCGCAGCCAGTACCGCCATGCGCTCTTGCAGACCGTTAATGGGACGTGAATCACCTTTGAGCAATTTGACCGATTCATCTGAATTGACTGCGACACATAATCGATCACCGAGCTTTCTGGCTTGCTGTAAATAAGTAATGTGCCCAATATGCAGTAAATCAAAACAGCCATTTGTCATAATTACTTTTTCGCCACGTGCTTTGGCTCGCTCCAAACACTTTGCAAATTCATCTTCGCTGACAACACCAAACAGTGCATCACGATGTGTGTGCATTTCACGACTCAGCTCAAGTACTGACACCGTTGAAGTACCGACTTTGCCGACAACAATACCCGCCGCCAAATTCGCAAGCATCATCGCATCACGGAGCGCCAAATCAATCGCAAGACCCAGCGCCATGACAGCAATCACCGTATCGCCCGCGCCAGTGACATCGAAAACCTCTTTCGCCTGCGCTGGCAATGAATGTGTCGAGTTGACATCTATTAAACTCATACCCGCTTCACCACGCGTGAGCAGTAAATTGTCAATGGTATGTTGTGCTAATAAATCGCGTCCTTTTTGCATTAACGCCGATTCATCATGACAAGCCCCCATCACCGCAAAAAATTCCGATAAATTGGGCGTAATCAAATTGGCTTGCGCGTAACGTCGATAATCAGCGCCTTTGGGATCGACGAGTGTTTTCAGTCCTGCATTTTTGGCTAACGTAATATAATCTGCGACATTCGCTAACGTACCTTTACCGTAATCCGAAAACACGACCACATCATGCGTCGCTAAATTGGCTTGCAGACAGGCTTGTAAATCGTGAGTATTGAGATTGAGTGGCGTTTCTTCAAAATCGACACGCAATAATTGTTGATGCTGCGCCATGACGCGCAACTTGCAAATGGTTTGTGAATTGTCATCAATCACAAAATCACAGGTGACGCCCTCAGCATGGAGCAACGCTTGCAAACGCTTTCCATCCGCGTCATTTCCTATCGCGCCAATTAAGGTGACGTTGCCGCCTAATTTAGCGATATTTAGCGCGACATTTGCCGCGCCACCCACACGCTCTTCAATACGATTCACTTTGACCACCGGCACGGGCGCTTCAGGTGAAATTCGCGCTGCTTGACCAGACCAATAGCGATCAAGCATGACATCGCCAACAACTAAAATACGCGCGGCTTTAAAATCAGGCAAATTAGCTAACATCACTGCTTCCTTCAACGACACCACACCAGTAATGCCCAATCAAAATATGTGTTTCTTGAATACGCGCTGTCACGGTTGACGGCACTTTGATGGTCAATGTCGCCACATCAACTAACGCGCCACCACTCTCACCGGTTAACGCAATGACGTTTAATCCTTTTGCTTTGGCGGCGTGCGCTGCTTGCAAAATATTTTTGCTGTTTCCCGATGTTGAAATAGCAATCAATGTATCCCCAGCATTGCCAAGCGCTTCAATTTGCCGTGCAAATACACTGTCAAATTCAAAATCATTAGCGTGTGCGGTCAAAATAGAACTATCCGTTGTCAGCGCAATGGCCGGCAACGCGCGACGTTTTTTCTCATAGCGCACCACAAATTCTGCGGCAATATGCTGCGCATCCGCTGCACTACCGCCATTGCCGCATAATAAAACTTTATGACCACGCTCAAAGGTGTCGATTAATAGTTTTGCAGCTTCCTGCACAACGTCGCTACACTGCGCCGCGCATTGCATAACAGCAATATGCTGCGCAAGTTCGTCGTTAAACGTTTTCATGCATCCTCATTTTTGTGATACGTTAATTTTTTGGGGTTCTAAATAGGCAATATTTAAATGATCTTCAATTAAATATTTTTGAGCCACGGCGCGAACTTGTTCAGCGGTCACTTGATTGATTTTTGACACATATTCACCGCTTTTTTGCCAACCTAAACCAATAGTTTCCATCATCCCCAGTTGCATCGCTTGATAAAAATTAGAATCGCGCTGATACACTTGTCCTGCTAAGACTTGCGCTTTAATACGATCAAGTTCTGCTGGTTCAATGAGTTTTGCTTGCAACTGCGCAATTTCATGTTTTAAAGCGGCTTCGACATCGAGTACGGTTTTACCTTCTGCTGGCGTGCCTTCGAGTTCAAATAAATCATCAAGGCGTGAACCCATGTTGTAGCCAGCACTCGCTGCGACCGCAATTTGTTTACCGCGAATTAACGTAGCACTCAAACGCGCACTATTTCCACCATCTAAAACGCCCGCTAAGACTTCAAGCGCATAGGCTTCGGATTCATCTTTAGCTGTTTTGAGCGTTGGGACATGATAGGCAAGCACAACAGAAGGCAATTTTGCAGGCACTTTCATGGTCATTTTACGCACGCCTTGTTGAGGCATTTCAACTTGCGGCTTGAGCGGTACGATGTCACTAGGCTGCAACTCACCAAAATACTGTTGCGCAAGTTCAAAAACATCACGGGTGTTAACATCGCCAACAACCACTAATGTTGCATTATTTGGCGCATACCAGCGTTGATACCATGCTTGCAAATCGGGCGCGGTATAGGCGGCAATATCACTAGGCCAGCCAATAATTGGGTTTTTATACGGACTACTTGTATACGCCATCGCGGCAAATTGCTCTGCCATTTTTGCTTGTGGATTATCTTCTGTGCGCATACGACGCTCTTCGGTCACCACTTCTAATTCTTTTTTTAGCTCTTCAGGCAAAATATTCAAATGGCGCATTCTGTCCGCTTCAAGCTCAAAACTCACCGCTAATTTTGACGCTGCCATGGTTTGAAAATAGGCCGTGTAATCTTGCCCTGTGAACGCATTTTCTTCGCCACCATTTTGCGCAATAATGCGTGAGAACTCACCTGCTGGATGCTTATCAGTTCCTTTGAACATCGTATGTTCAAGCATGTGAGAAATACCAGTAATGCCGTTAGGCTCATAGCTTGAGCCTACTTTATACCACACTTGCGATACCGCAACCGGTGAGCGATGATCTTCTTGAACAAGCACTTTCAAGCCATTTGAAAGAATATGTTCACTAATTTGTGGCGTTGCAAAACTCGCAGCGGGAAGACAAATAAAGGCAATAGGAAGAAAGATTTTTTTCATTTTTTTCATAAGATAACGCCAAAATAAAAACGGCGTATTGTAAAAACAATACGCCGAGTGAAAAAACGACAGCTTCAAAAAAGCGATTTAACCATCAGCGTTGATTTTAGCGATAATATCGTTTAAATCATTGTCGCTGTTTTCATTTGCCACCTGACACGTTCCCGCATTCAAATGTCCACCACCATTATAGCTAAGACATAATTCACCGATATTCGTGTTCGATGTCAGATTCAAAATCGATTTTCCAATGGCAAATACGGTATTTTGTTGCCACATACCCCACATGACGTGAATTGAAATATTACATTCAGGGTAAATCGCATAAATCATAAAACGATTGACCGCAAAAATAGTTTCTTCATTGCGTAAATCGAGTACCACTAAATTGCCATGAACACTTGCGCAACGGGTAATTTGATCTTTTGCGGCGTTTTCATGCTCTTTGAATAGTTCAACGCGCTCTTGAACATCCGGTAGATTTAAAATATCTTCAATGGTGTGATCTTTGCAATAATCAATTAAATCCATCATCAATTGATAATTAGACACGGTGAAATTTTTAAAACGACCGAGACCTGTTCTCGCGTCCATTAAGAAATTCAAAAGCACCCAACCTGTCGGATGGAGAATTTCGTCTTTGCTAAATTGCGCTGAATCACCCTTATCCACCGCCGTCATCATTTCGTTCCAATGCGCAGGGAACCTTGACTCACCACCGTAGTAATCATAAACGACGCGCGCAGCAGAAGGCGCATCTGGATCGATAATATAATTATCAGCCTTACCGTTACGAATAGTCTCACTCAAATGATGATCAAATGCTAAATGCACACCACTCACATACGGTAAATTGGTGGTAATATCATTATCGGTAATTTCAATGATGCCGTCCTGCATATCTTTTGGGTGAACGAATTTAATTTCTTCAATTAAATTTAACTCTTTCAAAAGTACCGCACAAATCAAGCCATCAAAATCACTGCGTGTGACTAATCTAAATTTTCTCTCTGTCATGATTTACTACCTTTCTTTTCTTTAAATAATAATAAAAAAATGTCGCCCAATATCCACTTCTCGAAACTAAATCATTATAGCAATTTAAAACAACCCTGTAATTTTACCATCATCATCTATATCAATACGTTCTGCTGCGGGAACTTTAGGTAAACCCGGCATGGTCATCATATCGCCTGCAATAGCCACAATAAAACCTGCCCCATTCGCTAATCGCACATCACGAATTTCAAGCGTATGCCCGCAAGGAGCGCCTTTCAAATTTGGGTTCGTTGAAAAAGACATTTGCGTTTTCGCCATACAAATTGGGAAAAGGCCATAATCTGCATTCCATGCGCTCAACTGCGCTTTGACTTTTGCTGATGCGGTGACATTCGATGCACCATACAATTTAGTAGCAATTGTTTCGATTTTTTCCCATAAGCTTAAATTTTCATCATAGACAAATGTAAATTCCGCTTCACGGTTATCGACAATATTAACAACTTCTTGCGCTAAGGCCTCTGCACCCGCGCCGCCGTTTGCCCAATGCGTTGACACGATACACGTCGCGCCTAATGCCGCACATTTTTCTTTGAGTAATGCAATTTCAGCATCCGTATCAAACGTAAAATGATTGACGCAAACTACACAAGGCAAACCGTAATGCGTGGTCACATTGTGATAATGACGCGCTAAATTTTCAAAACCGGCTTCAACTGCTGCGACATTTTCTTGATTTAAGTCGTCTTTTGCTACGCCACCGTGGAATTTCAATGCGCGAATCGTCGCCACTAAAACCACTGCAGACGGTTTTAAACCCGATTCGCGGCATTTAATATCAATGAATTTTTCTGCACCTAAATCCGCACCAAAACCTGCTTCAGTGACCACATAATCCGCTAATTTTAAGGCTGTTTTTGTTGCCGTGACGGTATTGCAACCGTGTGCAATATTCGCAAATGGGCCACCATGAATAATAGCAATATTATTTTCAAGCGTTTGGACTAAATTGGGTTTAATGGCGTCTTTGAGTAGCGCCGCCATAGCGCCATGCGCTTTCAAGTCACTCGCATAAACGGGCGTGACTTTATCGGATTTATACCCAATGATAATGCGACCTAAACGCGCTTTTAAATCCGCGCGACTCGTTGCCAAACATAAAATGGCCATCACTTCCGAGGCAACCACAATATCGTAGCCATCTTCGCGCAGATAACCGTTTGCCGCGCCACCCATGCCGACGACGATATGGCGAAGTGCGCGGTCGTTCATATCAACGACGCGTTTCCATTGAATACGACGTGGATCAATATCGAGCGCATTGCCATGATTGATATGATTATCAATTAACGCTGAAAGTAAATTATGCGCCACACCAATCGCGTGAAAATCACCCGTAAAATGCAAATTGATGTCTTCCATTGGAACCACTTGCGCATAACCACCCCCTGCTGCGCCACCTTTGACACCAAAACACGGCCCAAGTGACGGCTCGCGCAAACACATAATCGTTTTTTTATTCAATCGATTGAGTGCATCACCAAGACCTACCGTTGTAGTCGTTTTTCCCTCGCCTGCGGGCGTTGGACTAATTGCTGTCACGAGAATTAATTTACCGTCTGTTTTATCCGCTAAACTGTTGACATATTCAAGTGACAGTTTCGCTTTAAAATGCCCGATGGGATCTAAATGCTCTGGCGCGATGCCGTAATTTTGCCCAGCAAGCTCAATAATGGGTTTCATTTTGGCGCGTTGCGCGATTTCAATATCTGACATTTTTTATCCTGTTTTACAATATGAACTATTTTTATATTAAGTGCTTGTGTTGGATGAATTTAACCTAAATCGTTACAATAACCAAAACAAACGGGTTACGCAAATTGCGCAAAAACACATCTTTCTCAAATTAAACTAAAAAATGCTTATGACTTTATTTCGCGCCTTTTTATGCCAAGTCATTGCGCTGGCTATCACACTTGCCGCAGCGTATTTTTTGCCTATTTTACATTATTATCCAGCCTTTTTTTTACTTTGCCAAAGTGCGCTTGCTGTAGCAGGTAGCCGATTTTTAGGACTTCCTAATTGGTGGATGATAATTCACCTGCTTTTTATGCCCTGCGTTTTTATTTTTTTCATGTTTTCGTTGCCTGCGTGGGTATATCTTTGCGTTGTCGTCGTGATGACACTTGTTTTTTGGGGAACCGTGCGCGGTGATGTACCGTTGTTTTTATCGTCGAGCGACGTTGCCCTCACCGTCATTGCGCTCATGGAAGAGGAAAATGTGAAAAAATTTGCCGATTTAGGGGCGGGCATTGGCTCGGTTGCATTGCCTGTTGCAAAAGAATTTAGCCAACTCCATGTCGATGCTTGGGAGCGTGCGCCTATTCCTTGGTTAATTAGCGTACTTCGTGGCAAGCGATTAGCAAATTATACGGCCACGCGACGTAATTTATTCGATGCAAACTTTGCGGATTATGATGTGATATTTGCGTTTTTATCACCGCGCGTCATGCCTGAACTCGGCGAACAACTCAAAAAAACCATGCGCAAAGGTACCTTATTTATTTCATCGTCATTTCCTGCGTCCGATTGGACACCAGAAAAAGTTTTGCAAATCCATGATCGACGTAAAACGATTTTGTATTGTTACCGCATTCACTAATCGCTTACGATTGCAGTTTCAAAATATAATCCTCTAAATCGTCCATATCGTTGATGGTCGTTTCAGAAATGGCAAAGTGTGTCACATTCATTTTGGCGCGTTTGACACTATTTGTGTTTTTTGAAATCAACGGATGCCAATCAAACAAAGGCTTACCTTCATGAAGCAGTCTATAGGCGCAGGTGACGGGAAGCCACTGATATTCATCCGCGCTCATCTCACGCAAATCCAAACAGTCTTCGACCAATTCGATACGCTTTTCATATTGCGTGCAATGGCAAGCCTGAATATCGAGTAATTTACACGCCACGCGCGTGATATAAATTTCGTCCGTGTCTTCGTCTTGGATTTTATGTAAACAGCACTGTCCACAGCCATCACATAACGACTCCCACTCGTCATCAGACATTTCATCTAATGATTTTGTTTCCCAAAAGTTTGTCACGCAAGCAATTCCCAAACGGGTTTGACGCCAGCGGGCAAAGGCGCAAGGCGTCCAAGCTCAATCCATTGATTGGCTGGACTATGAAAATCTGACCCCACCGACCCCGCCAATTCAAATTGATTGGCATAATTACCTAAAATGCGTATTTCATCCGGATTATAACGCCCCGTTACCACTTCCATCGCTTGACCACCTGCCGCTTTAAAAGCCGCTAATAGTTTTTTCATGCGCGACGCGGTTAATTTATAGCGCAAAGGATGAGCGAGTACCGCAATACCGCCTGCATCTACAATGGATTTGATAGCAACGTCAAAAGGTGTCCATGTAGTTGACACAAAAGCCACTTTGCCATCACCTAAATAACGATCAAATGCCTGTTGTTGCGTGTCGGCATGACAATGTGCAACGAGAAAATCAGCAAAATGCGTGCGCGTAATCATCCCATCACCGACCACTTTTTGTACAAATTCAAGCGCACCGTGAATACCTTTTTTCGCTAGTTTTTGTGAAATTTTCTCAGCACGTTCGTTGCGCATTTTATCGAGATTAAGCGCGATATTCTCAATAGCTTCGTGCTGTGGATCAATATTTAAACCAACGATATGTAAACACTGTTTTTCCCATTGCGCGGAGATTTCAATGCCGTTAATGAATTGAATGCCCATTTTTTGTGCACATATACGTGCTTGTTCAAGTCCACTAATACTGTCGTGATCGGTAAGCGCTAAGGTTGTTACGCCACGCTCTGCCGCGCGAGTGACCAATTCATCAGGCGAAAGCGTTCCATCTGAGG
>Ga0208856_1000679_pt1 | contig 11956 bp, 7 predicted proteins | sample LakMenEpi13Jul12_FD_150690 | JGI IMG/M metagenome (GOLD analysis project Ga0208856, IMG submission 150690) | Freshwater microbial communities from Lake Mendota, WI - 13JUL2012 deep hole epilimnion (SPAdes) | ecosystem: Environmental > Aquatic > Freshwater > Lentic | place: Lake Mendota, Madison...
GATCGCCCCCGCCCCGAACCTGCCGCAGAAGACCCGCGACGCGATCTGCGCGGCGGCGCTCGCGATCGGCCGGACGTCGAAGTATGAGAACGCCGGCACGGTCGAATTTCTCGTCGATGCCGACACCGGCAAGTTTTTCTTCATCGAGGTCAATCCGCGGATCCAGGTGGAGCACACCGTCACCGAGGAGATCACCGGCATCGACATCGTCCGCCGGCAGCTCCGCGTGGCCGAGGGCTACAGGCTCTCCGACCCACAGATCGGCCTCGGCGATCAGGCGGCGATCAAGTCGATGGGTACGGCGGTGCAGTGCCGCGTCACGACGGAAGATCCCGAGAATCGCTTCCTGCCCGACTACGGCCGGATCACCGCGTATCGCTCCGCCAGCGGCATGGGAATACGGCTCGATGCGGGATCGGCGTTTTCCGGTGCCGTGGTCACCCCCTACTTCGACTCGCTGCTCGTGAAGGTGACGGCCCGCGGCCTCACGCTCGAAGAGGCGGCCGGCCACGTGGAGCGCTGCCTGCAGGAGTTTCGCGTCCGCGGCGTGAAGACGAACATTCCCTTCCTCGTGAACCTCGTCACGCACCCTGAGTTTCTCGCCGGCAAGTGCACGACCCGGTTCATCGACGAGACGCCGACGCTGTTCGACTTTCCGGTGCGCAAGGATCGGGCCACGAAGCTGCTCGAATACCTCGCCGACGTGATCGTCAACGGCAACCCGCTCGTGAAAGGCCGGGCCACCGCAGCCCGTAGGCACGCCGCCCCGCTGCCCGACTACGACCGCTTCGCCGCTCCGCCGGCCGGCACGCGCACGAGGCTCAAGGAGCTCGGGCCCGCGAAGTTCGCCGCCTGGGTGCGCTCGCAAAAACACCTGCTCCTCACCGACACGACGATGCGCGACGCCCATCAATCGCTGCTCGCCACGCGGATGCGCACCCACGACATGCTGGCCGTGGCCGATGCCTACGCCCGGCTCGCGTCCGGCTTCTTCTCGCTCGAAATGTGGGGTGGGGCCACGTTCGACACCTCGATGCGGTTTCTGAAGGAGTGCCCGTGGGACCGCCTCCTGCTCCTCCGCGAGCGGATCCCGAACGTGCTCTTCCAGATGCTCCTGCGGGCGAGCAACGCCGTCGGCTACACGAACTACCCCGACAACGTCGTGCAGGCGTTCGTGAAGGAGTCGGCTGCGGCGGGTATCGATGTGTTCCGCGTGTTCGACCCGCTCAACTGGGTGCCGAACATGAAGGTGGCGATCGACGCGGTCGTGGAGAGCGGTGCGATCTGCGAGGCGGCGATCTGCTACACGGGCGACGTGCTCGACCCGAAGCGCACGAAGTATTCGCTCGACTACTACGTGAAGCTCGGCAAGGAACTGGAAAAGCTCGGCGCCCACATGCTCGCCATCAAGGATATGGCGGGCCTCTGCAAGCCGTTTGCCGCAGGCAAGCTCGTGAACGCCCTCCACGAAGAGGTCGGCATCCCGATCCACTTCCACACGCACGACACGTCCGGCGCCCAGATGGCCACACTTCTCGAAGCCGCCAAGAACGGCGCCAGCGTGGTCGACGCCGCGTTCGCTCCCTTCGCCGGCCTCACGAGCCAGCCGAATCTCAACGCCCTCGTCGACGCGACCCGCCACACACCGCTCGACACCGGCCTCGAGCCCGAGCCGTTGCGGCAGCTGGCCCACTACTGGGCCGCGGTCCGCGACCACTACACGGCCTTCGAATGCGACATGAAGGCGCCCGACGCCGATCTCTATCTCCACGAGATGCCCGGCGGTCAGTTCACGAACCTCTTGGAGCAGGCCAAGGCCCTCGGCCTCGGCGACCGCTGGGAGGAGGTGTGCCGCGCCTACGCCGACGTGAATCACCTGCTCGGCGACATCGTGAAGGTGACCCCGACGAGCAAGTCGGTGGGCGACCTCGCACTCATGCTCGTGACGAACGGCATGCACGCCTCCGATTTGCTCTCCGATTCGCGCGAGCTCGCCTTCCCCGAGTCGGTGATCGACCTCGTGGCGGGCCGGATGGGGCAGCCGCCGGGCGGATTCCCGCCGGCGGTCGTGAAACGGATCGTGCGCGACGGCAAGGTGGTGACGGGCCGGCCGGGTGAATCTCTGCCGCCGGCCGACTTCCATGCGGCGGGCAAGAAGACGGCCGAGATCGTGGGCCGCACCGCCTCGCCCCGCGAGGTGCTCTCATGGCTCCTCTATCCGCGCGTGTTCGAAGACTACGCCCGACATGCGGCGAAGTATTCCGACGTGAGCGTGCTGCCGACACCGGCATTTCTGGAGGGCCTCGTGCCGGGCGAGGAGCTGGCCGTGGAGATCGAGCCTGGCAAGACGCTCGTGATCCGGCTGCTCACGGTGGGCGAGCCGCACGCCGACGGCACCCGCACGGTGTTCTTCGAGCTCAACGGCCAGCCGCGGAGCGTGTCGATCGCCGACAAGAGCCTGGAGGCGAAGGTGCAACGGCGGCCGAAGGCCGTGGCGGGCGACGCCCGCGAAGTCGGGGCCCCGATGCCGGGCCTCGTGGTGACGGTGGCCGTGCGGCCGGGCGACGTCGTCACGAAGGGGCAGAAGCTCCTTTCGCTCGAGGCGATGAAGATGGAGACGACGGTCTACGCCGAGCGCGACGGCAAGCTCGCCGAAGTGCTCGTCACCCCGGGCACGCCCGTCGAGGCCCAAGAGCTCCTCGCACGCTACGCCGACGCCTAGCGGCACGGCACACCGCCGTTACCCTGTAGGTACAGAGTGGCACTCTGCACTGCGCCGGCTATCGGGCCGCCTCGAGCCCCTGGAAATTCGCCTGGCTGGTGCTCCATCAGACCATCGCCCTCCGGACCGCGATTGCCCAGCCGCCACCGTTCCGGCACAGGCGCGACGTAAGCAGCGTTTTATCAGCCTGTCCAGCGATTCACGGCTCGCTTGCTCCGGCTTCGACACGGAGAATTTGGCAATGGTTTTGAAGGAAATCGGTAATTGCCGGGTATGACTCCGGGCTAAACTTTGGGTGTGTCGGGGGAACGTCCCGTCTCGCACAGTGATCATCTTTGTCTTTGTTTCGCCGAGGATGCCAGGCTCAATGAATACTGGTGCTTTCTGCCGCGGAGCACGTGCCCTTGCCGGACTGGCTGCGATGCTGCTCGCAGCAGGGCCGCAACTTGCCGCGGCGCAAAACTACACATGGACCGGCACGAATGCCCTGTGGACCAGTTCCAACTGGGTGACCAGCACCGGCACGACCACGTTCCCCGGCGGCAGTTCCGGGACGAATACGGCGATCGTCAACGCCGGCACGGTCTCGTTCGCGGGCAACGACACGTTCGGCAATAGCGCGACCACGTCGTCGCCTGTGATCCGGCTCGGCTCCGGCGGCACGCTCGCGAGTGGCGGCTTTTTCAACACGCTCTGGAATGTGAACCTCAACGGCGGCACGCTGCTGGCGAACGGCGGTGTCAGCTCAACGTTTCCGACGTTCCAATTGGCGGGCACGCTGACAGTCGACGGCACCACAGCATCGAACATCTCCGTTGGCGGAGGATCGAACAACCAGGTCAACATCGGCGGCCAAGGCAACGCCACTCTCACGGTCAACGTCGCGGACGTCACGAGCAGCACTGCGGCCGACCTGACGATCGGCACCGTCCTTCAAAATTTGTCGGGAGGCGCAGGCGCGGTCACGAAGACGGGCGCCGGCACGCTCGTGCTCTCGGCGGCGAACACCTACACGGGCGCCACGTCCGTCAATGGCGGCGTGCTGCAGATCGCGTCGGGCGGAGCGCTGACATCTTCAGGCAACATCAATACGACCGCCGGCGGGCAGCTCTCGATCGCCGGCAGCGTGACGATGGCGTCCAACACCTACTTCGCCGTCGGCAACGGCATCCTGAACACGACGGGCACCACGTCGATCGACGGCGGAACGCTGGCCGTGGGCGGCAACGCGTTCCTCATCGGCGGCAGCCGTCAGAGCCTGGGGACCACCGGCGGACTCGGCACGTTCGTGGTCAACAGCGGCACTGTCACGGTCGCCGCGGCCGGCGGTAATGGCGGTGGCCAGGATACCTCCGCCGTCTGGCTCAATCCGTATTCGTCCGGGACGAGCCAGCTGATCCTCAATGGCGGCGTGTTCAGCACCGCCCGTCAGTTCCAAAATGGCAGCAGCAGCGATACGACGTTGGCCTTCAATGGGGGCACGCTGCAGCTCGCCGCCGACCGCGCGAATATCGCCGTCAACCTGAGCAGGGTCTCGATCCACTCCGGCGGCGCGGTGATCGACACCAACGGCTTCAACGGCACTTTCCAGAGTGCGCTGACATCCGGCACGGGCGCGACGGCCGGCGGCCTCACGAAGATCGGCAGCGGCACGCTGACGCTCTCCGCCGCCAACACGTACACCGGCACCACGACCGTCTCGGGAGGCGTGCTGGCACTCTCGAGCGCCGGAAGCCTGGCGTCGACGAGCCCGGTCGCGATCACGGGATTTAGCGCCACGTTCAGCATCTCCGGGGCCAGCGGCGGCCGCACGATCGGAATGCTCACCGGCACGGCTGGATCGACGGTGGCGCTCGGCGGCAACTCGCTCACGCTCGGCGACGCCACGTCGGGCACCTTCGCCGGCGTCATCAGCGGCTCGGGGGGCCTCACGAAGCAGGGCGCGGGCACATTCACGCTGGCCAGAGCCAACACCTACACCGGCGCCACCACCGTCACCGGCGGCCTGCTCGTGGTTGGCTCCGGCGGATCGCTGACGTCGGCGGGCAGCATCAACGCGACCTCCGGCGGCGGGATGTCGATCTCCGGAAGCGTGTCGATGGCTTCGAACACCTATTTTGCGGTCGCCAGTAGTCCCAGCGTCGCTGGCACCACGGGCACGACCACGATCGACGGCGGGTTCCTGAGCATCGGCACGAACGGCTTCCTCATCGGCGGAAAGACTGTGAGCGGAAACGCCGGTGTCGGCACGTTCATCGTGAACAGCGGCACCGTCACGGTCGGCGCCGCCGGCGGAACGCAGGGTGGCGTGGACGCCAACCTCATCTACTTGAATCCGTATGGCACCTCGGGCACGAGCCAATTGCTCCTCAACGGCGGCGTGTTCAGCATCGCCCGCGGCATCAGCGACGGCGGCACCGGTCAGTCGCTCGTGGCCTACAACGGCGGCACGCTGCAGATCGGCGCCAATAACGTCAATGTCGGCGGTGCCGCGACGAACGTGATCCACTCGGGCGGAGCCGTGTTCGATACCAACGGCTTCAACGGCACGCTCAACATGCCCTTGGCCACCGGCACGGGTGCGACGGCCGGCGGCCTCACGAAGATCGGCAGCGGCACGCTCTCGCTCTCCGGGTCAAACACCTACACAGGCCCGACGGCTATCTCGGCGGGTGCGCTCGCGGTGAACGGATCGATCGCCGGCGCGGTGAACGTGGCAAACGCAGCGACCCTCGGTGGTAACGGCACAATCAACGGCCTCGTTACCGTGGCGGGCGGCGGCATCCTGGCCCCGGGCAACAGCCCCGGCACGCTGACGATGACGTCGGGGCTCTCGCTGGCTGATTCTTCGATCTTGAATTACGAGTTGCTCGCGACCGACACCACCGTCGGCGGTGGGATCAACGACCTGACCGTCGTCTCGGGCAATTTCACGCTCAACGGCATCCTCAATGTGGCGGGCACCGGCGACTTCACGACGGTCGCTGATTACACCACGTGGCGGCTCTTCAACTACTCGGGCGGCACCTTCACCGACAATGTGCTCTCGCTCGGAACGATGCCGTCCCTGGGCTCAGGTGACAGGTACTTCAAGATCGACACGTCTACCTCGGGCCAGGTCAACCTCGTGATCGTGCCCGAGCCGGGTGCGATTGCCCTCGCGGCCGTCGGGCTCGTGATCGCCGGCTGGCATGCGTCGCGAAAGCGGTTGGCCACCCGTTCGTGAGTCAACCGACTATGCCACTACGCCGCGGCTTCACGCTCGTGGAGCTCCTGGTGGTCATTGCGATCATCGGGCTGCTGATCGCGCTGCTTCTCCCGGCGATCCAGGCGGCCAGGGAGACGGCCCGCCGCTCGAGCTGCACCAACAACCTTAAGCAGCTCGGGCTCGCGCTGCAGAACCACGCAAATACGAAGCGTACGTTCCCGATGGGAGCGCAGACCCAGCTCGACACCATGCTACCCGTCGTCAACGGCGTCACATACGGCAGACGCCGGTGGTCATGGTCCGTGTACGTGCTGCCATTCCTCGAGCAGCAACCCCTCTATGACGTCCAGTGGAGGCACTACCAGAGTTCCACATGGCAGGATGGCGGCCCCGACGGTTCCTCGGCGTCGTACACCGACCTCCCCCAGAAAGGCGCAGTCGTCAACGGGTTCATGTGCCCGTCGGACCCCACGAACCCCAAACTCTTCAGCCAGGACGGCCCCTCGAACCCCAACAACCAGGGCTTCCACGGCAACTATCTTTTGAACGCCGGCAGCCAGGCTTTTGGCACCACGTCCGCAAACTCCTCGCAGCTGAACGGCATCTCGTTTCCGCTCTCGGCTGTCACGCTCAAGGACGTCACCGACGGCCTTTCGAAGACGCTCGCCGGCAGCGAGATCATGCTTATTCCCGAGCCGGTCGGAGGCGGCCTGCCGGTGATCGACATCCGTGGCCGCTACCACAATAACAGGCACGGTGGCTCGAGCCTGAGCACGCTCTATCCGCCCAACACGACGATCTCCGACCAACTGCCCTTCTGCTCCAACGCAATTGCACGAGCTCCTTGCAACGGCGGCAGCGGGGCGAATCACGTGATCTCGGCCCGCAGCTATCATCCTGGCGGCGTCAATGCCGCTATGGCGGATGGCGCGGTGCGCTTCGTGCGCGACGAGATCAATACGCTGGTCTGGCAGGCGACTGGCAGCCGCAATGGAGGGGAGGCCAACGGTGGCAATGACTGATCGGCGGCACATCGCATTTGGGCCACTCTGCGTCGTCGCGGGGCTCGTCGTAGCAGGCTGCTCTGGCGACGGTCTCGTGGCGAGCAAGGGCACCGTGACCTGCGACGGCGAGTTGATCGCCGACGGGGCGATCTCCTTCCATCCGCTCGACAAGGGCGTAGCGCCGCAAGGCGGCCGGATCGTTGCGGGTCGATTCCAAATCCGTGGCCGGCCAGGGCGCCAGCGGGTCGAGATCGTTGCCTCCCGCCCCAAGCCCGATGCCGTGGAAATCAGCCCCGGCATGAAGCCGCTGGAGCAATTCGTTCCCGCCCGGTACAACGCGGCTTCGACGCTGGAGATCGAGGTGAGCCCTGCCGGCCCCAACGTCTTCGATTTCGATCTGACATCCTCTCCCTGAGGCCGTGCCATCAGGGCCGGCGGGTGGATGCGGGGGGCTTCTTGCCCACGAGCGTCTCGCGGCACGACCGCGCCGCCTTGCGGTATTGCATCGGTGACATTCCGACGACCGTCTTGAAGACGTTGCACAGTTGGGGAGCATGGGCGAATCCCGACCGCACCGATACGACGAGCAGTTTGTCGTCCGTCGCCGCGAGCAGTCGCTTGGCTTCGGCCACCCGCGTTCGCTGCAACTCGTCGTGGATCGTGTGGCCGAGGGCCAGCTGAAACTTGCGGTCGAGCAGGCGTCTCGATATTCCGACCGCCGTCGCCACCTCGGCTGCCGACAGCTCGGTGCAGGCCTTGGCCTGGATGAGCCGCAGGGCTTTTTTAATGTCTGCATCGTCGACGGCGAGCACATCGCTGCTCCGCCGGACGGCGATGCCTGCAGGAGGCACGAACACGACGGCAGACGCGGTCCGGCCGGACCGCATCGCCTCGTCGAGCATCCGCGCCGCCTCGTGGCCAATCCGTCGGCAGTCGTGCGTCACACTCGTAAGGGCGGGCGTCGCCAAGCCACACAGCACCTCGTCGTCGCCGATCCCCACGATCGCCACGTCATCTGGCACCGCGAGCCCACTGCTCCGGCAGGCCTCCAGAATCTGCAGCGCACGCACGTCGCTGGCGGCTATCACACCGACCGGTTTCGGCAGGCTTGCGAGCCACCGCACGATTGTCTGCCGGTCTTCGTCGTCAGCTCGCTCCCCCCGCCCACGCATGCGTGGCGGCTCGAGAACCTCCAGACCGCGGCCCAACGATGCCGCGTGTTGCCCGACGGCGTCGCACAACGGCTGCGCCAGCGTGGAGGCAACCGGGCAGAACACCACGTGCTTCAGGCCCCGTTCAGCGAGATGCGCCACGGCAAGCCGCGCCGCTGACTCATCGTCGGGATACACCCCCGGCACCGGCACCACGGGCATCCGCCCGCGCACATGGACGACCGGTCGTCGCCCCGCCCTCCAGGGCCGCGGGAGCGAAGATTCATCAAGGCCGCTGATCAGCCCGTCGCCTGCCCACCGCAGCAGCCATCCGGGGATCGCAGCCTCCGGCCCGCGATCGTCGATGGTGATCATCCATCCCTCGTGCTGGCCCAGCCAGCGGGAGATGCCTTGGAGCACCCCACGGCTGAACGAGGCAGCCGCCTCCATGACGATCGCCACCTCGCGGGCAGATGCTCGCGTCTGGGACGAGGTCGTGCTGTGGCGCAGAAGCATGGGAATGGAGGCTGGCGAGAGGCATCACCCAGGACGGCCTCCAACCTAGGTGCTCGGCCCGGTGAGCGTCCATGACGCGAATCCACGCTGACATGACCGGAAACGTCATGCCATCACGGGCCGAAAGACGCGCGCCCACCCCATTCAAGGGTGTAACGTGGCAAGCTGCACTCGCCCACCCCCGTAGGTGCAGAGTGGCACTCTGCACTCCGCCGGCACTCCGCAGAGTACCACTCTGCGACTACAGGCCGGACGTCACTCCTTCACCAGGTCCTTGAAGAACTTGCGGACTTTCTCCACCTTCGGGGCCGCCACGGCCTGGCAGTAGGGCTGGAAGGGATTGTTGGCGAAGTAGTCCTGGTGGTAGTCCTCGGCCGGGTAAAACGTGCTCGCCTGCGTCACCTCCGTGACGATCTTCCCGGGAAACACCTGCGCCGCATCGAGTTTCGCGATCACCTCCTCGGCAATCCGCTTCTGTTCGGCGTCGTGGTAAAAGACGCCCGAGCGATACTGCGTGCCCGCGTCGGCCCCCTGACGGTTGAGCGTCGTGGGATCATGCGTCGCGAAAAACACCTCGAGCAATTTCTCGAATGACACGGCTTCAGGGTCATACTCGATCTCGATCGCCTCGGCATGGCCCGTCATGCCGGTGCACACCTGCTTGTACGTGGGGTTCGGCACCTGGCCACCGATGTAGCCGCTCGTGACGCTCTTCACACCCTTGAGCTGGGCATACACCGCCTCGGTGCACCAGAAGCAGCCGCCTGCGAACGTCGCCTTGGCGAGCTTTCCGTCGCCATCCGCGGCCCGTCCGTGCCCCACACCGATGCCTGTCATGATGCATGCTCCTGCCAGAATGATCGTTCGACGTTTCATGGCTCACACCTCCTCGATCGGCTCGTCACCGACATGATTGTAGAGAGTTTCGCCGGATCGACGACGAATCTGAGCGGCTTGGCAGCCCACTCGCCGGCATAGCCCACCCCGATCCGGGGCGTCCGGCTGATGGACCGTGGTGGAATTGGCTCGCCGCCTTCGAACCAGAGCCCGGCCCGCCGCCCCGCCGGCCGGCCATCGAACGACCTGTCGATCCCGAGCCCGCGCGTCACGCGGCCCGGCCCGACGAAGGCCCCCGCCCCGCGGATCAGCACCGCGGCCGGCACGCCCTCCGCGCCAGTCACGACGTTGAGCATCCAGTGCATCCCGTAGCAGAGGTAGACGTACCAGTGCCCCGCCGGGCCGAACATCACGGCGTTCCGCTTCGTCATCCCCTTCGAACCGTGGCAGGCGAGGTCGTGGGCCCCGAGGTAGGCCTCCGTCTCGAAGACGACGTGCCGCGACACCGTGCCGTCGGGAGCCCGCACCACGAGCCGGGCCCCGAGCAGGTCGCGGGCCACGCGGTCGGCCGGCCGATCGTAGAAGGCTGCGGCGAGGGGCTGGGACGAGCGGGCCATATCGGGCATTATGATGCGTCGTTCACTCGAATCGAAATCGCGGAGCACCCCCCACTCTCATGGAAGCAGGCATCGTCGGACTGCCAAACGTCGGCAAGAGCACCCTCTTCAACGCCCTCACGCAATCGAAGGCCGCCCAGAGCGCGAACTATCCGTTCTGCACAATCGAGCCCAACGAGGGGATGGTGAGCGTGCCCGACGATCGGCTCGAGCGGATCACGAAGTTCATCCCGCCACAGAAAGTGATCCCCGCCGCGCTCAAGCTCGTCGACATCGCCGGGATCGTGAAGGGGGCGAGCGAGGGCGAGGGGCTCGGCAACAAGTTCCTCTCGCATATCCGCGAGGTCGACGCGATCCTCCAGGTTGTCCGCTGCTTCGAGGACCCCGACGTGATCCACGTGGCGGGCACGGTGAACCCCGTGTCCGACATGGAGACGATCGAGATCGAGCTCATGCTCGCCGACATCCAGCACCTCGACAATCTTTTGCCGAAGGCGGAGCGGGCGGCTAAGAGCACCGACAAGGAGGCGAAGCTCAAGGTCGAGGCGATGAAGAAGTGCCTCGCTCACTTAAGCGAGCAGAAGCCGCTGCGGACGCTCGCCCTCGACGAGGCCGAGCAGAAGGCCGTCAAGGAGTTCGGCCTGCTCACGGCCAAGCCGATTCTCTACGTGGCCAACGTCGACGAGAGCGACCTCGCCGGCAAGGGCCCGCTCGTACAGGCCGTGCAGGCCGCAGCCGCGAAGGCCGGCGCCGAAGTCGTTCCCGTGTGCGCCAAGCTCGAAGCGGAGATCGCCGAGCTCGATCCTGCCGACCGGGCGGAGATGCTCTCCGGCGCCGGGCTCACGGAGCCGTCGCTCGCCGCGCTCGCCCGCGCCGCCTACAAGACGCTCGGCCTCCAGAGCTACTTCACGGCTGGCGAAAAAGAGGTTCGCGCGTGGACGGTCCCCATCGGCGCCCTCGCCCCGCAGGCCGCGGGCGTGATCCATACCGACTTCGAGAAGGGCTTCATCCGTGCCGAGATCTACTCGCTCGAGGATCTCGAGCAGTATCACACCGAGAAGGACATCCGCGCCCACGGCAAGCTCCGCGTCGAGGGCAAGGAATACGCGATGCGCGACGGCGACATCTGCCACTTTCTGGTGAACAAGTAGCCGGGCCTCGACGCGCCCAACCCGGTTGCGGGCTCCCCGTTCAGGAAGCCCGAGGCGCGAGCCGAGAGGATGCCCCGTTGGCACAACACCACGCGGATTCCCTTCGGCTTACGCCTCGGGCTTCCTGAGTGAGGGAGGCTCGGGGTTACCCCTACCGTTGAGCCGGCGTAGCTGACCAGCGCAGCCAGGATGGCGGAGCGCAGGCAGATCCGAGCGAACGGCGCCCAGGGATGGGCGCAGTGAGCGTCCGGCGAGATGGTATGGGGCAACCGCGAGCCGGGTTGGGAAGTTGAGGCATGACAGGCTGAAGCCTGTCCTACAACGAAGCGGGCTCGCGGAGGTGGTCCGGGAGCCACTCGTTTTCGGCCGCATCGGGAGCCACGCTGCTCGTGCCGCCCGGGTTGAAGCCCTCGACATACTCTTCGACGTGCTCCTCGCGGGCGCTCGTCCCGAAGAACGAGTAGAGCACGGGCACGAGGATCAGCACGAGCAGCGTCGTCATCGCCAACCCGAAGGCGAGCGCGGTCGCCATCGGAATCAGAAACTGAGCCTGGAAGCTCTTCTCCAAGAGCAGGGGCAGCAGGCCGCCGATCGTCGTGATGCTCGTGAGCATCACTGGGCGAAACCGCAGGCAGCCCGACTCACGGAGCGCGAATCGCAGCGGATGCCCCTCCCGCACCCGTAGGTTGATGAAGTCGACCAAGCAGATCGAGTCGTTCACGACCACGCCCGCGAGCGCCACGAGCCCGA
>Ga0208856_1000680_pt1 | contig 11945 bp, 6 predicted proteins | sample LakMenEpi13Jul12_FD_150690 | JGI IMG/M metagenome (GOLD analysis project Ga0208856, IMG submission 150690) | Freshwater microbial communities from Lake Mendota, WI - 13JUL2012 deep hole epilimnion (SPAdes) | ecosystem: Environmental > Aquatic > Freshwater > Lentic | place: Lake Mendota, Madison...
CTTGATATCACCAAACAGCATCGGATCCTTGACTTTGCTATCAAAGAACTCGACTGCTTTTTTGCTACTACCATTGTTGGCGTGATTGTCATTACGCAAAAGATAAGACAAAACTTTAAGAAGATGCGACTTACCTGAACCAAAGAAGCCCGAAATCCAAACTCCCATCTTACCTGTAGGGTCTGCTTTTTTTCCTTGGTCCACCGAATCTAGATACCAAGAAAAGAACTTGCGAAAATGCTGGTCGAGTTCGCGGGTAATAACAAATTCATCGAGTTCCTGCCATATAGAGGAATCATCAAGCTGATCAGCTTTTACAACCCCGTTAATGGGCCTGAAAATATCACGTACAAAAAGTTCTTTTATTAGCATTTCTTCCTCTGCCTAGGGCACCAATTTAAAGGCGCGGTAGTAATTTTCTGGTTTTCTGCTTTTAGGATCGGCTTCAATGGTGGTGGAAAGATTCATCTTTCCAAATAGCCGCAATGACACTTGGTCGTACTTACCTGGATAAAACATCACCAATGGGGTTTTACCCATGATTGAATGAAGGTTGCTTAGTATGGAGTGGGTACGAACAAGAGGATAGGCAGAGCCAATCCCCGAAACGATTACAAGGTCAAGATTCTGTGGAGCGACACTCGTCCCAAAATAGGAAGCCAACCTTTCGGGAACCAATGGCCCCTTAAGAAGCTCATCCTTTAAAAAGTTGTCACCTTTTGAACGCCCAGTTTGAAGAACGCTTTCTAATTTTTTTCGGGATTCAAGGTATTCCAGAACCAGATAAAACATGTTTACATTTTTCACCTTAATGCCCGGCTTTTCCTTGGGCAGGTGCTCCATCAGCGTTGCTAGAAAGTCTCGTACCACCAGTTCATCTTCTGGCGGATAATCGAAAATGTAGAAGGCAATTTCGTTTCCCAATCCACTTCCACTGAGAAAATCATCAGAAGTAATTCTCGGAAGAATCTGGTTTAATCGATCAGATAGATTATTTTTACTCATGGCCCCACCCGCATGCAGCGAAGTACATAATCTTCCTTGTGGGTTTCTAGGTAATTGACTACCTGGGATGCGATATGCACGGTTTGTAGTTTAAGATTGCGGGAATTTTCAATGTATCCAGCCTGGGCCAGCATCTGAAATACCGAAGACTGCAGCCTTCGGATTGTAAGATCACTCCACTGGGGCATTTGCGGATCCCGCTCGCGACATCCCTTCAGGTAATCTTCAAACATTGCAGAAGTCAAAGCCTTACCGAACATGCGATATTGCTCGCCCAAAACAAGGCGAACGAAATCTCCGAGTAAAATACTGTGCTTTAAGGCGGCGGCAAAAACCGCATGGGTTGCAACATTCCCTTTGCCATCACGAATAAGCTTCCACAACTCCGGCCCCATGGTTTCCAGCCTGCAACGAAGGAACCCCGCGATTCTCCCCGCAGTGCCTGGAGCTTTGGCCTTAAGGATATTCTCTTTGAAAATAGCCACTTTCCATTGGGTATTATCAACACCCGAAAGAAGGAGATCTGCAATTATCCTGCTTTCGTGAATCTTTAGGGAGCCTGCCGTAAGGTTCGATTTGTATCTGTTTTTATCCAAAACAACCATGGGGGCGATTCCTTTTTGGTGTTTTTGGATAGGTTCGGTAAGAACAAGCAGAAATGCTTGAACCGTAGGCTTCAAATTGGGTAAAGCGGGCGAGCTTTTTCATGGGCGATATTCAGTCTAACTTACAACCACTATTTCAAAGAAAGATTCAATAATCAGAAGCATAGTAACTTACGATCTGGATCATATCTAAGCAAAAATAATGAAAATATTAAAAAATATTGAATATATAACGTTCCTTCTTTAGCAGGTTTTATTCACCATCTTCTTCTTCACAATAGTCCATATTAATGCCAACGTGAACCGCATTAGAGAATGGGCCATTATTGACCGTAATAGAGAACACCACCAAATTCTTAGTGCCTTTAACGGCAGCAAGAAATTGATCCAATTCAGATTCATCAGAATCGTCATCCAAAGAATCTTGAACTTCAGCTAGGTCATCGGAGATGTGGGCAAATTCGCCGATTTCATCTAGGTAGATGAAATCGGTAGCAGGTGATGCTTCACAGTTTTCGGAACTAAGAATGTTCTGCCCAGTAATCGGGCAAAAGAAATTTCCATGATCTAGGGTAAGGGTAATCTGCTGCATGGGGCGCCTCGGGTAAGTGTAAAAACAATAAAATTACAATAATCTAGAATCAAGGAAGAGCAAGCTTAGCGCGCAAGAAAAGCACGAATCTAATTAATTTTAAGCGCAAAAATGCATGCATTTTAAATAACCGGTAATGGTGTATATGTTAATTTTTACATAAAAAATCATTAAATACGATATTGGCAATATCCAAAATTACGTTTATCCGTTGAAAGTTACCAAGATTTTTAAAATCTAAATGATTAAAGGTTTAAATTAAAATTTTAAAAAATAAAATAAAAGAATACTTTTTAATGGTAAAAAAGATAAATGCCCATTCCTCGCCCTAACTTTACTGAAAACACCCTTGCTTCTTGCAGAAATGAAGAAGACTACCTCATTCATTCCGCAGCTTTGGAATGGACGATCTCTGATCCTATTATCATTCAAGGCCCGGAAGATATCAAATCAAAGGTCAACTGGCGCGAGACCCTACAGCCGTTTAACCATCAGGTTCAAAACCTAATTACATTTTGCAAAAGACTTCCTGTAACCCTGCTTGCAGATGATGTCGGGTTAGGCAAAACAGTCAGTGCTGGATTGATACTCAGCGAACTAATGCATCGACGAAGAGTTACAAAAGCGCTAATACTCTGCCCAAAAATCCTTGGTAGTCAATGGAAAGAGGAATTGAAATCCAAGTTTGGCATTGAAAGTTCCTTTGCAGCAGGGGCTAAACAATTTCAAGAAGCTCTTGCAATAAACCCGCCAGTGATCATCACTACCTATAACACTGGTTCCACTATACTGAAAGAACTTAAAAAAAATCCTTTTGACATGCTCATTATGGACGAGGCTCACAAACTTAGGAATTTGTTTGGTACACCCAAGAAGCCCAAGATGGCACTATCAGTAATGGAAGCTTTAGAGAAGCGCCTTTTTCGATTTGTTTTAATGCTCACCGCAACTCCAATACAAAACCGTGTTTGGGACCTCTATTCACTGATTCACCTTCTAACCATCGCGAAGGGCCATAAAAATCCACTTGGCACCGAGAATGAGTTCAAGACAAATTTTATAGTTAGTGATTCTAAGGGTCGAAAGTTTAAGCCGGAAATGGACTCCAAATTTAGGGCACTAGTCAGGGACTACATAGTCCGCACACGCAGGGAAGAGGCCAAACTTCAGTTTCCCGACCGGGAAGTGCGCACCCTCCGTATAATTTTAAGCCCGGAAGAAACTCAGGTCATTAGACTCTTGTCAGAATTTCTTGAAAATTTTCAAAAAATTGAACAATCATCACTTGCAGAGGCGCTAATGAGTAGCCCCGCTGCATTAATTGCGCAATTGAAAAAAATGGCGAAAACAAACTATGATGCTACAAAACTGCTTCAAAAGGTAGTTGAAACTTTGCCTTATAAATTTGAATCTTCGAAACAAAAGGGAGTCATAATCCTCTGCAACGAATTACGAAAAACAAAAAAAGACTGGCGACTAATCATTTTCGTAAAAAGGATTGCAACTTTAAAAGCCATAGGCGAATCGCTTGAAAAAGAAAGCATTAAATTCGGTTTTATTCAAGGAAATGAGCCTATAAATAATCAGAAAACCATGGACGATTTCCGTTCCGATCCGCCTCAAATCAATGTAATCGTATCCACAGATGCAGGAGCAGAAGGTGTAAACCTACAATCAGGAAATGTGCTTCTGAATTATGATCTACCATGGAACCCCATGGTTGTGGAACAACGAATCGGCAGAATCCAAAGGCTTGCGTCTAAACATGCAAAAGTTGAAATCTTAAACATGTTCTGTGCAAATACTGTAGAGGAACGAATTGTAATAAGGTTGTTGGAAAAATTACAAACGATTTCCAAAGCTGTTGGAAACATTGAGTCAATTCTCGAAGCCACAAATTGTGATGAGGATGAAGACTTTGAAAAACAAATCCAAGACATGGTTGTCAGGTCGTTAATTGAAGGAGACATGGAAAAAGATGTCCAATTAAAACTAGAAAGCATCGAGAAAGCTATAAAAAAGATTGAATCTGAAAAAGAGTTTCTTGAAAAAACATTGGGAAACCCTGAGGGAGTGCATGAAAGCGGGCCCCAGGTACCTAAGTTTGCAAAATCAACCCCAACTATTTCATTCAAAGACTTTAGCCTTCGAGCCAAGAAAGCACTTGGCCTCGATATACGAGAAACTTCACCTGGAATTTTCGAGGTCACAAATAAGGGTAAACGATCTGAGATCATGGTTTTTGATGAAAAGATTTTTCAGGACTTGCAGAACCAATCAGTTTTCATGGGTAATGTAAACCTATACCAACCTGGAAAGACAGACTTTGAAAGACTGGTACAGCACTGGGTTGATAAATGTGGCCATTATGTAATGAATACTCGAGAAAATTTGGAAATCCGAGTAGAAAACTTAGCAAGAGAATATTGCTCCAGTTACACCGGGCTAATTTACCAAAGCCACTCTATAAAAAATAAATCCGAGCATTTTCAAGGATCCTTTCAAGCTATGGCTAAGGCTTCCAATGGGGTTGATGCTTTTGAAAAAATTATTGTTTCTGAATATGTTCCTGATGACCATCCGGCATTTAAAGAAATTGGTTTTAACGATCCACCATTGATGGATCGTTTAAAGCCAAACGACATTTTTAAGGATATTGCTTCACTCCTTGAAAAGAAGCTTCTTGAGGATTCTGACTTAAATCATTTCTGTGATTTTTATGATAAACGGCTGGATGAAGAATTAATTGCGACAGGTGGAGATTTTTTTCTTCAAAAAAAGCTCCAAGATAATTTTGAATCAAGCATCATGGTTGAAATATCCGGATTGATCGGCCATCGATATCATGAAGTCAGCTTCACAGTAACATTCACCAAGGATGGAAAGGGCCCCTACACGGTGGCCCTCCGGGGAATACCTTATAATGGAAGTTTCCTTTCAAAACCCTTGATTAAACAGTGTGGGATAACCGGAGATATGGTTCCGGATTCATGCCTATCAAAATGTGATGTTACTGGAATTGAGGTACTTCACCATCTTCTGGAAATTTCAGAAACTTCTGGGAGAAAGGGTATACCTGAAAAAGTGGTAATCTGCGAAATAACCAATAAAAGAGTTCTTGATGATGAGATTGAGGTTTCGACCAAGAGTGGTGCAAAAGCGCTCAAGGAGTTCTTCGTTACATGTGAGGTTACTAATGCACGGATTCTTAGTAAAGAATCGGCTCAATCTTCTGTTAGCAAAAAAATTGTAGACAAGGACCTTTTAATTCCCTCTGGTAAAAACCCAGGCAGGCTGGGTCTTTTGGAAGAACATTTTATCTGTCAGGAATCTGGAATTTCTTTATTAGTAGATGAAGTTACAAAATGCAAAGTGACCGGACTTAAGGTAGATACTGACCTTCTTCAAAAATGCGCTATTACCAGAAAGCTTGCCTTAATTCGGGTATTGGTACCGTGTCAAGTATCTGGAGATTTATGCCTCCCTGAAATACTGGAAATATGTTCTGTATCAAAGAAATTGGTTAACCCCGTATTCCTTAAAATCTCTGAGGTTAGTGGAATAAAAGCACTGCCGGACTACTTCAGTTCGTCTGATGTTTCTGGAAAAATCTGTTTTTTAGAGGAATTGATTACCTGCCAGATTAGTGAAAAAAAAGCAATGCCTAGTGAAATGGAAACCTGTTCAATAACAGGAACGATTGGCATACGTGAAGAATTGGTTCGATGTAAAGTTAGTGAAGAATACATCGTAAAAGAAGAATCTGGAAGATCTGACGTTTCAGGAGTTCTAGTAAAGAAAACCCTACTAACGGAATCCCAAAAGCCGCCACATCGGGTTGGTTTACAAAATGAAATGGGCATTTGCAAGGAATCAGGAAAGTTATTCTTATTAGATGAGATGGAAAAATCTCAGCTTTCTGGCAAACTTGTAGACAAAGAACTCTTAGTAAAATGCAATATAACCCAAATGTTTGCTTTAAAAAATGAATTGATCCAATGTCAAGAAACTATGGGGTATATTCATCCAAAAGAAACTGCAAAATGTGGATATTCAGGCATCGTTTGCAGAAAAGACCTTTTGGTTAAAAGCGAAGTTTCAGATCAATTGGTTTTAGAAAGGTTTCTAAAAAGATGTGAGATTACGAACAAATTTTGCGTGCTTTCAGAAATGGCGAATTGTGAAGTTACAGGGAAACATGTTGCTATATCACAGCTTGGAACTTGCGAGAAGACAAAACGAAGTGTGATTTTGAGTCTTTTGGGGCAATGTGCTATCACCTTTAAAACTTTTTTAATTGAAGAACTTGGCGCAAGCAGCTTTAGTGGAATTACTGTATTAAACTCATTATTAATTTCTTCAGAAAAAAACACTTCCCGTTTTGGGCTAGAATCTGAAATGGTAACTTGTGGCGTAACAGGAAAACGCCTTCTGATTGATGAAACAGCCAAATCTGTATTTTCTTCTCGTATTGCGGATCTAGACTTGTTTGAAACTTCTGATGTTTCGGGTAAGCTAGCTTTAAAAGAAGAAATGAAGGTTTGTGAAGTCAGTGGCTTTAATCTATTGCCAACAGAGATAGGTACTTGTTCAGAAAGTGGCAAATTGGTTGATATTAGAATACTTCTGAAATGCGAAGACAGCCAATTACAAGCATTGCCAGAATTTTTATCAATTTGTGGTTTAACCAATAAAAGGGTACTAATTTCAAGGATGGTTGAATGTGGGTTAACTAAAATTTATGGCCTTAAAAGCCGTATGAATTTTTGTGAATATTCCAAACAATTTATTATCCCTCTGCGAGCGGTAATATGCCAAGCAACAGAAAAAGTAATCGCAGAAATTTACGCTGGTCGATCAGATTTCAGCGGAAGAATTGTCTTAGCTACTCTTCTTGTTGCATCAGAAAAAATACCTTATCGTAAAGGAATTGAGAGCGAATTACAAAAATGCGAGGTTACTCATAAACTATTACTTAAAGATGAGATTGGTGTATCGGAATGGTCTGGAAGGAATGTAGACAAGGCTCTTCTGCTCCGTTCTAAGGTATCGAATCGATTTGCAATTAGAGATGAAATGGTTGAATGTCCAGAAACCAAAGAGCTTCTACTTCCCGATGAAGCTTTGAGATGTTCTGTTACCGGAAAAATGGTGGACAAGCGCCTCTTAATTCGAAGTGCGTTGTCTGGAGAATACGGACTTAAAAAATTATCTGGGTACTGTGAAGTTACAAAAAAGTTGGTGCTTCTCAATGAGCTTCGGATCTGCGCGTTCACTAAAATGAAAGTAATTTCAAAAGAACTTGTTACTTGTTCTGTAACTGGCAAATTGGGCGCAAGAATTAAAATGCTGCAAAGTTCGGTCTCAGGGAAATATGTAAGCCCACAAAAAGCATATCGTTCAGCTTATAGTGATTTAATTGGCCTACCTAATGAATGTCAGGTATGTTCATGGGTAGGTCTACCAGTTCTAAAAAACGAATTAGCAATTTGCTCGTTAACTAAATTACATTATTGCAAAGATTTTTTAAACAATGATTCGGAGCTAGGTGCCTTAAGAAACTTAATGGACGAAAGAAGCTTTTCAAGCAGCCAAACTCTTTTGCCAAATACCAAAAGCCCTTGGCAAGGAATTCATCTATTACAGGAAATTGATCCAACCTTTTTCAAAACAGCTACTAATATTTGGATTACAAAAGGCCCTAATAGCAGATATGCGGTTTGTGTTGAATTAAAACAATGGTTTGGAATGTCGTCAAAGTTTGTTGGTTTTATTGTAGATGCTACTAACAGTGTAAAAATTATGGGTGTGGGTGTCTTGGGGACCGCTTCAAACAATAAAATTTTGATCGAACAAGAAATTGTTTTTACAAAAACGAATTAACTTTTTAAAGTCCGAGGGTATTTAGCCTTAACTATTATTCTTAACCCACCATGGACACAATCGCATGAAGTTCATTCTTTAATTATATTTTAACTGTATTTTTTTTTTGATTTGAGTGATAAAAAAATGATATAAAATAAACGCAGAAAATATCAAGAATAAGGCCCAAAATTAAGATAATAGTAACAGATTAATTCCAAAGATATTATTTGCCTTCAATTCTTCCATTTCTTAAAATATTTTGTGATTGAATGATTAATTACTAGCTATGGATTTAAGGTTTTTATAAAGGGAAAAGTATGATGTTTAAGAATCCCGAATTTGAAACCCTCAAGGAGAGATTGAGGAAATTGAAGCTGATCAGAAGAAAAGAGAAAGATGAACTTAAACGCTTGGAGATTGACGAAAAAATTGATAAATATCAAGATAAGATTGATATCATTAAAGAGAAATTTCTCGAGAAAGGATGGGTAGAAGGCAAAAATGGTTTCGAACTTGCTGACGACGATGATGACGATGACGATGATGATGATGATGATGACGATAATGACGACGACGATAATGACGACGACGACGACGATAAGGATAATAGCAATAAACCTATCAATAATTTTTTATATTTCGTTTTGCTAATAAGTGGATTTATAATTGGATCTTATTACATTTATTTAAATAGTGCTGCAAATACCATGCTAATTTGTAATGTAGCAGTGTTAATGTTTCCTGGAATTTATGGTTTGATTTTTGGTCCGGATAGAAGATATCAATTCCGAATTAAATTAACAAAATTTTTGAGACCACTTTTCCTTGGAATACTAGTAGGTGTTATTGGTTCATTTTGTTATTTTTTTAACAATCTTTTACCATCTGGTTTAGATTGGGGCCCATTATTATTGATTTTAATTTTTTGTATTTATTCGGTAGTTTTATTAGGTATTTCGGGATATATCGATGTTTTTAAATTTCTTCCTGAACAATTAGTTTTTTTTGTAATTCTCTTGTATTCTCTTCTATTTATAAGTTTGGTATTTGTGTTTTTCTATTTTCTTGTCATTGAATTAGACAATTATTTTAAGAGCAAAAGAAATGGAATTAGGGCGACTGAAATAAATTTTATAAATCATTTGGGAACCAAACTTTAAAAGTATTTGTTAAATTCCATGTTATGTTAATGAAAACAATCTTGTTAATTTTTTTAGGGAATATAAATCATTTCTACGAAGATCAAATCGCTTTATTAAATAATTTAAAAAATATTGCAAAATCTAAGTTATTAAGTTTACCTAAACCCCTTTTGATTCTTTTTGAAGGTCTTGCCTAAAACAGGTATGATGCCTAGGTGATTTAGATTTCTAAAAGCTGATAAGGTCGAATTCAGTATGCCCATGAAAATTGAAGATTGCATTTCTAATTGGCAAAACTCTCTCCTAGACACCAGCAAGCGAAACCGTCTCATTAAGTTTTCGCACGGCCGTGCAGGTATGTTTTTAATTTCACCCGAGTTACCTCAATTCTGGGAATTGATAAACGAAGATAACGCCAAGATGCTTTTTCCGTGGAAAAGGGATCTGCTGAAGATTCGACATGAAGATGTGGAAGGCTGGGAAGATACATTAGAAAGGTCGTCGCAATCAACAAAGCCAACTTCAATAACCAAGTTGGATGTTCTTCCAGACAATCCTGAAGCAACCCAAACCATGCTTATTGCTGAGAAAAGGTCACTCGACGAAAAGCCCCAACCTGCCAAGGAATCCCAATATCCAACAACAATTACTGAAGCTACAAAAAGATCCAAGATTTCCGATCGATTGAAGCCCAATCATATACTCACGGAATTCACCGATCGGAAATTAAATGCCAGTCTCTTAAAGCTAAGTCGAACCGCTTCTGAATCTGAACAGGAACATGGTTTATCCACTTTATTTTTGTCGTTTGGTTTTCTTAAATGGTACGAAAGCTCGGATAGCAACGAACCGATTTACTCCCCCTTGGTTTTGTTACAGGTAAAACTGGAACGAGAGGCAGTGGATGCGCCGTGGGAAATTTCTTTGGAAGAAGATGACCCCGCAATGAATCATTGCCTAAGGCAATTGATGGAGAAGGAATTTAAAATCAAACTGCCTATGCAGGAAAATAGCAGTGAAGAAACCAGCGAGTTGTTTCCTATTCTTGATTATTTTGATCAAGTTCGAACTTCGATTAAATCAATGCCTAGGTGGGAAGTGACTTCAGGAATTGGTTTAGGTATTTTTAATTTTCAGAAACTTGCGATGTGGGAGGATTTGGAAAAAAATGCTGGTCGTATTGCACAGCACCCGCATTGTTTAGCTATCTCTGGCATTCAAGGAACCATGACGGATTTATGTAGCGATCCGGTTTCAGCCCAAGATATGGATGACAAGGTTCACCCCAAGGATAATCATCAAATTTTGGTTGCTGATAGCAGTCAGCAGGAAGCGATCGAGCAAATTAAGCGTGGCGCGAACATGGTGGTTGATGGCCCCCCAGGAACTGGGAAAAGTCAGACCATTGCAAACACAATTGCAGAGCTTATAGCCCAAGGCAAAACAGTTTTGTTTGTAAGTGAAAAAACTGCTGCCTTGGAAGTGGTAAAAAAACGCTTGGATGAAAGAGGGTTAGGTGATTTTTGCCTACCATTGCACAGCAACAAGACCAACAAAAGAGAGATATTAGAAAACCTTCGGAAATGTTTGGAGCAACCCAAAGAAAAGCTGCATGATTATTCCAATGACCACGACCAATTATTTGCGCTACGAAAAAAGTTGAACAATTATGTTCGTGAATTACATAAGAAGCGCGCTCCTTTAAATACTAGCGTATACGAAATACATGGCTTGCTCGCAAAAATGGACGATGTCAAAATCAATTCTAAATGGGCGTCTTTGAATATCGATTCGATGGATCAGGAATATTTAAGGAAATCAATCGAGCTTCTTGAGACTCTCCCGAAGTTCCAAACTATTTTTGCGGACTACAAAATCCATCCATGGCATCAATGTAAATTCAACACGATCAGTCAATTGGTTACGATGGACCTGGAAAACCATTTAGAAAAACTTACAGAGTATTTTGCAGGAATTATTGCGATAAACGCACAACAGGTTCTTGGGGTTTCACAACAAATACGAACCCCAAACGATTTAGTAACAGGGATGGAATTAGGAAGAAAAATTTTAGCAGTTCCATTGTTGCCTAAGGAATGGTTTAACAAATCGCTGTTGAAAATGGGCAAACTTGCAGTGAAAATATTCGAATCGAAAACGCAATTAGATGAATCAGAAAGGGACTTGGCTTGTTTTGATAAAAGCTTTAAAGACACAGTTGTTCCTGAAAAAATAAAAGAACTTATTCCTAAGTTAAACTTAACTGGGGAAGGTTCCCCAAACAGCACGGTATCCTTTCGGACCAGAATTGAAGATTTGCGAAAAGCTTTAGTCCTATTTCCAAAAGTTCAGCAAGATTTGATTCTGATTATTAAAGCTTACAATGAAGCGACAACAATTCTGGAAATAACAAACCGATACGCAACATCCCAAATAAGTGAATTCTCTAGATTCATTAAATTTCTTTCAAAACGCCAGCCAATACCTGAAGGTTGGTGGGATAAACAGAAGCGAGCGGAATTAACAGGACTAGCAGGGCGTGGCGCAAGTTCTCAAATTGCAATCAATGATCTGCGATTGAAACTTATTACAAAAATTTCTCTCGATAAAGCAACGCATAAAGAATCTGCAGAAGTTATCCGGGAAGGTCTTTTATACGGTGGCAGTTGGTGGCGTAGGTTTTTCCCTAAGTGGCGGGAATTGCGATCAAAAATTTCATCCTGGTATTTGACAAGA
>Ga0208856_1000682_pt1 | contig 11934 bp, 9 predicted proteins | sample LakMenEpi13Jul12_FD_150690 | JGI IMG/M metagenome (GOLD analysis project Ga0208856, IMG submission 150690) | Freshwater microbial communities from Lake Mendota, WI - 13JUL2012 deep hole epilimnion (SPAdes) | ecosystem: Environmental > Aquatic > Freshwater > Lentic | place: Lake Mendota, Madison...
CGGGCGCGTAGCGGAGACATCATCGAGGGCAATCCCGCCGATGTCGGTGTGATCCAGACCAACAAGGGCGCGGACCTGAACACCGCCCTGTTGACCATCAACACCATCAAGGAGCGTCTGTCGTATGCGTTCCTGTTGACCGAGGCCACGATCCGTAACGCAGAGCGCGTGACGGCCGAGGAAGTCCGGCTTGTGATCCAGTCCATCGAGCGGCAGCTCGGCGGCATCTACTCGGTGCTGTCTCAAGAGTTTCAGCTTCCTCTGATCCGTCGAGTGATGGATCGGATGAACCAGACGAATCGCCTGCCGAACATCCCGGAGAAGTACATCAAGCCCACCATCATTACCGGCGTGGATGCACTTGGTCGCGGCAACGATCTCAACAAGCTCGATGTGTTCCTTGCAGGCGCGGCTCAGGTACTGGGCCCGCAGATGCTTCAGGAGTATGTCAAGATCCCCGAGTATCTGGCTCGTCGGGCCGCCAGCCTCGGTATCGACACCAAGGGCCTGATCGTGACGGAAGAAGAACTGGCCGCTAAGATGCAACAGCAGCGGCAGATGCAGATGCAGGACCAGTACGGTCCGGAGCTGATGGGCTCCCTTGCCAAGGGCGTTGCGAACAACCCGCAGATTGCCTCGCAGATGATGCAGGCCGCCTCAGGCGCACAGCCCATCCAACAGTAACGAGGAATCATGGAACAAGTCGTCGTCACAACTTCAGAGACAGGACCAGATGCACCCGTGTCGGAAACCGCGAAGGCGGCTCCCGAGCGGATTGCGATTGAGACGGAGAAGGGGATTCAGTTCCTCGCTCCCGAAGCCGTGGACCCGATGGCAGCTCGACCCGAGTGGCTGCCGGAGAAGTTCAAGAGTCCGGCGGAACTGGCTAAGGCGTATCAGGAGCTTGAGCGGAAGATCGGCAAGCCTGCGGCACCAGAGACTGCACCCGAGTCTCCGGCTCCCAAGGCTGCCGATACCCCTCAGGCACCCGACGCGCAGCTTGGCGAGTTCGCCAAGTACACCGAGGAGTACACCAAGACGGGCAACCTCTCGGAGCAGAGCTACAAGGAACTTCTGGATCGCGGCATCCCGAAGGTCCTTGTGGATAACTACATCGCCAACTTCAAGAGCGCGGCCTCGACGCAGGTCGCTGCCCTTGAGGCGCAGGTGGTGGCAGCCGTTGGCGGCCCGCAAGAGTACGCGGCCATGCAGGTGTGGGCCAGCAAGAACTTCTCCGCTGAGGAGATCACGGCCTACAACCGGGCAATGGAGACGAACGATCCGCAGATGATGGCGTTCGCCGTCCGTGGCCTTGAGGCCCGGTTCAAGGCCAACAGCGAACCCCGGCTTATCTCGGCCGCTCCCAACAGCAAGAGCTCTGGATTCCGCAGCCACGCCGAGATGACGGCGGCGATGCGTGATCCTCGGTATGCGATTGATCCCGCGTACCGCGCCGATGTGGCGGCTCGGATCAAGTCATCGAACCTCTTCGGAGTCGGACAATGAACAACAAGAACACCACCATCGCGGGCATCGGATCCATCCTTGTGGCTGTCGGCGGACTTCTTGTGGCTTGGTTCGACGGTGACACCGCAACCAACCCGGACTTCACCACGGCCATCGCTGCGATCATGGCTGGCATCGGCCTGATTATGGCGAAGGATGCGAAACCCCCGACCGGGGGAGGAAATGCTTGAGCGAATCGTCGCGCAAATCGCCCTCGCGTTGTTCGGGTGGCTTGACAAGCGTCTGTCCCGCGGCCATGTGGCTAAAGATGCTGATGTGGACCGGGATTCTCTGCGCCGCGCTGCTGGTCGTATCAATGACTGGATGCGTGAGCAGGACCGTGTTCGTTCCGGAGGACTCCCCGATGCGGATCGGGGAACCGGGAGGAGCGCGGATGAAGGTCTACCACCGGATCGACGGTGAGTGGGTCAGGTCGGAGAACCGAGTGACCATCCCCGAAGGGTGGTATCTGGTACCTCCGTCATACATCAATGAGTAACTACGAACGGACGGCGGAAACGCCGTCCTTTCGCTTTCGGTAGGCAAGAGCATGGGCCCGCTGCGGCGGACAACCTGTAGACCAACGCCACCGCATCGTTTCAACCAACAAGCAAATCAGAACAAGGAGCCACACAGATGGCATTCAAGCTTTCCGCGCTCGGCGCATCCAACGGTTCGTCCGGATGGACCGGAACCTACGCGACCGACACCGCACTCTTCCTCAAGGTCTTCGCTGGCGAGGTCCTCACGACCTTCGAAACCAGCACCGTCATGCTTCCGCTTCACACCGTCCGCACCATCAGCGAGGGCAAGTCGGCACAGTTCCCGGTGACGGGCACGGCGGCCGCTGGGTACCACACCCCGGGTCAGTCGATCTACCTCGGCAATCAGGTCAATGGCTTTGTCTCTGACAACGCCTCAACCTACGCGAACGGGGCTGAGATCACGGGCTTCAACACCACCTACCTCAACCAGATCAAGCACGCTGAGAAGGTCATCAACATTGATGACGAACTCATCGCAGCGACCTTCATCTCCAAGCTTGATGAAGCCCGCAACCACTACGATGTCCGCTCGATCTACTCGACGGAACTCGGTCGTGCGCTGGCCAAGCAGATGGACAAGAACCTGATCGGTCTTGGCGTTCTTGCTGCCCGTGCATCCACCACGATCACGGGTGGAAACGGCGGCAGCAGCCTCGACATCTCGACCGCAGCCTCCCGCACCGCCGTCACCGCTGCTGATCTCATCGCGGGCATCCACGATGCTGCTCAGAAGCTCGATGAAAAGGATGTCCCGTCGGAAGACCGCTACTGCATCGTTGAGCCGTGGGCTTACTACAAGCTCGTTCAGGACAAGTCGCTCGTCAACAAGGACTTCTCCGCGGCCAACGGCGACTTCGCTGGCGGCATCATCCTTGAGGCGGCTGGTGTCAAGATCATCAAGTCGAACAACGCTGCTTCGGTGTTCGGCGTGAATGTCTCGTCCGTCACGGGCCAGCAGAACACCTACTCGGGTAACTTCTCTAGCACCGTTGCTCTCGTCTTCCACAAGTCGGCCATCGGCACCGTCAAGCTGATGGACCTCAAGATGGAGACTGAGTACTCGGTCGAGCGTCGCGGCAACCTGATGGTCGCTGGCTACGCCATCGGCCACGGCATCCTCCGTCCGGAGGCGGCCGTCGAGCTCAAGCAGTCCTGATCCTGCTGAGTGACAGAGAACCCAAGGGGGACTAGGGGAAACCCTAGTCCCTCTCTTTCAAGGAGATCCCATGCCAGCATCAACCACCAAGATCGAGGCCGTCAACACGATCCTGTCGGCAGTCGGAAGTTCTCCGATCAACAGCCTCACAGGAGCGCAGTCGGGCGATGTACGCATCGCCATCTCGACTCTCGATGAGATCAGCCGAGAAGTTCAGGCCGTGGGCTGGCATTTCAACACCGACGAGAAAGTGCCGTTGACTCCGGATCCGACCACCCTTGAGATCACGCTGGCCGAGAGCATCGTCCGGTGCGACCTTGAGGAGGAGTTTGCGACCAACCTCGACATCGTGCAGCGGGGCCGCAGGCTGTACGACAAGACCAACCGCACCTACCAGTTCACCAACCCTCTGCAAGCGACCACCGTGACGCTGCTTGAGTGGGACGATCTTCCCGAGCAGGCGCGGCGGTACATCCTGATCCGTGCTGCCCGCATCTTCAACGATCGGATGGTCGGCAGCGTCGAGCACCACCAGTTCACAGCTCTGGACGAGATGCAGGCCCGTGCGGCCCTTGTCGAGTTTGAGGGCGACACGGCGGACTACAGCATCTTCGACAACTGGGCCGTCGGCCGAATCGTCTACCGAGGTATCTGATGCTCATTGCGACGAACATCCCAAGCCTGCTGAACGGGGTAAGCCAGCAGCCCGCCACGCAACGGTTCTCGTCGCAGGCCGAGGATCAGGTCAACGCATACTCGTCCGTTGTCGAGGGTCTGGGCAAGCGTCCGTGCACCGAGTTCATCGGGAAGCTGCTCAACTCCAACATCACCGCTTCCAGCAACTTCGTGCATGGAATCAACCGCGATGCGACCGAGCGTTACATCGTGGTCATCGGCGGTACGAGCACATCGAACATCCGTGTGTACGACCTCAACGGTACGCAGAAGACCGTCAACACTCCGGACGGGACCACCTATCTGAACACTAGCGAGAAGGCACGGGATATCCGCTGCGTCACGATTGGTGATTACACCTTTGTTCTGAACAAGTCGATCACTACAGCCATCGACAACACGACGACGGCAGCACGGAATCCTGAAGCTTTGTTTGTCGTGCAGAACGGTGCATACCACAGCGAGTACATAATCAAGATTGGGACATCCACTTATACACACCTCACAGGTGGAAACACCAAAGATGCTGACTGTGTGGATATTGCGAAGGAATTGCTGACATTGATTACGGCATCTCCTCCGACCGGAGTGACCGTCACACGCGAAGGCTATGTGCTTCACGCACAGAGCACCAGCAGCGCGGACTTCAATGCGTCCGTGTCCGATGGTCTTGGAGGAATCGGTCTTCGTCTTATCAAGGGAAGCGTCCAGTCGTTCACCGATCTTCCCACTCTGGCAAAGCACAATATGTATGTGAAGGTGGAGGGTGTTCCGGGTGCCGTCGAGGACGACTACTATGTGAAGTTCACCGCCAAGAACGGTGGCTTTGGCGAAGGCACTTGGAGTGAAACCATCGCTCCATCCGTCAAGTACAAGTACAGCTACACGACAATGCCTCATGTCCTGATCCGTCTGTCGGACGGGACCTTCGTCTTCAAGAAGACCGACGGGGTTCAGTACAGCTCGTATGTCGGCACAAATGCAGGATGGGCCGAGCGTCAGGTGGGCGATGATGTAACCAATCCCCTGCCATCGTTCGTCGGCCAGAAGATCAACGACATCTTCCTGTTCAAGGATCGACTTGGATTTCTGGCCAACGAGTCAGTCATCATGTCTGAGACTGCGGAGTACTTCCAGTTCTGGAGGACTACCACGACGCAGATCATCGACTCGGATCCGATTGATGTCCAAAGCGGATTCCCGCAGGTGTCGGTCCTGAGGTCTGCCGTACCGATCAGCGACCGCCTTGTCATCTTCTCCGACAAGGCTCAGTTCATCGTGCAAGGCGGACAGGTGTTCACGCCGACCACCGTGTCGATGACCGCGGCCACCCGGTACGAGATGACATCGGATATGTCCCCGGTGTCCACGGGCAAGACCGTGTTCTTCCCGATCCTCCGGTCCGGCAACACGGGCATCCGTGAGTTCCAGCAATCGGAACAGGATCCCAACCTGTTCGACGCTCCCGAAGTCACGGCCGCGGTTCCCAAGTACATCCCGTCCATCTGCCGGACGATGGCGTTCAACTCAATGGAAAGCGTGTTGGCGGTGCTTCCGCCATACTCGATCACGCAGACACCGAGCGAGATGTACATCTACAAGTTCTTCGGTACGGGTTCACAGCGCATCCAGTCGTCGTGGTCCAAGTTCACCTTTGGAGCCATGCTTCCCATCGGAATGGCGTTCTTCGACAACTGGCTGTACATCGTGCATCTCAATGCCACGGACAACCTGTTGTACCTGTCACGCATGGACTTCTCCCCCAACCAGCGTGACCTTGCCGAGGCAGGTACCGAATACGCTGCGTACAAGACGCTTCTGGACGAGCGGGTAGACGAGAAGCAATGCACCGTCACCTACAACTCCGGAACCGACCAGACGACGGTGGTGTTCCCGCAGGCACGACAGTACGGCGGGACATTCCAAATCGTCAGTCGCCGCGCCTACACCGGGACCGCACACACCAACTACGGTGAGGTCTTCTACAGCGGTGTCCCGAGCAGCAACACCCTTGTCATTCCCGGGAAGCTGGAGACGACACCCGGAACCGTCGCGTTCTACGCTGGCTTCAGCTACCAGATGCTGTACGAGTTCAGCGAGATCACCCTGAAGGCACCGCGGCAGAGCGGCGGTCAGGAGCTCTTGTCCACAGGTCGGCTACAGCTTCGGTACTGCACGATCCAGTACGCGAACAGCGGTTACTTTGAGACTCGGGTCGTGCCCGACTACGGAGACTCTTCCATCGCGGAATGGACGGGAAACGACCTCGGCCTGAACAACGCTATTCTGGGCCAGATGAACATCTCAGACGGCAAGTTCAAGTTCGCCGTCTACCAGAAGTCGGACGAGGTGCGAGTTCGCCTGTTGAACGACACCTTCCTGCCTAGCAACTTCCTATCAGCGGAGTTCGAATGCCTGTACTCGACGCGCAGCAAGAGGGTGTGACGGGCATCCGTCCGGCAATCCCGACAGACTGCGTGGAGATCGCGCGGAACATGAGGGAAGCCGACCTTATGGAGATCAAGGCAGGCGGATGGACCGACCCGCTGCTTTGCCTGATGGACAGTTACGAGCGGACAGAGAAACCTTTCACCGGAGTGTGGAAGGGAGTTCCATGCTGCATCTTCGGGGTCACGCGCGTTCGTTATCGAATGTTCGATGATGACGGAAACTGGTGTAGTCGAGGAATGGGTGCTCCGTGGATGTTGGGAACAGATCAGGTTGGGACGGCCCGCTGGAGATTTCTCCGTGAAAGCCAGAAGTGGCTTGATGTAGTAAAGGTCGATTACGACATCTTGTACAACCGAGTGCATTCCAAGAACACAGTTCACATCCGGTGGCTGAAGTGGCTTGGATTTCAGTTCGGAAGCGATGTCGTCTACCCGTCTGGAGAAGTGTTCAAAGACTTTAGTATGAGGATCAAACCATGTGCTTGCCTTTCGTAGCAGTACCCGCAGCAGCTGCCGCAGGGTCGTCAGCAGCGACCGTCGCCGCAGCTAATGCAGCTATTGCAATGGCGGTGATGACCAATGCAGCGATTACCTCCACCATCTTGAGTGTTGCGGGTTCCGCTGTCGGTTTCTACGGCCAGCAGCAGCAAGCGTCGTATCAAGAGAAGTCGGCCAACTACCAGTACCAAGTTCAGCAGATGAACCGTACTGCGGCAGAGCAGTCGCAACAGAGGCAGTTCGAAATCACTTCGCAGGAGGCTGAGAATGCGGCGAAGATGGCGTACCTACTCTCAGCGAAGAGGCAGCAAGAGTTTGAGCAGCAGGCCGCGTCCGAAATCCTCGCGGTCAGTCAGCAGTCCGCGAAGGCGGCGGGACTGGCCCGCGTATCCGCTAGTGAGGCCGGAGTAGCTGGTACTTCTGTCGATGCCTTGCTCAAGGACTTCTCTCGTCAGGAGCTGTCGTACCAGACCTCGGTCCTTCGTGAACAGGAGAGCCAAGCGCGGATGTTCGGCATCGAGCGTGAGGGGATCCGACAGCAGCAGTACTCTCGTCTGTTGGGAGCTGCGCCTCAGCCACTTCCTGTGATTGGAGCTCCGGTGATTCCGCCGCGGCCAACATTCCTTGCGGCTGGTCTTCAGATGGGTCAGGCCGTCACGGGCCTGTTCGCCAATCCGTACTTCGCTTCTTCCTTGGCCCTACAGGGCGGATTGAGCGGAGGAACTAGTGGAGGTAGTTCTTACCTCCCATTTAGCGAAAGGACTGGCTAATGAGTCGAGTTCAGGTCGATGCTGGAATCCCGCTCCGTCGGGAACAGCCGCAGACTCAGGTAGTCGATACCTTCGTCGGGCTCCGCGCTCCCGGTCCGCAGCAGTTCCAGCCGTCTGAGCTCCCACGCTGGCAGTCCGAGCTGTTCGATGTGGCTCAGGCCATGAGCGGCCTGTCCGGCTCCTTGGACAGCCTGTCCCGCACTTGGGGCAAAATCGGAACTCAAATGGAAGAACAGGTCGGCACCCAGATGGTTGCCGAGATGACTCCGGAGCAGCAGCGCGATGCTTCGGCAATGTCGTGGGCCGAGCTTGAGAAGAAGAACCCGCAGCTCAAGGGCGCATCCCCGTTCCGTCAGCTGGCGATCCGGCAGGCGGCCGGAAAGGCCGCCATCACCCAGAACCTTGGCAAGGTGCTTGCCGACAACGCAGAGCGGCTGTCGGACCCGAGCAGCACAGAGGACGCGCGTAGCTTCGGCGCGTCTGAACTTCAGAAGCTCACGCAGGGAATCTCGACCTTCTACGGCCGCGAGGCCGCCACGCAGTACGGCTCCGACATGGTGGAGAAGTTCGCGGGCATGGTCGAGGAAACCAAGCGCAAGCGAACGGTTCTGGTGAACAACCAGAACTTTGAGACGGAGGTCAAGGATGCCCTGAGCGAACGGCTGGCCGCAGAAGCCGTCTTCACTCCGGAAGGGCTGTCCGATGCCATCAAGTCGATTCAGGACAAGTACTACACCATCACGGGCGAAAGCGGAAACATCGCGGTGATGGGTGCCACCGAGAGCCTTGCTGAAACCTTGATCGCCAACGGCCGCTACGACGATGCCCGTGAGCTGGTGCGGGGCATGGCCCAGTACAGCCACAATGGGCAGGTCAAGTTCGGCAAGGTGTACGCGGAACAGTTTGCGAAGATTGAGGACAAGGCCGATGCGAAGGAACTGGAAGGAAGCCGAGCTGCCCGTCAGGACGATGCCTACAGACTGTCTCAGGCGGCTACCTCTGCCCTGTTCAACATCGACGGCAACAAGATGCAGGCGATGACCGAGGGCGAGATAAAGGCCCTTGCTCAGGAAGCGGTAGGCAAGGCTGGCCTTGGTCCCGAGTACTTCGGTGAGATGTACGACTCGATCCTACAGATCCGAGACAGTCAGCTCCAGCGGTTGAACCGCGGCAAGGAAGCGGAGACTGAGGACCTGCGGCTGATGATGGACATCCGCCGAGAGTCAACGAAGCCCGGTGTAAATCTCGATGCTCTTGAAGAGAAGGTGCAAGCTGCCTACACGACCGGGCAGCTAAAGCGGGACACCACAATCGCGTTGCTTGGGCAGATCGACAACGCACGAAACCACTACGGGGACAATGCCTCTCCTCTGGTCCGTGAGCAGCGCACCCGTCTCGGTGCGTGGATGAACCCGCAGACCATCCCTAACACGGCGGTGCCGGAGTTCCTTCGGATCACCAGCGACCTTCAGGCCGAGTTTGACGAGCGCGTGATTGCGGCCCGCACCGAGGTCATCGAGGAGTTGAACGCGAAGAAGGTTCCGGTCAACGCCGACTCGATCAACCAGTTCCTTGGCAACAAGGCCCGTGTGATTGCCGACGAGATCATGCAGCGATCCGAGAAGGACTTCGCATCGTTCCGCGACAAGTACGAGCCCCGCGCTCGGTTCAAGGAGTATTCGGCTGCTAGCCCGATGCTGAACCAGATCGGGTCTTCCATTGCAAATCAAATGGAGTCGATGTCGCGGGAAGCGGCATCAACCGGAAACACGGCATACGCGGAAGCATTGGAATCCGACAAGTTCAATGCGATGAACTACTTCAGGAAGATCGCTCAGAAGAAGCTCGATGAACTTGCCGCACAGGGTCTTTCAGGTCAGGAGCTGTACGACGCGGTGGACAACGCGCTTACCGAGGAATACAGGAGGCAGAGCAAGTATCTGTTGCATATGTCTGCCGGGAAACCGTTCAACGGTAAGCCAACCGATTCCTCAGACTGGCCGTTCTGGAGATCAGTCGCCCAAGTGAATCGTGTTGACGCTGAGCGTGGTCAACCTAGTCCAGTTCCCGAGGAGTTCGCTGGCATCACGCAGGCAGGAGCATTCGGTAACAAGTTCCGCAGCTGGATCGAAGAGCTCAACACGCAGGATGTCGGTGATCTTGCCGATGCGCGTGTCAATGCCATCAAGGCCGCGGATGCCTTTGTGTCTCAGGTCGGGAATCCACGGACCAACAACATCACGATTCAGGGCTCCAACATTATGCGTGGCGGTGTTGTCGATCAGGATGCGACCGCTACCTACTGGAACGCCAAGGTCAAGTGGTCTGGTCTTACTGCGGCTGAGGTCAAGAGCGGCCGCACCGCAGAAGGCGTGACCATTCCCGAAGCCTATTGGATCTCCCGTCACACCAGAATCAAGGGTCTGGACACGCAGGCATCGTTGCGGGATGCGCTGGCAAAGTTCGAAGCTGGCCAAGGCGGTCCGCTGGCTGAATACATGGATGCGCTTCCGAAGCACTACGAAGCCCGAGATGTCGTGGATCTTCTCCGAACAAACCTCGATGAGATTGGAATCACCGAATGAGCCGACTCAGCATTGACGACTACTGGAGCAGCTTTGCTGACCGCAAGCCCAAGTACACATCCCGCGGCATGGCCGCTATGGGAGCCGAGGACAATGAGATGGGCTTCTGGGGCTATGCTGGCGACACTCTTATGGGTGTGCCGCGTGGTCTGTGGGGCCTTGCAGGCTCGATTCAGGAGGGACTGAACTATGTCTCTCTGGGAACGATCCCCGAGCCGACGGGCTACAAGATGTTCGGTGAATCCCAGACTGTGGCTGGCGGTCTTGTCGAGGGCATCTCACAGGTCGCAGTTCCCTACGGTGCTGGACTGAAGCTTGTCCGCGGAGCCACAGGCGCACTCGGCCTGCGAGGCGCAGGAACCGCTGCCACCGCCGCGCTTGGCGAGGAAGCGGTCATTGCCGCTGCCGCAGGCCAGCGTGGCCGCGCTGCCCTGTTGGCCGGAGCTGGCCGCTCGATTGAAGTCGGCAAAATGGCACTTGAGGGAACCGCCGCTGGCGCGATTGGCGACTTCATCGGCTTCTCGTCGTGGGCTCCGCGCCTGTCCGACCTTGCCACGCAGTCGGACAATCCGCTGTTCAACAACGCCCTGACGCAGTACTTGTCGTCGGATGAGGACGATTCGTTCCTTGAGGGCCGCCTCAAGAACACCATCGAGGGAATCTTTGCGTCCGGTGCCGTCGAGTCTGTTCTTGGTGCAGCCCGTGTTGTCCGCGCAGGACAGCGGGCCGCTCGGATCGGAACCGATGCCAATGCCGCGATGTTTGCCGAGCACATGACGATGCGCCGGGGACACCGTGAGCAGATCATGTCTGCGACCGGAGCGACGGCTGACGAGGCTGAGCTCATCAACATGGTGATCGACTCGACCGGAATGTCGCGTGACCGTCTCAGCTTTGCCCGAGAGACGATGCAGGAGTTCGATGAGGCGGGCAAGCCTCGTCGTGCTGCCGTCGATTTCTACGAAGACGGCAAGACGGTGATCCGGTTCTTTGAGACTGCGGACCGCACCAGCCCCGTGCATGAGATTTCCCATGTGATCCGCCGCCGTGTGCTGGATCGGCGCATTTCGCCCGAGTTCCGCATGGGCATGACCGACGATGACATCAAGCTCATCGAGGAGTATGTCGGTGTACAGGACGGCGAATGGAATGTCGCGGCAGAGGAAAGCTGGGCACAGCTCTTTGAGCGGTATATGTGGGACGGACAGGCTCCGAACCGCTCCGTGGCCGCAGTCATGGACCGAACCGCCGAGTTCATGCGCTCGGTGTACGGCCGCGTACAGGCCGATGAACTCCTCCGCAACATCAACCCCGAGGAGTGGGCGCAGAACGGCGGCACCGCTGGCCTGAAGATCAACCCTGAAGTTCGGAAGGTGATGAACAAGCTGATGAGCCGAGCTCCGGTCACGCCGACCGAGGCCATCCGCACCTTCAGCAAGGCACAGAAGCGTCTTGCGCTCCCGGCGAACGGCAACCTGTACCGCACCGCGATCAGCTCATTTGATTCGCCGCTGGAGCCAGCGGAAGCCGCGCAGGCGGTGGACGCGATGTACCGAGAAGAGAAGCTGTACCAGAGCGCGAAGCCTTCCAAGCCGCGACCCACGGACGAGGGGTATCCGGTTCAGCGTGGTACCCGCAACATCATCGACCGCCTTCGCCGCGAGGTCAATCAAGGCGATCTCAAGGGCGAAGATGCAGACCGGATGCAGAAGCTGATCGAGAACCTGCCCAAGGAAATGCTCGATGTCA
>Ga0208856_1000684_pt1 | contig 11905 bp, 12 predicted proteins | sample LakMenEpi13Jul12_FD_150690 | JGI IMG/M metagenome (GOLD analysis project Ga0208856, IMG submission 150690) | Freshwater microbial communities from Lake Mendota, WI - 13JUL2012 deep hole epilimnion (SPAdes) | ecosystem: Environmental > Aquatic > Freshwater > Lentic | place: Lake Mendota, Madison...
TTCACGAATCGCACGCAATCGCCAAACTCTTCGCCCGCCTCACCGAAGCCGGCATCGATATCCGCAACTTCCACTCCGACGACACCCCGCTCTTCGAACTCCTTGAAGGTGAAGGCGAAAAACAACAGGCCACCCCGCTGTTTTCGATCCCCGAAATCCTCTCGCGCGTCCTCGAAATCTCCAGCAAGGGCGTCCAAATCAAACGCTTCAAGGGCCTCGGCGAAATGAATGCCAAACAACTCTTCGAAACCACCATGGACCCCACCACCCGACAGTTCCTCCGCGTCCGCCTCGACGAGGACAATATGGTCGAGGCCGACCGCATGTTCGATGTCCTGATGGGCGACGTCGTCGAACCCCGCAAACGCTTTATCGAAGACAACGCACTGAATGTAAGGAACTTGGATGTTTGATGCTCAGTCAATGGCCATTAGCAAAACTTGACATCACTTTGTCGCCTACATTACATTGACATCATGACCCGGACTCAAATCCAACTTCCCGAACCCCTTTTCCAACGCCTTCGCAGCATCGCCAAGGCGCGGGATTGGTCGCTTGCCGAGTTGATCCGCCGAGGCATGGAGTCGTATGTCCAGACCTGCCCCGAAACATCGCAAGCACCGAAGCAATGGGACATGCCCGTACTGCGCGGCAGCGGCGGGCATTTGATCGACCCCGCCAGCACGAGCGCGGAGGCCGACGCCATCGAGCATCGCTCGCGCACCCGATGACCACCATGCTCACCGCCGACACCAACCTCTTCATTCATGCCGCGGATCCGGATTCGCCTCGGCACGAGGAAGCGCGCGGATTTTTTGCGGGGCTTGGGGACTTTGAGGACGAGTTCGTGCTTTGCGAACTCATCCTCATCGAGCTCTACATGCAGCTTCGCAATCCGGCAGTTTTTCGCAAACCCTACAGCGCGAAGGAGTCCGCATCTTATTGCGATGCACTAAAGCGCAACCCGAATTGGCGCCGCATCGATTATGATCCTCTTGTTTCACCAAGCCTTTGGAAATGGGCCGCCCATACCAAAGCGGGCTTTCGCCAAATGATCGACGCCCGCATCGCATTCACCTTGCTGCACCACGGGGTCACCCGATTCGCCACCGCCAACATCAAGCACTTCAAGCCCTTCGGATTCGCCGAAGTCTGGAATCCACTGGAAGCGTGATTCTTCTTTTTTAAGCCATGTCCAACGACTCCATCAAGCCCATCAATGTCGCCGAGGAACTTTCCCAATCGTTCCTGGAATACTCGATGTCGGTCATCATTTCGCGCGCGCTGCCGGATGTGCGTGACGGCCTAAAGCCCTCTCAGCGCCGCGTGCTTTACGCCATGCGCCAACTCGGCGTCACCCCCGGCAAGTCCCATGTCAAATGCGCCAAAATCGTTGGCGAAACCATGGGTAACTTCCACCCGCACGGCGACCAATCAATCTACACGACACTCGTCAACATGGGCCAGCCATGGTCGATGCGCGAGATGCTCGTCGATGGCCAGGGAAACTTTGGATCGGTGGAAGGTGATGCCGCTGCCTCCATGCGATACACCGAGGCCCGACTCCACCATCTCGGCATGGCGATGATGGACGACCTCGATAAAAACACGGTCGACTTCCAACCCAACTACGACGGCTCGCAAGAGGAGCCCACGGTGCTGCCCTCGGCATTTCCCAACTTCCTCGTCAACGGTGGCACCGGCATCGCGGTCGGCATGGCCACCAACCTCGCGCCCCACAACCTCGGCGAGGTGATCGATGGCATCTGCGCGCAAATCGATAAGCCGGAGATCACGCTGCCCGAGTTGATGCAATACATCAAGGGCCCGGACTTTCCGGTTCCCACCGAAATCCGCGGCATCCGTGGCATCGAAAGCTACTTTGCCACCGGCCGCGGCTCGATGCGCCTCCGCGGCAAGGTCGAGATCGAAGAAAACGAAAACGGCAAATCTCTCATCGTCATCCGCGAGGTCCCCTACGGCGTCAACCGTGCCACCCTCCAAGAGCGCATCGCCGAACTGGTGAATGAGAAATCCCTCACCGGCATCTCCGGCATGCGCGACCTTTCCGACGAGGAAACCCGCATCGAAATCGAGTTGAAACGCGACGCCCGCCCGCAGGTGATCGTCAACCAACTCTTCAAACTCACGGCCCTGGAAACATCGTTCAGCGTCAACATGCTGGCGATCCACGAAAATCGCCCGAAGCAACTTTCACTCAAGGAAGCGATCGACGCCTACATCGAGCACCGCCGCGAGGTCGTCATCCGCCGCACGCGCTACCTTCTCGGCAAGGCCGAAGAACGCGCCGAGTTGCTCGAGGCCTTCCTCCTCGCACTCGGCCACCTCGACGATTTCATCAAGATCATCCGCGATTCGAAAAACCGCGACGAAGCCCGCGAACGCCTTGCCGCCTATCAGTTCCCCACTGCCACCGCGGAATCACTCGGCATCCTCATCCGCTCGCAAGCCGCCATCCAAGGCGACCGCTATGTGTTCAGCGAGCGCCAGGTCAACGCGATCCTCGAACTGCGCCTCTACCAACTCACCGGCATGGAGCGCGACAAGGTGAAGGCGGAGTACGATGGCGTGCTCGTCGACATCAAGGATCTGCTCGATATCCTCGCCCGCGAGGTCCGCGTACTCACGATCATCAAGGACGAGCTCCGCGCGATCCGCGACAAACATGCCACCCCGCGCAAATGCCCGATCCTTGCCGAGGCCGGCGAGGTCGCCATCGAAGACCTGATCGCCAATGACGCGATGATCGTCACGCTTTCGCACCGCGGCTACATCAAACGCACGCCCGCCACCGAATACCGCCTGCAAGGCCGCGGCGGCAAAGGACTCAAAGGCATGGAAACGAAATCCACCGGCAAGGACGAGCCGGATGATTTCATCGAGCACCTGTTCTCGGTCCAAGCGCACGACTACCTGATGTTCTTCACCAACACCGGCCGCGTCTATGTCGAGCGCGTGTACGAACTCCCCGAAGGTTCCCGCACCTCGACCGGACGCAGCATCCGCAATGTGCTCAATCTCAAACCCGAGGAAAAAATTGCCGCGATGCTCCGCCTCGAGCGCACCACCGACGAGACCGGCAACGACGTCACCTTCCGCGAGGATGCGGGCTTCGTTTTCTTCGCCACCCGCTCGGGCAAGGTGAAAAAAACCGCCCTCAACGACTTCCGCAACTACCGCAAGGACGGCATCATCGCCATCATCCTCGAGGAAAACAATGAACTCATCGGCGTGCGCCTGACCTCCGGATCGGACGAAATCATTCTCGTCACCCACGAGGGCCTCAGCCTGCGCTTCCACGAGGACGACACCCGCTCGCAAGGCCGCGCCTCAATGGGCGTCATGGGCATCCGCCCGCGCGATGAGGACTTCGTCGTCGGCCTCGCCCTCGCCACCGCCGATTCAACCCTGCTCGTTGCTTCCGAAAACGGCCTCGGCAAACGCACCCCCTTCGACGATTACCGCAAACAATCCCGCGGTGGCAAAGGCATCATCACGATGAAAGTCACCGACAAGACCGGCCCAGTCGTCGGCGCCGTCACGGTCACCGAAGAGGACGAACTCATGCTCATGACCTCCACCGGCCAGAGCATCCGCATCCGCGTCAACGAAATCCGCGAAACCGGCCGCAACGCCCAAGGCGTGAAACTCCTCACCCTCAAAGAAGGCGAAAAACTCCAGGACATCTCACTCGTCATCCCCGATGGCGACGATGCAGAGGGCGCCGCCATCACCGAGAGCGAAGACAGCCCCGCAGAAGACGAAGCCGGTTGACCCACCGTGGCCGCGATCACCGGTCGCCGCTCCAAATCTCACCGGTCGCCGCTCCAAGGCGGCAAACTCCGGGACATCTCACTCATCGGAGCAAAGCCGCGAAGATTTGATCCGTCGCAAGAAACCCCTCAATTTTCCAGTTGCGATCATACCCTAAAATGGTAACGTCAATCCGGAGTGATTGAGGGATTCTCATGCAAGGAAACCGAAAAGATCTGGAATGGCGCTCGGTCAAAACGACTGCCGGGAGAAATACAAGAGCGTGCCTTTCTGAGGCTACGGCAGCTTCACGCCGCAGAAATTCTCGAGGATTTACGGATCCCGCCCAGCAACCGGCTCGAGGCCCTCTCCGGCGATCTCAAGGGGTTCTGGAGCATAAGAATCAATCAACAGTGGCGCTTGGTTTTCCGATGGAATGATGGGAAAGCGTCCGATGTGAAAATCACCGACTACCATTAAAGGCCATGAAACAAGCAACCAAACGGATCCCACTGATGAATTTTTTCGCCGAGACGCTGCGTGAAACCTTGGACGAGTGGCATGTCTCGCAAGCGGAAGTATCGCGGATGACGGGTATTCCCTCGCCTCATCTCACCGACATGAAGAAGAGCCGCCGCCGCTGCACGCCGGAATACGATCTGCGCTTGAGCCGCTACTTTGGAACCTCACCCGGTTTTTGGATGCGACTCCAGTTGGATTACGAACTGATGCGGGCCGAGCGCGAGAACGGAGAGAGAATCAGTCGCGAGGTAAAGCCGCATGCAGCTTGATCCACCGTGGCGGCGATCATCGGTCGCCGCTCCAAATCGCGGCCAACCCTGAATGGGACCTAGACAAGTCCAGACCCTTAGGTCAAAGTGACTCCGTGAGATATTCCGTAATGCTTGAACGCATGCCTGCCGAGGAGGGAATGCCGGGCTACTACTACGCTCATGTGCCATCTTTGAGCCTGACAACGCATGGTCTTGGAATAGAGGGGGCCTTGGAGGCCGCGCGTGATCTGGTGAATCTGTGGAATGAGGAGAAACGTGCCCACGGCGAACCTATCGCCACCCAAGCTGAGGCGATCCTTGCAACGGTGGAGGTCGCCTGACATGCCACACAAGGCGAAAGAAGTGTTGCGCAAGCTCAAGCGGGCCGGTTTCGAGGAACGAAGGCAAAGCGGGTCCCACCTCGTATTGCGTCACGAGGACGGGCGGCAGACCTACCTGCCGATGCACACCGGGGATGTTCCCACCGGAACCTTTCGTTCCATCCTCAAGCAGGCGGAACTCACCGAAGACCAATTTCGCGATCTGTGAAACATTGCCGCGATCACCGGTCGCCACAACTCACCGCATTCCCCCTCAAAATCCCTGCAATTTTTCCGAAAGCACGCTTGCTCGGCAGGGATCGGCCCGACATAGTCCCGCGCGTGCGGGCCGGGCGATTTGGCATACCGCGCCCGGTTTAACTTCGATGCCATGAGCGACACACCCTCTGCGACTGCGGAACTGAAATTGCCAAAGGACCTTGCTGCCGAAAAAGGCATGGTCAATGTACAGATCGACGGCGTTTGGCGCCAGTTTCCCAAAGGCACACGGATCATTGAGGCATGCCGCAGCGTCGGCAGCATCGTGCCCCACTACTGTTATCACCCGAAGCTCACCGCGCCCGGCAACTGCCGCATGTGCCTTGTTCAAACCGGCATGCCGCCACGCCCCGCGCCCGGCCAAGAACCCCAACGCGATGAAACCGGCTACGAGCCGATCGGTTGGATGCCGCGCCCGGTGATCGCCTGCGCCAACACGGTGGCCGAAAACATGGGCATCCGCACCTCCGGCGAGCTGGTGGAAAAATGCCGCGAGGGCGTGATGGAATTTCTCCTCATCAACCACCCGCTCGATTGCCCGATCTGCGACCAAGCCGGCGAATGCCGCCTCCAGGAACACTCGGTCGGCCACGGCCGCGGCGTCTCGCGCTTCATCGACATGAAGGTGAAAAAACCGAAAAATGTCGATATCGGCCCGCGCATCCGCCTCGACGACGAACGCTGCATCATGTGCAGCCGCTGCATCCGCTTCATGGACGAAGTCGCCGGCGATCCGGTCCTCGGCTTCACCCAACGCGGCACCCACACGACCCTCACCGTCCACCCCGGCCGCCTGCTCGATTCGAATTACTCGCTCAACACCGCCGATATCTGCCCGGTCGGCGCACTCACATCGAATGATTTCCGTTTCCAAATGCGCGTGTGGTTCCTAAAGGAAACACCGAGCATCGATGTCAATTGCGGCACCGGCACCAACATCACCATCTGGACCCGCGGCAACAAAATCCACCGCATCACCCCACGCCAAAACGATGAGGTGAACTCCTGCTGGATGCCGGATTCACACCGCCTCAATTTCCATTACATCGACGGCGAAAACCGCCTCTCGCAGCCGCTCGCAAAAAATGCCGCCGGCCTTCACGAGCCGACGACATGGAGCGCCGCACTCGCAAGCGCCGCCTCGGCGATCAAGAGCTTCGCGCCCGATCAAATCGCCGTCATCGCCTCCGGTCGCATGACCAATGAGGAGCTTTTCCTCGCCCGCGCCCTTGCGGAAAACATCGGCACCCAGCACCTCTCGATCGTCCCACGATCCGGCGAAGCCGACCACTTGCTCATCGCCGCCGATCGCAACCCGAACACCACCGGCGCGAAGCTGGTTTGGGAAAACAACGACCCAAGCTCGAAGCTCGATTCGATCCGCAGCGCCGTCCGCTCGGGCGACATCAAGGCCCTCATCGTGCTCGGCGAAGACCTCGTGAGCGACGCAGGATTCAGCAGCGATGATCTCTCGAATCTCGGCCTTCTCGTGCAGCTTCACACGCTCGCCAACCCGACCGCATCACGCGCACATTTCGTGCTGCCCACCGCCGCTTTCGCGGAAAAACGCGGATCGATGGTGAACCTCTCCGGCCGCCTCCAGCGCCTCAACCGCGCGGTCGAACCAACCGGTCAATGCCGCGACGATTGGGAAGCAATTCGCGACCTGATCTGCGCCATCACCGGCGACAAACACGAGATCCACCACATCGAGGATGTGTTCAAGGCGATCGCGGAAAACATCCCCGCCTTCCAAAATCTCACGCTCTCAAAAATCGGCCATCAAGGGACCCAAATCACCGAGACCGGCCACAAAATCCCTCTCTTAGAAAACGAACGCGCGCGCAAGGCGGCGGGGCAAATCAACGGCTAATCTCGCACCACACACCATGCCGGACATTCTCATACAACTCGCGATCATCCTCACCAAGATCGTCACGCTCACCTTCATCGTGGTGCTGCCGCTGGTGCCACTCTCGGTGTACTTCGAACGCCGCTTCTCCGCGATCATCCAGGACCGCGTCGGCCCGAACCGCGTCGGCATCCCGCTCTCGCTGCTCGGCTTCAAGAAAGATTTTCACATGTTCGGCCTCGTCCAACCGATGGCCGACGGACTGAAACTTTTCCTCAAGGAAGACTTCACACCCGCCCATGTGCGCAAGGCATTCTACTGGCTTGCCCCGGCGCTCACCGTCGTTCCCGCGCTCATCACCGTTTGCGTCGTGCCCTTCGGTTCGCCGATCTCAATTCTCGGCCACGCGGAAAAACTCGTGATCGCCGACATCGATGCCGGCCCGCTATTTGTCTTCGCAGTTTCATCACTCACGGTCTACGGCATCACGCTCGCCGGATGGTCGTCGAATTCGAAATTTCCCTTCATCGGCGGCGTGCGCTCGACCGCACAGATGATCTCCTACGAAATTTCGCTCGGCCTCTCGATCATCCCAGTCCTGCTCTACTTCGGTGATTTGAATCTCTCAAAAATCGTCCAGCACCAAGCCGACAATGGCTGGCTTCTTCTGCCATTTTGGAAAGACGGAAAAATCGGCCTGCCTGACCTTCAAACGGCGATGTTTTGGATCCCTGCCTTCATCGCATTCCTGATCTTCACCGTTTCGATTTTCGCCGAAACCAACCGCATGCCCTTCGACCTCCCCGAGTGCGAAACCGAACTCGTCGGCGGCTATCACACGGAATACTCGTCGATGAAGTTCGCCCTGTTTTTCATGGGTGAATACGCCGCCATGGTCATCGGCTCGGCGCTCATCATCACGCTCTTCCTCGGTGGCTGGTCGGTCGGCTTCGGCCTCGATCAATACATCAGCCAACTCCACATCGGCTCCTTCCATTTCGGCGGGCTCATCCACATGGGCTGCTTCCTCACCAAGCTGCTTGCCTTCATCCTCTTCTTCATCCTCGTGCGCTGGACCGTGCCGCGCTTCCGCTACGATCAACTCATGAAACTCGGTTGGGTGATCTTCTTCGAAGCGGCACTAATCAATGTCTTCCTCGCCGCGCTGATCATCGCCGCGCCCTCGCTCTCGACCCCGATCATCGCCACCGGCGCGATCCTTCTGGCCGTCGTCACCGGCGCCATCATCTGGGTCGCAAAAGTCTCGGAAGACAAACCCAAACCGCTGCGCGCCTAAGCCCCATTTCCCAATCCTCACCCCGCAATCCCATGGCCGTCGTCAAACTCCAACGCCCCCAACTCAAGCTCGGTGAGAAGATCTACTTCGGCGCCCTCATCAAAGGCTTCATCCTCACCCTCGGTCACGCGATCCGCTCGCTGCGCGGAAAATCGGTCGGCGCGAAAGACCTCGAATCCTCCGGCCTAGGCGTGACCATGCAGTTCCCCGAACAACGCTGGGATTCGCACCTGCCCGATTACTACCGCGGCGCACCGGCACTCGTGACCGACGAACAAGGCCGCGAACGCTGCGTTTCCTGCCAACTCTGCGAATTCATCTGCCCACCCAAAGCGATCCGCATCACCCCCGGCGAAATTCCCTCCGACGATCCATGGGCCAAAGTTGAAAAGCGCCCGCAGGAATTCGAAATCGACATGATCCGCTGCATCTACTGCGGCATGTGTGAAGAAGTCTGCCCCGAACAGGCGATCTATCTGCGCAAGGACTACCTCATCACCGGCCTCAAACGCGCCGACATGCTTCACGACAAAAAGAAACTCTACGAAATCGGCGGCGTCCGCACCGGACTCGTCAACAAATGGAACGAGTTGAAGTGATGTTCAAAGTTATCGGTTAAAAGTTATAAGTTGCTACAGCCACCCAACCTCTTAACCCATAACAAATAACCTATAACTAATAACCAATCTCCAATGCCTTCTTACCTTTTTTGGCTTTTCTCAACCATCATGCTGATCGGCGGCGCGGCGGTGATCGCGTTTCGCAACCCTGTCTCAAGCGCGCTCTCGATGGTCACCTGCTTCGTCGGCCTTGCAGGGCTTTTCATCGGCCTCAGCGCCTTCTTTGTCGGGATCATCCAAATCCTCGTCTACACCGGCGCAGTGATGGTGCTATTCCTTTTCATCATCATGCTGCTCGACCTCAAGGATGAGGAAAAACGCGCCCGCGGATTCGCCCCACTCGCTGCAGGCCTCGCGCTGGTGGTTGCCTTTGTGGTCCAACTCATCGGCGTTCTTTCCAACACCGCCAACAAATCCGCGCCCGCACTCGACAAGGAAACCCTTGCCAATGCCGCTACCCAATTTCCCAAGGACAGCAAAATCGCAGAAGCACTCACCGATGGTCGCCTGCCCGACATCCACCTCATCGGTCACACGCTCTTCACCCAATACAACCTTCCGCTCCAACTGCTCGGCGTCCTCCTTCTCGTCGCCACCATCGGCGTGGTCACCCTCTCGAAACGCCAAACTGATTGAAGTTAAGAGTTATTCGTTAAACGATAAAAAATACCGCACCACGCTCAGCCGCCTTATTCTTCCCCAATAACTTAACCCATAACCCATAACTTTTTACCACCCATGGCCACCCTCAACGACTACCTTCTCGTCTCCGGCCTGCTCTTTGCCATAGGCCTCGCGGGCGTCGTGCTGCGCCGCAACATCATCATCGTCTTCATGTGCCTCGAGCTGATGCTCAGCGCCGCCAACCTCAGTCTCGTCGCGTTCTCACGCTTCAACACCGTCAACGGCCTGCCCGACTGCAACGCGCAGATGCTTGTCTTTTTCGTCATCACTGTCGCCGCCGCCGAAGTCGCTGTCGGCCTCGCCATCATCGTCGCCCTCTACCGCGCCCGCCAAACCATCCACACCGATGAACTGACCAGCCTCAAAGGCTGATGAACATCGAACATTGAACACCCAACATTGAACATCGAAGGAAGAAAATTCAAATAGCCCAAATTTAGCAGAAGCCCTTCCTAGATCACATTTCTTTTTCCCATGAACCTGCCCTGGCTACTTCTTTTCCTTCCGCTCGCGGTGGCGGTGATCAACCAGCTCGCGCTGCGCCGTGGTCCGCTTGCGCCGTGGCTCTCGACCGCTTCGGCGATCGCCACACTCGTCATCTCACTGCGTCTGCTCGGCCAGTCCGGAACCTTCAACATCGACTGGGCAACCATCGGCGACTTCCACCTGCAGATCGGCATCAAGCTCGACCAACTCTCGACCGGCATGATGACGGTCGTCACCGGCGTCGGTGCGCTCGTCCATATTTTCTCGCTCTCCTACATGAAGGACGATGCGGCAAAAAACCGCTACTTCACCGGACTCTCGCTCTTCATGTTTTCGATGACCGGCATCGTGCTGTCGTCGAATTTCATCATGACCTTCATCTTCTGGGAACTGGTCGGCCTCAGCTCCTACCTGCTGATCGGTCACTGGTACCACAAGGATTCGGCGGCCGATGCCGCGAAGAAGGCCTTCCTCTGCAACCGCGTGGGCGACTTCGGATTCATGATCGGCATCCTGATGCTCTGGGGCATCACCGGCACACTGGCATTCGATGAAATGAAAGTCCCTGCCGAAATTTCCGCCGGCGTGCTCTCTGCCGCGGTCCTATGCATCTTCTGCGGCGCGGTCGGCAAGTCGGCCCAGCTGCCACTCCATGTCTGGTTGCCCGATGCGATGGAAGGCCCCACTCCCGTTTCGGCACTCATCCACGCCGCGACGATGGTCGCCGCCGGTGTCTACATGCTCTTCCGCCTGCAACTTTCGCTCGGCTTCGAAGTCTTCGAAGGACTGCAAGCCAGCGCCGTCATCGCATGGACCGGTGGCATCACCGCACTTGTCGCCGCACTGATGGCCGTGCAGCAGGATGACATCAAACGCGTGTTGGCTTACTCGACGCTCTCGCAGCTCGGCTACATGGTCATGGCGGTCGGCCTCGTTTCCGGCGAAGCGGGCATGTTCCACCTCTTCACCCACGCATGGTTCAAGGCCCTGCTCTTCCTTGGCTCGGGCGCAGTCATCCACGCCTGCCACCACGAACAAAACATCTGGAAAATGGGCGGACTGCTGAAAAAAATGCCGCTCACCGGGATCACCTTCTTCCTCGGATTTGCCGCGCTCATCGCCGTGCCCTTCACCTCGGGATTCTTCTCGAAGGAATTGATCCTTCATGCGGCGCACGAAAAACAGCCGGCGCTTTTCTGGATCGCCGCCATCGTCGCGGTGCTCACGCCATTCTACATGACGCGACTCTTCATCGTCGCATTCCTCGGCAAGCCGCGCTCGGAAAATTCCGATCACGCCCACGAAGTTGGCCCGCTGATGTTGCTGCCGCTCGTCCTGCTTTCCGTCCTCGCGGTTGGCGCCGGCTACGGCTTCGCCCACAAACTCGCGCCTGCCGTCCCCGAACACGCCGGCGAGTTTCATGTGAACTTCCTCTTCTGGGTGTCGGTCACCGCACTCGTCATCGGCGCAGGGCTCGCGCTGCTTCTCTACACCGGCAAGGACAAGGACCCACTCTCGGTCCCTGTTTTGAAAAACCGTTTCTACATCGATGGTTTCTACGACAACTTCATCGTCCGCTATTTCCAAGACGGCCTCGCCGCGATCGTGCACTTCTTCGACGAACTCATCATCAACGGCCTGCTCGTCGGCGGCATCAGCCGCAGCGCGGTGAGCGTTGGCAACCTTTTCCGCAAAGTCCAATCCGGCCAACTCCAAGGCTACGCCTTCGCCATCGGCGTCGGCGCCGCCCTCGTGGTCTACTTCACGGTCTTCTTCTGATCCAAGGCAACCCGTTCACTCACCCCCATGCTTCCCATCCT
>Ga0208856_1000685_pt1 | contig 11887 bp, 11 predicted proteins | sample LakMenEpi13Jul12_FD_150690 | JGI IMG/M metagenome (GOLD analysis project Ga0208856, IMG submission 150690) | Freshwater microbial communities from Lake Mendota, WI - 13JUL2012 deep hole epilimnion (SPAdes) | ecosystem: Environmental > Aquatic > Freshwater > Lentic | place: Lake Mendota, Madison...
CAATTGCTTGGCCTCCAGCCAATTCAAGCCGCCTTGGGCGTCTCGAACTTTTAACCAATCGCCTAAATTCACCACCACTTCAACCGGGTAATGTTGACTGAGTAAATAGACTTTTTTTGCGGCGATGGAAGGCGCATCATAAAGCACCGCCTTGGGCACCGCTACCGAACGAAAATCCAAGGCCATAGCCAAGGCAGGCAGCAGCAATAAACCAATGGCCCATGCTAACTTTTTGCCAAGGCGGAGCATGAATTTAATGTTTTGCAGGCGCTTCTGCCGCTTCAGCTTGCTGCTGTTTTTGTTGCGCAAACAAGGCTTCAAAATTGATCGGGTTTAACAACACCGGTTGGAAACCAGCTCGCACGACCAAGTCAGAAACGCTTTCACGCGCATAAGGGAACAAGATGTTAGGGCAAGTGATGCCGACTATCATTTCCAGATTCTCTTCCGGCACACCGCGGATTTGGAAAATACCAGCTTGCGTGACTTCCACCAAAAACACCGTCTTGTCTTCAATTTTGGACGTGACCGTTACTTTAATCGCCACTTCAAAGACATTCTCTTCTAGCTGTTGAGCAAAATTACTCAACTCTATGCCTACTTGTGGTTGACTGCGGTCAGTGAAGATTTGTGGCGCATTAGGGATTTCCAATGACGCGTCTTTAAGGTAAATTTTTTCTATGCTGAAACCCGCTTGTTGGGTTTGCTCTTCGGCGGCTGCCTTGTTGTCGTCTTTTGCCATGATGTTGTTCGTTTCTTGTTAATTAAAAGGTTGAATTAAAAAATACCGCGTCATTTTATCAGAGATTTAACTGAGCAGCTTTGTAGTTGAGCAATCTGCATTTTGCTCATTAGACTAGGCCAATAAGGGATCCAAGCCGCCGGCTAAATCCAAGGCGCGCAAATCATCGAAACCACCGACATGCACCTCACCTATGTAGATTTGCGGCACGGTACGCCTACCGGTTTTTTGCATCATTTCGTCGCGCAACTCAGGCTGCAAATCGATCCTGATTTTATGAATATCGGTCACACCCTTGCTCAGCAACAAACGCTCGGCGTTGCTGCAATACGGGCAAACAGCGCTACTGTACATGGTGACTTTAGCCATGTTAAGCACTCGCTTTCTTAGGCGCAGCCTTGGGTTTCGCCGGCGCTTTGCTGGGCAAACTGGCCGATCCTTTTACCACCGGTAATTTGGCTTCTAGCCAAGCACTTAAGCCGCCTTGCAAATTGTGCAATTGGCTAAATTGCGCGCCGCGTAAAATATCGCAGGCTTTAACCGAACGCCCTCCCAACTGGCAATTCACCAGCAAGGGTTTGTTTTGGTATTTTTTTAGCTCAGGCAAGCGCGCCGCTAGATTGGCCAAGGGAATGTTGACGGCCTCAGCAATATGACCCACAGCAAACTCCGCCTCGTCGCGCACATCCAAGACCACAGCATGCGAGCGATTGATTAAGGTCACCGATTCGGCCGGGCTTAAATTGGGCACGCCACCGGCACTTTTTTTCATGGAGGGCAACAACAACATCAAGCCCGAACCCAGCGCCAAGCCTATTAACCAAATATTGCTTTTAATAAATTCCACAACCGTCCTTTCAAATTTGTTCTATGAAACAAGCGCTTAATTAAAAGCCGTTTAAATCGCCTACTTAGGCAAACCAGTTAGGCGAATTTTATAAGCAGATTTTACGTGTAAATACGCTAAAATGGTGGCAATACTTACACTTACACCAATAAAATTTTAAGGCTAACCTTTTATGTCCACGCCATTAAAAACCAGTGCCAGCCACATCACGCCATTATGCCTGCTTATTTTAGATGGCTTTGGCTACCGCGAAGAAACAAACAACAATGCCATTGCGCTAGCCCACACACCCAATCTGGACAAGCTCAAGCTAAGCCACCCGCATACCTTGATTAATGCTTCCGAGCACTACGTAGGCTTACCTGACGGACAAATGGGCAATTCAGAAGTAGGCCACCTCAACATAGGCGCGGGCCGCGTTGTGTTTCAGGATTTTGAACGCATCAACAACAGCATCGCTAACGGCAAGTTCTTTGAGCACGCCAAGTTAAAAGCCGCCTTGCTGGGCATCAAAAAAACTAATAAGGCCCTACACATCACGGGCTTGCTCTCCGATGGTGGCGTGCACAGCCACGACTCACACATCCACGCCATGCTGGACATGGCCGCTAAATTGGGTTTGCAAAAAGTCTACGTGCACGCCTTCCTGGACGGCAGAGACACGCCGCCAGTTAGCGCCAGCCCTTACTTGGCCGCGCTGGAAGCCAAAATTAAGGCGCTGGGCGTTGGTAAAATTCTATCGGTTAGCGGCCGTTTTTACAGCATGGACAGAGACAAACGCTGGCCTAGGGTGGAAGCGGCTTACGCGTTGATCACTGAAGGCATGGGTGAATTTTGCTACCCCAGCGCCGAGCTAGCATTGCAAGCGGCTTACGCACGCGGTGAAAACGATGAATTTGTAAAGTGCACGGCCATACGCGCTGAGCACGAAACCCCCACCCACTTAGAGGACGGCGATGTGGTGGTGAACATGAACTTTCGTTCCGACCGCGCCCGTCAACTCACCCACGCCTTATTAAGCCCGGCCTTTGATGGCTTTCACCGTCGTCATCAACCCGAATTAGCCGGCTACTTCACGCTCACGATGCACGACGCTAAAGAACCCAAAGCGACGGCTATATTTCCGCCGTTTGCCGTGAAAAACACCTTGGGTGAGTATTTGTCTGGCTTAGGGTTAAAGCAACTGCGCATCGCCGAAACGGAAAAATACCCGCACGTCACCTTCTTTTTTAACGGCGGGGAAGAAACCGTCTTTCCCGGTGAGGAGCGTATTTTGGTGCCCTCTCCACCGGTCGCCACCTATGACATGCAACCGGAAATGAGTGCTTACGAATTAACTGACAGGCTAGAAGAAGCGATTTTATCCAAGCAATACCATGCCATTATTTGCAACTACGCCAATGGCGACATGGTTGGTCATACCGGCAATTTAGCCGCGGCCATTAAAGCCATAGAAACCTTGGACACCTGCGTAGGTCGCATCGCGACCGCCATGCAAAGCACAGGCGGCGAAGTGATCATTACGGCCGACCACGGCAACGCAGAAATGATGTTTGATGGCGCAAACCAACAAGCGCATACCCAACACACCACCAACAAGGTGCCACTGATTTACCTAGGTCGCCCTGCCAGCCTAGCCCAAGATGGGGCGCTGTCGGATTTAGCGCCCACCTTGCTGCACTTAATGGGTGTGGCGCAACCGGTCGAAATGACAGGCAAAAACCTTGTTCATTTTCTGCCATAAAGGCTTAGCCATGCGCATGCTATCGCCTTATTGCAAACTACCCGTCGCCAGCCTAATAGCCTTGGCATTGCTATTTAGCCTAAGCCAGGTCGCGCATGCGGAAAAGAAAAGCGAGGCATCGCCACAAAGTTTGAGCTTGGTGCAAGAAAAATTAGCCAAACTGAAACAGGCCTTAAACCAATCGCAAGAAGCTCGCAAGGATGCCGCTGACGCATTAAAAGACAGCGAAGTGGCGATCAGTGTCGCCAATAAAAAGCTTTATGAAATCAACCAGAAACAGCAAGCGCATAAGGCCATGCTAGCTAAATTGGCGGCGGAATCGCTGGCCACCAATCAAGCCCTGTCCAGCCAACAAAAACAACTGAGCAAGCAACTCTACCAACAATACTTGCATGGCCGCCAAAGTTACGCGCAAATGGTCTTGCAGAACGATCACCCCAGCGCCATGGCGCGCGACGTGCATTATTTTTCCTACATTGCCAAGGTGCGCGCCGAACTCATCAATAAAATGCAAGGCAATTTGAATCACCTCAATCGGCTGAATGAAGAGACCACCAGCACCTTGGAAAAAGTTGCTGAACTCAAGCAAAAACAAATCGATGAACGGCAAGTGCTGCAGTCGCAAAAACAAGTTAAATCTAAAATTGTGCGCAGCCTGTCGCAGCAAATTGCCATGCAGCGCGGTGAAATTAAAAAACTCAGCCGCGATGAAAAACGCCTTTCGCAATTGGTGGAACGCTTAGCACGAGCCACGCCACCTAGCGCGAAAAAACAAAAAAATAAACGCACTGCACGCGCCGATAGCAGCGAAACCAATAAAGCCGCGCAAGACGCCCCACCTGCGTTGGCAAACAACGTCGAGCCCAGCTTCGAGGGCCACAGTGGCAATTTTTCATCGCTTAGAGGTAAGCTAAGGCTGCCTGTGCGCGGTGAGGTCAGCAATCGATTTGGTAGCAGCCGAGCGGATTCCGGCATTTCATGGAAAGGCTTGTTTATCAAAGCCAATGAAGGATCGGAAGTGAAATCCGTCGCCAGCGGTCGGGTGGTATTTGCCGACTGGTTACGTGGCTTTGGCAACCTGATCATCTTGGATCACGGCGATGGCTACATGAGCTTGTACGGCAACAATCAAGCAGTATTAAGGCAGGTAGGCGACAGCGTTAAGGCCGGGGATGCCATCGCATCGGTAGGCAACAGCGGCGGCAACGAAGCGAACGGCTTGTATTACGAATTAAGGCGCCAGAGCAGACCTTTCGATCCGCTGAGCTGGAGCCTTGTTAATTAAGTCTTAATTGGCTTTGCTGGCCGCTTCGGCTTGGGCTTTCGCCGCGTTCATTTGCGCTTCTAATGCAGCCGCGTCCAATGTGATACCAGGTACACGTTCGTCCGCAGTAGGCTCATAACCGCCCGTTGCCGAGCTTGTTTCTGCCGCAGGCGCAGCGGCAGCAGGCGCCTCAGTCGGGGCAGCCGCTTCTTCTTGACCGCAACCTTGCAATACCAAACCAGCCAAACCAACCACTAAAATAGCGCGTAATAACAAAGACATAATGCATTCCTTTTTTAATCGAATCGTATAAAAATAACACCACGCTTTAGCAGACGATCAGCCTGCAGAGGGCTAAATAGCGCGGTCCAATCAGTCTAACCAAAAGCCAGTAGCTGACTGTGAATTGAATGTAATAGTTCTGTATCCAATTGTAATAATGGCCGGCTTACTCGCCCAAAATGTGCACCAGCACCTTACGTTGCCCCGGCAGGTGCCGGTGTTCATACAAAAACACACCCTGCCATGTGCCTAGCGCAAGCTGCCCATTTAACACCGGAATGGCCAAATGGGTTTGCGTGAGCGCACTCCTAATGTGCGCCGGCATGTCATCCGGGCCTTCCACCGTGTGCACAAACAGCGGGTCGCCGTCTGGTACCAAGCGATTGAAAAAAGCTTCCATGTCGACTAAGACGTCTTGATCGTAATTTTCGTTGATCAATAAACTTGCTGAGGTGTGTTGAATGTACAGGGTCAACAAACCAGTTTGCAAGCCACTTTGCTTGACGTGCGCAGCGACCTGCGCACTGATGTCGTAAAGTCGCCTACCCTGGGTGCTGACCTGTATGCTTGCCGTTACTTGTTGCATGGCCATCCTTAGGCTTTTGAAAAGACTATTTTACCTGCCTTTGCATCCACTTTAATCACGTCCTTGGCCATAAAGTCGCCATTTAAAATCTCGCGCGCCAAGGGGTTTTCTATTTCCGACTGAATGGCACGTTTTAATGGCCTGGCCCCGTAAACCGGATCGAAGCCTGCGTTGGCAATTTCTGCAATCGCCGCCTCGCTCATCTCCAACTGCATGTCCATGGCGGCCAAGCGTTTTGCCAAGTACTGCAATTGTATTTTGGTAATCGAGCGTATATTGCTCTCATCCAAGGCGTGGAACACCACCACCTCATCGATACGGTTGATGAATTCCGGTCTGAAATGCGTTTTTACTTCGCCCATCACCGCCAATTTCACCACTTGGTAATCTTGATCGCTCATGCTTTGTATCATTTGCGAGCCTAAATTACTGGTCATGATGATCACGGTGTTTTTAAAATCCACCGTGCGGCCTTGGCCATCGGTTAAGCGGCCGTCGTCCAGCACTTGCAACAAGACATTAAACACATCCGGGTGGGCTTTCTCCACCTCATCAAGCAGGATCACGCTATAGGGCTTTCGTCGCACCGCCTCGGTCAAGGTACCGCCTTCTTCGTAACCAACGTAACCCGGCGGCGCGCCTATCATGCGAGCAACCGAATGTTTCTCCATGAACTCACTCATGTCGATGCGAATTAAATGGTCTTCGCTGTCAAACAAAAAGCCAGCCAAGGCTTTGCACAACTCGGTTTTACCTACGCCGGTGGGGCCTAAGAACAAAAAGCTACCATAAGGCCTAGTGGGGTCCCCCAAACCTGAACGCGAACGGCGTATGGCGTCCGACACCAATCGCACCGCTTCGTCTTGGCCGACTACCCGCTCGTGCAATTTGCTTTCCATGGTGAGCAATTTGCCGCGTTCGCCTTGCAGCATTTTGGCCACCGGGATGCCGGTCGCCCGACTGACCACTTCAGCAATTTCATCGGCCCCTACTTCGGTACGCAACATCTTGTTTTTATTGACAGTTTGGCTGCCTTCCATGCTGGCCGCTTGCTTCAACTGCTGTTCTAGGGCCGGCAATTTACCGTATTGCAATTCCGACACTTTTTGCCATTCGCCTTTGCGCGTGGCCTCTTCCATCTCAAATTTGATTTTCTCTATGGCTTCTTTTATGTGCGAGGAACCTTGCACTTGGGCTTTTTCCGCCTTCCAGATATCTTCCAAATCGGCGTATTCTTTACCTAACTTGTCTATCTCTTGCTCTATCAACTCAAAGCGTTTTTTACTGCCCTCGTCTTTTTCACGGCGCACCGCTTCCCGCTCGATTTTCAGCTGAATTAACCGGCGCTCTAGTTTGTCCATGATTTCCGGTTTGGAATCGATTTCCATCTTAATGCGCGAAGCCGCTTCATCGATTAAATCGATGGCTTTATCGGGTAGAAAGCGGTCGGTAATGTAACGGTGCGACAATTCCGCCGCGGCGACGATGGCCGGATCGGTAATTTCCACACCGTGGTGCAACTCGTATTTTTCCTGCAAGCCGCGCAAGATAGCTATGGTCGCTTCCACGCTGGGCTCGTCGACCAAGACCTTTTGAAAACGCCGCTCCAATGCCGCGTCTTTTTCCACGTATTGCCGGTATTCGTCCAAGGTAGTGGCGCCCACGCAGTGCAATTCGCCTCTGGCCAAGGCCGGTTTAAGCATGTTGCCCGCATCCATCGCACCTTCGGCTTTACCGGCGCCAACCATGGTGTGGATTTCATCAATAAATAAAATGGTCAGGCCTTCGTCTTGCGACAACTCCTTCAACACCGCTTTTAAACGCTCTTCAAAATCCCCACGGTATTTGGCCCCAGCCAACAAAGCCGCCATGTCCAAAGACAAGACTTTTTTGCCTTTCAGGCTATCCGGCACTTCGCCATTCACGATACGCTGCGCCAAGCCTTCAATAATCGCGGTTTTACCCACGCCAGGCTCACCGATCAAGACCGGGTTGTTTTTAGTGCGGCGCATCAAGACTTGGATGACCCGGCGAATTTCATCGTCACGGCCTATGACCGGATCGAGTTTGCCCAATGCGGCACGCTCGGTCAGATCCACCGTGTATTTTTTTAGCGACTCCCGATTCGATTCGGCATCCGAGGCGTTCACTTGCTCACCGCCTCGCACTGCACTGATGGCCGATTCCAAGGCCGCTTTAGCTAGACCGTGCGCCTTTAGCAATTTGCCGGCCGCACCTTTGTCCTCCAGCAAGGCCAATAAAAACATTTCACTGGCGATAAAACCGTCACCGCGTTTGACGGCCAACTTATCGGTGACATTAAGTAGGTTGTTTAGCTCGCGTGAAATCGTCACTTCCCCAGCGCTGTCTGTGCTTTTAGGCAGGTTGGCGATAGCACTGACCAAGCCGGCTTTTAGCGGCGCCAAATGCACCCCAGCATGAGCCAACAAGGCGCTACTGCCGCCGTCTTCTTGTTTAATTAAGGCATCCAACAAATGTAAAGCTTCTATGGTCGGGCTGTCACTGGCCACGGCCAAGCTTTGTGCATCATTGAGTGCTTGCTGAAACTTGGTGGTTAATTTATCAAAGCGCATGCTTGACTCCAGTAATGTTGATATACCTTTACTATGGGGGCGATAGCCTAATTTTCAATATATAATGACAGGGCTCAAATGCACCGCGCATTGGGCGCAAACAGCCAGTCATGGCAACCGCAAACAGGCCTAAGCATTTCATGGAATCACATTTGTTAAGCGACACGCACAGCGACGAACCACAAGCTAACCCGGCCTGGACCATACTGGACACCCCAGAGCAATGGATGCGCTTTAGCCAAACCGTGGGCGACGAGGCGCAACCCTTAGTTGAATCAAGCTTGTTGCTAGATGGCTTGCGTTGTGCCGCCTGCTCAGGCACAGTAGAACGAGGCTTAAGCGCCTTGCCCGGTATCGTCAGCGCACGCGTGAGCATGTCGAAAAAGCGTGCGGTGGTGGTCTGGTCTGCAGAATTAACCCAGCCTTCTACCATCTTGGCCGCCATCCAAAAAATGGGTTACAGCGCCAACCCCGCCTCGCACAACGAAAGCCAACTCAACGCCACACAAAAAAATCGCGCGGCATTTTGGCGCTGGTTAGTGGCGGGCTTTTGCATGATGCAAGTCATGATGTACGCCAGCCCCAGCTACTTCACCAAAACCGGCGAAATCGAAACCGACATCCAGCTTTTGCTTAACTGGGCGGCCTGGCTATTAAGCTTGCCGGTCATGCTGTTTTCCAGTCGTTCGTTTTTCAGTAATGCCTGGCACGATTTAAAAGCCAAACAGATCAGCATGGATTTACCGGTCGCCTTAGGCATAGGCATCACTTTTGTGGTCAGCTCAGCGGCTACTTTCGACCCCAGTGGCTGGTGGGGCGACGTGGTGTATTTCGATTCCTTGACCATGTTTGTGTTCTTTTTGCTCTCCGCGCGCTTAATTGAAGTCAAGCTGCACAGCAAAACGCTTGGGGCGATGGAGGCCTTAGTCAGCCGCATTCCAGAAAATACCGAACGGCAAAATGCCGACGGCAGTTACACGCGCGTGATTAATAGCCAATTAAGCGTGGGCGACATCGTGCGGGTCAATACCGGCGAAGCCTTCCCCGCCGACGGCTTATTGCTGTCTGGGCAAACCAAGGTAGACGAATCTTTGTTGACCGGCGAATCCACTCCCATCCATAAAAACAAGGGCGAGCACGTCGTGGCCGGCAGCTACAACCTCGGTGCCACCGTCACCATGCGCTTAGAAACGCTAGGCGAATCCACGCAGTACGGGCAAATTGTGCAGCTAATTAACCAAGCCGCCATAGAGAAACCGCGGCTATCGCAACTGGCCGACCGCGTGGCCAGACCTTTCTTATTTTTCATCTTACTTAGCGCCGTGCTATCCGCGGTTTTATTGTGGGAGCAAGGTCATGGCCTGGCCTTAATGACGGCAGCGGCGGTATTAATTGTTACCTGCCCGTGTGCCCTCTCTCTTGCCACACCGGCAGCCATGCTAGCCAGCGCCAGCGCCTTTGTGAAACGCGGCATTTTAATTCGGCACTTGCAGGCCATAGAAAGCTTAGACCAAATCGACACAGTCATTTTTGATAAAACCGGCACGTTGACCGACAACCACATCGCCGTGAAATCGTTGAGCGTTAAAGCCGGTCTCAGCGAAGCGCAAGCCCTAGCCATGGCCTCGGCTTTGGCCAGCCAGTCCATGCACCCCATCGCCATGGCCGTGGCTTACGCTGCCAAGCAAAATCCACTGGCCAACGCGCTAAGCATAACGCTGGAGCAAGTAGAAGAGCTGGTAGGCGCAGGCATGCAAGGCCGCTTCGAGCAACGGCCATTAAAACTCGGCTCGGCTGCCTTCTGCGGTGTGCATAGCGACCAACTGCAAGCCAGCGACGAACGCTACCAACAGGTTTACCTGGCCGACGACAGCGGCTGGTTGGCCACGTTTAACTTACAAGAAGCCATCAAAGCCAACACAGCCCAGGCGATTGCCGCTTTGCAGCAAGCCCAGTTGGACGTGGAATTGCTCTCTGGTGACCAATGGCACACGGTAAAAAACACCGCCGCCCTGGTCGGCATCAAGGTGTTTCAAGCCGCTTGTAGCCCAAACGACAAATTGCAACGCTTGCAAGGCCTAAAACTGCAAGGTAAAAAAGTCTTGATGGTGGGGGACGGCTTAAACGACGGGCCTATCTTAGCCAGCGCCCATGTCTCGATTGCCATGGGCAAAGGCGTGCCGCTGACGCTCGCGCATGCCGATTACGTTTTATTAAACGGCGACATCAGCGAGATACCGGCACTGATTAAACACGCCAAAAAAACCATGCGCATCATTAAGCAGAATATCGCGTGGGCAGTTATTTACAATGCCGTGTGCATCCCGCTGGCTTTCTTTGCTTGGTTAAGCCCTTGGCAAGCCGGCTTAGGCATGGCCACCAGCTCATTGATCGTGGTGCTTAACGCCTTGCGCTTAAGCCAATTTAGCCATTCCAGTGTTAATTCTTCTAAGGTCTAAGCATGGACATATTGTTTGTACTCATTCCCCTATCCGTCGTGCTGGCATTAGTGGTGCTGGCTGGTTTATGGTGGGCAGTCTACCGCGGCCAATTTGAAGACATAGAAGAAGAAGGCCGGCGTATTTTCGAAGAAGACAAAGAGTAAGGCCGACACCCATCCATGCAAACTGCTTTACTGTATAGCGCCCTAGTCATGGGCTTGGCCGGCGGCCCGCATTGCGTGGCCATGTGCGGGGCTGCCTGCACCGCTTTTACACAAGATGCCGATAAACCCTACGCCATAGGCTTATACCATTTAGGGCGTTTATGTGGCTATGCCTTATTGGGCGCCATCGCCACCTTTGCCATACAAAGCATCGCTTGGCTGTCCAACTACAGTGCAATCCTGCATCCCTTGTGGACCTTCTTTCACGTTTTGGTATTTTTCTGGGGGCTGTTATTGCTGATCTACGCCCGCCAACCCATCTGGGTAGACCAAGCCGGGCGTAGCATTTGGCGGCACGTAAAAAAACTCAGCAGGCTCAATGGCGGCTATTTCTACGTGGGCCTATTGTGGGCATTGATGCCTTGCGGTTTGCTCTACTCGGCCTTGATTATCGCCTCGTTTAATGGCAACCCATTGGGTGGCGCCCTCAGCATGGCGGCTTTTGCCTTGGGCTCGGGCATCGCCTTGTTTTTTGCGCCTTGGGCTTGGTTAAAACTCAAATCCAGCGTGGTGGAACCCTACGGCATGCGCCTAGCCGGGCTCATGTTAAGCGCCGCCAGCGCCTGGGCGATCTGGATGGCGCTCAGTCACAATAGCAAAGTCTGGTGTAATTAACTTACCAGGCATATTCATTGCCAGGAAATCAGGCGCAACCCCTCTTGCGCGGTTTGCCATGCTAGGTAAACCTGCTTATCCCGACTCACTAAATGCGGGTAGTCGGCCTTACCGGTAGTTTCCGCCAAAAGCTTAGGCTCGCTCCAATTCCTACCACCGTCATCGGAATACTTACCGAGAATTTTGTGGATCTTGGCTTCGCTTTCACGCCAAACCAAGTAGACATTTTCTCCCACACTCAATAAAGCCGGGTGACCCGCCAGATTTTTACTGCCCGCGAATTTTTTAGCCGGGGTCGAGGCCCACGCGACGCCATCCATGCGCGCGTAATACAAACCGGCAGACTGGCCATTGGCATCGTTGCCGCCATCGAACCAGGCCATGTGGTAGCCCCACCAATCTTGACCCTCACCGCCACTGACCAAAGCCGCTCCATGGTGTGGGCAACCGTCTATCTTCCAGCGCCCGTATGTGGCGCGCTTAATGACCGCAGGCTGACTGGCAGTGCTTGGAATTTCTGCCATCATGTGGTCGCGCTCGTTGCCTGC
>Ga0208856_1000688_pt1 | contig 11862 bp, 12 predicted proteins | sample LakMenEpi13Jul12_FD_150690 | JGI IMG/M metagenome (GOLD analysis project Ga0208856, IMG submission 150690) | Freshwater microbial communities from Lake Mendota, WI - 13JUL2012 deep hole epilimnion (SPAdes) | ecosystem: Environmental > Aquatic > Freshwater > Lentic | place: Lake Mendota, Madison...
ATGTGAACGCCTCGGATGGAAACAACTTCAAACCCCGCCGCGGTGAGCACCTGCCGCATGCTCGTCGGCGTGAGCCCGATCTCATGCGAAAAATCACCGTAACGTGTCGCGCTGGCGAGCGGGCTTTGCGCATTGAAAGTGAGCAGCCAGAACTGGCCCCCGGGCTTCAGCGCGGAGCTGCACGCGTCAAGAAATGAGAACAGTTCGTCCGGTCTCAGGTGCTCGATGAGATCCTTCGCGTGCAGGAGATCGAATCGGTCCGGCTGATCCTGCAACGCCTCGGCGATGCCGTCCTCGACAAATTCGATTCCAGGATTTTGCGTGCGTGCCATCGCGAGATCTCCGCGGCTGCGGTCCACACCCCAGAGTGACGTGAGTCCTTTCGTGCGCAGCCACGCGAGCCATTCGCCTTTTCCGCAGCCGAGATCGCCAGCCACCGTCGAGCTGGAAGGCACGAGCCCGCGGTATGCGATCTCATATTGCCGGAACTGGACGCCCGGAACGAACCGCTTCCCTTCGCCGAAATTCGCCGAATAGGCTTCATACAGGCGGAGTCGGTAGTCACGAGGTGGGTTCGTTGGCTCCCAGTTCATGCGCCCACTGTTTGAAGGGGGTGGAATGATTTGCGAGATGAAAATGCGGGGGTTCACTCAGGATAGACGGGCGGGGCGGCCTCCCTGCCCCGCCACACCAACGCATGCCGTGATTGCATTCCCCGCGTTGCTTTTCCAAGGTGCGCCGGTTGAAAAGCTCTCCCATGCCTCCGTCGCTCCTGCTGATCAGCGCCACCTATGTTGTCGAGGAGAACCGGAAAAAGCTGGCGGCGCTGGCGGAGCACTTTGACCTCACTTGCATCACCTGCGCCAAGGCGCAGGGTTTCGGCAGCGTAATCGCCCTGCGCGATCAGCCGCAGCCCGCAGGCTACAGGCTCGTGGGCCTGGAGGCGGCGGGCGCCCCGAGCAGCACGACACGCTACCGGCTGCGCGGGCTGCGGAAGGTCATCCGCGATTCGCAGGCGGACATCATTCTCGTCGAGTCCGAGCCCTGGGCGCTCATCCGGTGGCAGGCGTGGCTCTGGAAAAAAATCCACCGGCCACGCGCGCTGTTCGGCGAGTTCTCGTGGGAAAACATCGAGCGCCCCGGCTTCAAGGGCTGGCTGCTTCGGCGCTGCTACGGGGCTGCATCTGCGACGGATGACTTTGTGATCGCGGGGAATCAAGACGCAGCCGGTTTTTTCCGCCGCAGCGGCCTGCCTGCATCCCGCCTGTTGGTGAGCCCTCAACTAGGTGTGGACGCAGAGATTTTCCACCCGGTGGCAGACGCGGAACGCGCGCGGCTGCGCGATGAAATGGGAATTCCGCCCGGCACGTTTTGCGTCGGATTCTGCGGCAGGCTCGTCGAGGAGAAGGGCGTGCTCGATCTCGTGCAGGCGGTAGGGATCGCGAGAGAAAGGATCCCCGGAAGCGACATCCGACTGGCGATCCTCGGCCATGGGAAACTCGGCAGCGAACTGGAGAAAAAAGCCGCGCTCGCGCCGTGGCTCCGGCTCCTGCCCCCACGCGCGCAGTCGGAGGTCGCGCCATTTTTCCAGGCGCTGGATCTCTTCGTCCTGCCGAGCAAGGAAATCGCCGGCGTGTGGAAGGAACAGTTTGGCCACGTGCTAATCCAGGCCATGGCGGCGGGAGTCCCGACGCTCGGCTCGGATTCCGGGGAAATTCCAACGGTGATTGGCGATCCGGCCCAGATTTTTCTCGCCGGAGATCCGGCCGACCTTGCGCAGAAGATCCGGACGCTGCTGAAAGAACCTTCCGAACGCTCCCAGCTCGCCTTCAGGCAGCGGGACCGAATCCTGAGAAAATACACCAACCGCGCCCTCGCTGCGCAGTGGGCACCGTTCATCCTTGGCAGACTGCATGACAACAAATCACAGGTCGATCCTCTGGATTGATGCCCATCTCGAGTGTCGCAGCCCCACGATGCGGCACCTGCTGCACGCGCTTCCCCGGCTGCGGGCGGAGGGCTGGGAAATCAAAGCATGGTGCCTGCGCTCGGATGCGCCGCGGGACGAAGTGGAGCACACTTTTTTTTCATCGGCGCGGTGGCTCGGGCCATTCGAGTTGCTGTATTTCACCGTCATCGTGAATCTCTACGGCTTCTGGCGTTGGTTGTGCCGCAAGCCCCGACCGGCGACGATCATCCACGCGACCTGCGGCACTTACCTCGGGGCGGACGTGACTTCCGTGCATTTTCTGGGCTGTGTCTGGGCGCGCACGCAGCTCCGTATCGGCTTCTCCGGCTGGCGCGACGTGGCGCGCTATCCGTTTACCCTCCTGGGCATGTGCGTCGAACGGCTCCAGTGGTGGAGCCCGGCACTGCGTCTCGCGCTGGCGGTATCGGATTCCGTCGCCGCTGAAGTCCGCGCCCGCACACGCGCGAAAGTGAAAGTGGAGACGCTGCCGAACAGTTACGATGAGACGCGATTCAATCCCGCAGCTCGCGTCCTTTACCGCGATTTGATGCGCGCAAAGCTGGGCTTCGGCGCGGAACACCGGGTGTTCTGTTTCGTGAGCACGGGCCACTATAAGCGCAAGGGCTTCTGGCTCGCGGTGGAGGCGCTCGCCGCAGTGCGAAAGACGAACGCCGGGAAACACGCGCGGCTGCTCGCAGTTGGCGGGAGCGAGGATGCCATCGCGCGGCTCCGCTCGGAGATCCAGCAGCGTTTCCCCGGCGCGGAGGAGTGGATTGTTTTCGCGGGCATGCAGCCCGAGGTGGAAAAATTCTACGCGGCCTCGGATGCGTTCATCTTTCCCTCGTATTTCGAGGCGTTCTGCCTCGCGGAAATCGAGGCCGCCGCGTGCGGTCTGCCGCTCCTGCTCACACCGCACCACGGCTCGGAGATGATCCTGTGCGACGGCGAGAACGGCAGGCTGTTGTCCTTTGATCCGCAGCAGATGGCTGGGCAGATCGAGGATTTCCTCGCGAAAGGCCTACCTGCATTTCAGCCGTCTGTGGGGCGCGGACTCACCAAGGGCGAATACACTGCGGCGCTTATCGCCGCGTATGAACGGATGACCGGCGGACGCCGGGCCTAGCCGCATTCCGCCTCAAAGGCAGACTGCAGGCGGGCTGGAACGAGGAAGATCATTTTTGTCCCGTGTGCGGAGAAAGTCGCAGCACTGTCCAGGCGGATCAGGCGGAACCGCGCCGCCCGGAGAAATCCACCGGTGCTTTGAACCCGCGCAAAAAGCGCATAGCCCAGCGTCTTTGCGAAATCCGCCAGCTCGGCAAATTCCGGTTCGCCTCCCTGGCCGGGCCATCGCATGAGTTCGGAGAGGATCAACGGCTGATCCCGCCGGATGGTCCCCGCCCCGCCGCGCAAAATCGGCAGTTCGTGGCCTTCGGTATCCAGCTTGATCCCGGTGACTCGCAAGCCCTGTTGCAAACCGGCAAACGCATCGAGAGTCGTCGCCCGAACCGCGAGGGTCCGGCCAGCGGCATGACCCGGCTCCGCAGTGAGTTTGCTCACCGATGACTCGCCGCCGAGTTCCAAAAGCGCCTCACCTTCGCCCGAGGACAGCGCCATCTTTTGAACCGAGACATTTCCCAGTGCGCGCACATTGGCTTCGAGCGTGGCGTGGTTGCGCGGGTCGGGATCGAAGCTGAACACGCGGCGCACGAGCGGCGCCACGTAGGAAGAGTAGTAGCCGATGTTTGCACCCACGTCCAAAAAGTCGCCGCCGGGATCGAGGTGCCTGCAGAAAATGGATTCGCTCCCCCAGTCCACATCCGCACGGGTGACATAGACATCGCGGGCAAAAAAACTCGCGCACGGGAGGTTCATCACCGAGCCGGTGGGCAGGCGCAGCCGGGGCACCCTGCGCGGAATCTGGTAGAGCAGAAGGAACGCAAACCGCCTTGCAAAATATTTCACGAGGCCCACTTCGCGGGCGAAGGCGAGGTTCATGCGTGGCGGCTGTTTCCGTCGGTGTGATCCCGGAGCGCCTTTTCGAGTTCATCGAGATATTCCCCGCACACGCGTTCGGGATGATACCGGGCAAGGTGATCCTGCGCGGGCGCTGTGAATTTTTCGAGCCGCCCCTCCATGCGCAGCACCTCGGTGATCCTCGCGGCGAGCGCTTCGTGATCGCCGTTCGGATACGTGAGCCCGCACGGCCCGATAGTCACCGCCAGGCCCCCACCCTCGCTGCCGATGACGACACACCCGCAGGCGATCGCTTCCAACGCCACGATGCCGATTGGTTCGTTCCATTTGGAAGGGACGACCATGACCTGATGGGCGTTCATAAGATCCACGAGTTCCCTCCCGCGCATGGGGCCTGCGAAGCGGACTTTTTCCGCGAGGCCGAGTGTGCGGGCCAGTTCCTCGATTTCACTGCGGGCTCCGCCTTCGCCGGCGATCACCAGCCCGATGTCGAAGCCATCCTTGCGCACAAGTGCCAGCGCGCGGACGAGATCATCCACGCCCTTGTCCGTGATGATCCGTCCGACAAAAAGCAGATCGCGCGAGCGGTGCGGCCGGTTCTGGTTGGAAAAAGTCCGCGCATCGAACGGGTTTGGGATAACGCGGGCGGGCACCCGGTTCGCCGCCGCGACTGCGGCGCAGGCGGCGATGTTTCGTGTCGCATTACGCAGAATGCAGGCGAGCACTGATGACACGATGGCATTCCGCAGGCTCCATTTTCCGGTGGATGCCCCTGCGCGCGCATTCACCCAGCCGGACATCGAGACCACGAGCGGACGCCGGACAAAAAGGAGCGGCAGCGCGAACCGGATGCTGACGTGATTTTGAAAGACCACATCGCACCATTTGTAGTGCTCCAGCATCGCGCGGAAGCCGGAGCCCCGGATGATCTCGATCTCCTTTTCCCCTTCATACGTGCCGGTCGTCTTCGTGAGCAGCCGCACCTCGTACCCCCGACGGATGAACTCCCGCGCGGACAGATCCGCGATGGGATTCAGCCCGCCGATGCTGGGATAGAAAGACTGGGATGTGATGAGGATCTTCATCCGGGGCGGAGGTCTTCGTTGACGATCATGACGGTGTCCCCTCTCTGCTCCTGCGTGAACCGAAGATCCCGAATCGCGGAGTAAAACGCGGCGGCACACCCCGGCCGCACGCGGTCGTGGAATTCGATGATGAAAACCCGCACCTTGCTGATCCACGGCAGGAAGTTCTCCGAGAAAAGTTCGAGTTCGCCGCCTTCGATGTCCACCTTCAAGAGATCGATCACCTCCGTGTCCATCATCCGCATGATGTCGCGGACGCCGTAGCCCTCGATGTTTCCGGCGCCGGGCTGTGCGGCGGGCTTCAGGGAAATCATGCACTTGGGGCTGCCCGCATCCGCCACTGCGAGCGCTTGGCGGGAGCTCCAGAGCCCTGCGTTCAAAACTTGCACGTTGGAAATGCCGCCCGTGTTGAGGCGGAGCGTCTCGCAATTTTCCGAATCAGGCTCGATGGCAACAATCCGGGCTGCGGGATACTTCCGATGAAAATAGAGCGAGGCGTAGCCGGCGTTCGCGCCCGCGTCCACGATCGTGGACGGCTCAAAGCCGGGGTCGAATTCGTAGTCCCGCCCCACGAAAACCTGCTCGAACATCACGAGGTCGGAGTCGTTGGCGCGGACGCGGATTTTCGCAGGCAGGCCGGGAACCGAGAGCCTGCGCTCGCGGCCGCCGAGCGCGATGGCGAGCAGGTTCCGCAAAGTCGCCAGCCAGCCCAGTTCCTTGGACCACCGGAGGATTCTTGCGACTTGGGTGGCGATCATGGGGCCATCTTACGTTGGCGCGCGGGTTAGGGCTTCTGCGCGATGGTCATCAGGTCGAACGCCGCCTCGCACGGGAGCCTGAGCTTCCAGTGGAGCAGGTTCAGGAGGCCGGCGAGCTTCTGCCAGAGCTGCACGGAACCGCCAATTTTTCTCAGGCGCTCGATGCCCAGTGCCTCCCACTCGCAGGTGAGGACTTTCAGCCCTGCGTCCTCGCAGAGCGCCTTCATCCCTTCCGGGTAAATCCGCCAGCAGTCCACCGGATCCTCGTGATATTCCCAACTCACCGGCGATATGGTGATGACGTGGCCGCCGGGGCGTACCACGCGCGCAAGCTCGGGCATCCACCGCCAGATTTTCCGCACATGCTCGATGACGCTGGATGAGAGCACGATGTCGTAGCTGCCTGTCTCGATCGGGAAAACATTCTCGTCCGACGTCTTGTAAGTGAGCGGAATGTCGTTGCGGAAAGACAGATCGAGCGTGTGCCAAGTCAGCGAGCTGTCTTTCACGATTTCCTGAAAATTGGACGGCTGCGCGTTCGGGCCGATTTCGAGGATTCGCAGACCCGGCTTGAAATAACCGAGGGCGTGTTTTTTGAAAAGGAGCTGTGTGTTCTGGTGCATTTAAAAGGGCTCGGCCTGCGCGGGCAAACGATAGATGGCGGCCACTGGCACGGTGCGTTCAGCGCCGCTTCAGCCAGCCCATCGGGTGGTGGGTGACCATGAACCGGTCGCATCGCTCCTGATCCAGGGCAAACTCGCTGTGCTGCGCGAGGAATTTCCGGATGGCAGGCAGGGGGCCTGGGCGGCCTTGTTTCTGGAAGGAGTTGACGCTGTCGATGACTCCATCCTGCACCATGAGGTAGGAACCGGGGGTGACAAATGCGCTGTAAATCTCCAGCTCCCTGGCCACATGCGCCTCGCTGTGATCGCTGTCGAGGATGACCATGACGGGGCCACCGCAGCGCGCGACGCGCTCCCGGACGGTAGCGACGATGGTATCGTCCACCGAGGTGCCGAGGAGGAACTGCACGCGGGGCAATTGCAGTTCGTGCAGCTTTTCCACATCAATGGAGACGATCTCGCCGTGGCCCATCAGGTCGAAGAGGTGCGAATAGTAGCGCGCGGAACCGCCCCGGTTCGTCCCGCACTCGATCAGGAGCGCCGGCTTTATTTCGGCCAGCGTTTCCTGAATCGTCCAGAGGTCGAGCGTGTTTTGCCAGATGGGGTATCCGAGCCATGTGGTGCTGCCGAAATTCCCGGTTTTGCGGATCAGCTGCTCCAGAAAGAGCCGGCTGACGACGGGGGCGATCAGGCGATCGTAAATCCGTTTGCCTCCCCATTTGGTGATGATGTTTCTCAGCATAAGCTAGGTGCCCTTGTCACTGGAATCGCGGTCCGAAGGGAAGGCTATTTTCAATGGGTTCTGTTTGGTTTGGATCATCACTGCGACCAGCGCGGCGAGGAGGGCGGCTTCGGCGAGCAAGACTGAGAGTCCCATCCCCGTCACCGAAAAAAGCGGGACCAGGAGGCACGACGAGACGAGCGCGATGGCTGCCGCAAAAAAAACGCAACTGTTGAGAAGGCGATCCAGCCCGAGCACGATGAGCCAGTTCAGATTGATGGAGTAGCTCATCCAGTTGATGAGCGGGAGGAAGCTCAGCATCCGCAGCACCCGCGCTGACTCGTGGAACTCCGCCCCGAGCAGCCGGGCGACAATCATGTCGCTCGCAAACCAGATGACAGCCGACCCGAGCGCCGCCATGACAAAAAGGACTGCCGTTCCCCGAACAAAAAGCCTCGCCGCACCCGCGCGGTCGCCAGCGATGCGGTAATTGATTTTTGTGTGCAGGGCGGTGCTGAACGGGCCGACGAGGGCTGTGGCTGCACGGATGATTTTCTCCGCGCCCGCGTAGATGCCGACCGCCTGCATGGGCGCGAAGAGGCCGAAGACGAAAACATTCGCCTGATTCACGAACGCCCCTGAGAGGCTGAACAGGAACATGCCGGAACTCTCCCGGCAGACTGCGAGCGGACTGCGCGTGAACCCGAGTCTCAGCTGAACCTGACGGCACACGGCGCGGTATCCCGGCACGAGCGCAACCAGACCGCCGCACGCCTGGAGCAGGAACACCACAAAGGCGTGATCCGGCGAGGATACGAGGAGGAAAACCGGCAACGAGGCGATCAGCTTGGTGGTGAGATCGAGTGCGCTGGAGAAGCGCATCTGGTCGAGGCCCTGCAGAATCCAGCTTGGCGAGAAGGAGTTGATCGCCACGGCTGCGAAACCAACGAGGGGCAGTCGCAGGTCGCTGTGAAGCCCCGGGATGGTGATCACGCAGAGGATGAGGATGAGGCCGACCGGGAGCAGGAGAAAAATGCGGGCCATCGTAATCTCCGAGCAGATGGTGCCGACTTTCACCCGGTCGTCACGATGCCGCGCGATCAGTCGCGTGCCATGAAACCCAAAACCCCACGCGAGGGGGACACCGAGCAGGAGGCAGAATCCCTGCACAAAAACGAGCTGGCCCCACGCGTGCTTGCCGAGCACTCGCGTGAGATATGGAATCGTGAGGAGCGGCAGGACAAAGCTGGCGAAAAAAGAGGCGTAGAGGAAAAGGAGATCGCCCGTGATTTTGCGCCTGAACAGTGTTCGGAGGATCGCGCCTGCATACCGGAGGGTAGCCCACGGGCGGAGGCGCGTGCTCATGCGCGGGCTTCGGCCACGACGACGATGTCGTAAGGCAGCAGGCGCTCCCGCCAGCGCCGGGGCACGAGGTTTTCAAGTGCCAGAAGCGGATTCACAGGGAGGGGGAACCGGAAGGTTTGAAGCATCCAAAGCACCATGCGTGTGAGAATGAGCATGCAGTATTCGGTGCGAACCACGCGCCAGCCGGCGGCTTCGACGAGGCGCGTGATTTCTCCCTCACGGTAGCCCTCGACGACGTGGCCCTCGTTTGGGAACCATTCGGGAGGGTGCGGCACGGAGATCACGAGCCGTGCTCCGGGACGCGCGACGCGGCGGAATTCGGCGAGCGCCCGCTCCGGGTGGTGCAGGTGCTCGAGCACTTCCATGCACTGGACGAAGTCGAATTCGCCGTCTCCGAACGGCAGCTCTTCCGCACTGCACTGGGTAAACTCCGCCGGGGTGGAAAGCCCGGATTCCCCGACCTGCCTGCGCGCCATCGCGAGCAAATCCGCAGCGTAGTCGCAAAGCATCGCGGGCGTCCCGTGCCGCAGATGGTTTTCGATGGCGTAGCTGCCGCCGCCGCAGCCGGCATCCAGCGCGCGGATGCCGGGCCTGCGAAACTCCGACGCGGCACGACGGAGGATGCGCCCCTGGGTCATCCAACGGATGGACTGGCTGTTGGCAAACAGGAGGCCAAGCAGCCGCTTGGCGCGGTAGCCGGTGAGCATTTTTTTCACGCCGCGATGGGTAGTGTCGGCATGCGTTTGCGTCGAGGCATATCGTGGAGGAAACCAGACATGGAGCCCTTGTCGCGGCGAATCCGACCTTTACGCGACACCTGTCGCCGCTGACTGAACGACAAACGCCGCACCGCTCTTCGCTGCCTTTGATTCTGATTTTCGCAGGTGAAGACAGATGACGCAGAGCAGCCCCACAAAAATCCCGGTCCAGAAATTCATCGGGAACACTGTGATGCCTGAACCTGCGGCATGTGAGAGGATGAAGATGATCACGATCGCCATGAGTCTTGCGGCGAGCGCACGGATGCCGTCCTTCCCTGTTGGCAAATCGAGCACGGAACGGTGTGCCCGCCACAGGAAGTAAATCGCCACCAGAGCTCCGATAAACACGGGGATCGCTCCCAAGCGGAGAATCATCTGGCTGAAAATGTCGTGGGAAAATTCCACGTCCCCATACGTGCTATCGGTTATCCGAAACTTCAACGGGTTTGCAACGAGCGGCCAAGAGGAAGGATTGGTCAGCACGTTCTGGTATCCCATCAGCCGGTCGCTAAAGGTGCCCAATCGAAAGGCTTGCACCTGCCAGTCCGAATTTGACGGCAGAAGTGACTGAAGCTTGTCCATGGAATCCTGAAGCTGTTGCGCGAACAGAATCATCCCCCCCATGATGACGGCGGAGAAGGAATAGGCCATCAGCACACCTTTTCCTGTTCGGAAAAGCCTTGCAAAGGCAACCATCCCCAGTCCGGCAAAAACCGCGCCGCGCCCCATGGACAGCAGCAGCGCGACGGTGTAAATGCACACCACGGCCACGGCTTGCGCACGGCTGCGGCCTTTGGCCGACGCTGCAGTGAAATGCACCGACAATGCCAGCATGAACATCATGACGCTGCTATATGAATGCGAGGATCCAAGAGAGGAAAAGGGACGCGGGCGGACGTCGTTGAACGTGGGGTCTGCGATGATAGTGAGACCTGATTTCAGGTAAGTGATCTCGAAATCGCTCAACCCCATGAAAAACTGCCAGATGCCGTAAAGTGCGACCGGCACCCCCGTGAACACACAGAATTTCAAAAACCGCTCGACCTGCTCCCGCGTCGTGAAGCACTGGAGCACCGCCCACGGCAGCAGGAAATAGACGGTGCTGTTCGCGACCGTCTTCAGCCCATAGACTAGGCTGCCCGCCGTGAACGCCTCCATCCCTCCAAAGCCGATAAACGAAGCACCGGCCGCAATGAACACCAGCCGCTCCACAGGCTTTCCACGCTTGCGGAAAAAGATCCGCTGGATTACGCACCCGATGAGAATGCCAATACTGGCCAGGGGGGCGATGGCGAGCACGGCGGTCACGTCTTCAATGCCGGTCCGCCCTATCACCACGAGCAAGCGTTTGACTTCGTCGAGGTAGAAAGTGATCGGCACCATCACATAGAGCATCCGTCGAGGCTGGATGGTTCCGACAACGAGCAGCAGGCCGCCGATCAACATCGCCGCTTTCGTGAACGGGTTGTCGGAAGTGAAAATGAACCCGGATGCCAGGAAAATCCCCAGCAGCGAAAAAGTGACCGCCGCCGCGAGGCCCACTGCGTTGTAGTTCGTCTTGGAGTCAATCATCGCCGTGGTCGCCTTGGGCTTTTGGAGTGTCCGGTCACCGGTTCGGGGACGCCGTGCCGGAGCCCATCACCGATGGAAACCTGCCGGGATAAAGCTCCTTGGGATCGAACCGTTCGAGGATCAGGTTCCTGCCGTTGCGCCGGATGCGTTCGATGATCCCGTTTTTGAAATCCACGAGCACATCCGTATTTCTCACGATCAGCTTTCCCTTGATCTCGGGCATACGCTTGCCGTCGTTTTCATCGCAGGTCACGGCCCCTTCCGTCGTCATGAGACGACGCTTCGTCGCGCCGCGGCTGTAGGTGATGTCCCACACGCCGGCAAACTTCGCAAAGCCCGCGCCTGACGCCGCCACGCCGGCAATCTCGTCCTGCACAGCCGCAGCCCCGCGTGCATCGCCCCGTGCGCCGAGGGTGCGCTTCAGCGATTCCAGCTTCGAGATGTAGCGGCTGCGGAACGGAGCGGTCGCAAAATCCACGTCGCGCTCGAATCCTGCGCGCATCTGCGCCAGCTCCGGAATCTCATCTTCCGCACCGCCGCAGCGCAAAGGCAGCACGGCGGCGAAAGCGATGAGCAGGATGGTGATGGAAATGCGTGGGGCACTCACTGCATTCAGATAGGCGCTGTGAAAAACAGTGTCAACCGGATCGTCCCCCGCACTGCGCGGCCGCTATGCCGACGGCGACGGATGTGCCGAGCGGTCATTTGCAAACCGCCCACGTTTTCCTTTCACAGCGCGCGGCTTTTGCGCTCTCATCCACGCCCCATGAGTGAGCAGTTCGACGTTTGCTACATCGCACAGCTCGCGCGGCTGGAATTGTCCGCCGACGAAATCGCGAAATTCCAGAGCCAGCTCGGCCAGGTGCTTTCGCATGTCAATGACGAGGCACGTCGCACCGTGCTGGCTGGCCAGCCGTTCCGCGAGCACCGCGCCTGCGAAACCGGCCCCGACGATGAGGGGTGTGATTGAAACTGGTGCCAGCCGGAGATAGGCGGAGAGGTCGGGATCGGCGGAAGATTATAAATACCATAAC
>Ga0208856_1000689_pt1 | contig 11822 bp, 15 predicted proteins | sample LakMenEpi13Jul12_FD_150690 | JGI IMG/M metagenome (GOLD analysis project Ga0208856, IMG submission 150690) | Freshwater microbial communities from Lake Mendota, WI - 13JUL2012 deep hole epilimnion (SPAdes) | ecosystem: Environmental > Aquatic > Freshwater > Lentic | place: Lake Mendota, Madison...
TCAAAAATGCAATGACTGCCGTTTGTGCTATAGCCACAACGATATTGTATTCATTAACGAAATTGCAAAGTAACCGGAGAACAATCATGAAATTAAATAAAACTTATCAGCAAACACTTGCGGCACGTCGTCAAACAACACTAATCCATTCATCTTGGAGTGTATTCTACAAAGGCGAGTATATTTGTGGCGCTGTTTATAACGGTGAGTCTATCATGTCTGTTTGCTTTCCGTGCGGTTTAGTGGTGTTAACTAAATCAAAAGACATTGCTAAAAAGTTTATTCGCGATTACAAAGCAGGGAGATTAGAAGCATGAAAATGAAACAGGCGCATTACAACATGATGAAGGATGCTATCAAAGCATTGCCACGCGATCAAATGCTGGCATTCAAAGCAAATGATTTAGGCAAAAACAAAGAAAAATTTTTCATATGGGGATTGTTTAAAGCGGCAAAACTACACTTTACCGCTACTGATTTTCTTTATCAGTATCTTGATGATAATCACATTGAAACAGCGCTCAAACGCATAGCCAAAGAACTAGATTACATTTAACCGGAGATATAGAAATGATTACCTTGTTACTCGATAACGACACCGTTATTCCAATGACAACACGAAAAGATATAGGCGATATGGTACACACGCAAATACTTGATGAAAATGGTGCTTTAATCGACGTTAGCGGGCGTGTAGTGGATATCATGGAGGATTACAGCGACTGGGAATAGTTCAGCGTGTAACGGCTTAAAGATAAGCCGTTATGCAGTGCGCTATTGCACTAATTAACTTAAACCGGAGATATAACATGAATACATTTTACGACGTGGTAGTTGGATCAATTTTGACAACAATTTTCACTGTAATTTTTGTAGCTGAACTAATTATCATTTGGGGAGAATAAACCATGTCATCATTCAAACTTGATACTAATAACGAATTTTCAGCTAAATGCCGCACCTGTTTTCCTAACTTGCGCTACCGGATGACTTTATCGATTGGCGAATGGAATAAAGTACACGGTTCAAAAACAGACTACTTTACGGTAGATGGTAAAAAGATAGGTTTTAAAATTGTGCGCCATTATGACCGCAAGGGGTTGCCAATTTATAACGACAAACAACGCATTTATATTTACACTGGAGAATAACCATGATGACCTTTAAACAATACATTGAATCACTAAGCGCTGAATATATTCAAATGCTTCACATGGAGGACGTTCACTTGTTCCAAGCATACAAAGAATATGTTACTGCGTGGAAATCACTCGAAGCAGAATACGGGGAGATTAAAAATGCTGTTCGCTAAAAAGGCAATGAAAGTAAAAGTTCCTAAAGCCTTAAAAGTTTCACGCGGTAGACCTAAGATTGATCCGCGTAAAAAATCCAGACATTATCAATTATCAATACAGGGAGATTTAATTGATTTTCTTGAAAGCGCTGGACTCAAATCAAAATCGGCTTTTGTGAGTTTAGCAATTCGCACAATGATGGAGTTCAAAAAATACCGTTCACTGCCTTATGATAAATGTTTAGATTGCGGTTGCGATATGACAGCGCCACTCAATCCCATGGATGGTGCAAAAACATACGTTGATGAGGACGGTAGAGTATTAGATGTTTTTGTTCAATGTGAAGGCTGTGGTGGTCGTGCTGGACATAGGCAATATGATCCACGAAACCACGGACTAGAATCAGAATAAAATATTAGCCGGTTAACTACCGGCTTTTTTGTCTGCGACAAAGCGACACACTGGACATAGTTTTTTCTATTTATATATTTTTTATAAATCAATTCATTTTACCCATATTTTTATTAAATATTTCTCATAACCATTATTACTAAAACTATGTCTACTATGTCGCAGAGAGTAAAGAAATATAGAGTTTATAAGGGTTTGAAGGTGCTACATAGTGATTTTCAGACTATGTAGCAAAGCCATAGTTACTTTGTCGCAGAAAAAATTTAGCGTTTTTTGTCTGCGACACTGTTTAAAATCTTAAATCTTGTAATGCTCCTTAACTTTCTTGATAACCGCCTCCTCATCCAACGTGCTTCTACGCCAAATCGTGTGTTTTTTTCGCCCTCCATCGCTTGTCGGCACATCGATTCTCTTGTGAACTTTCTCGTAGCCAATTTGTAAAAGTATCCGAGTTAATGCCGATGTTTTTGGTAGCTTTAAAACTGAAGGTTCAAACTCCTCAAAATTAAGTTTGCCAAGTAATGTAATATCAACTATGTTTTCGTTAATGACTTCACAATGGTAATGTGTAATCAAATCTTTTACTTCTTCAAATTCATGCGACACAGAATAGCCTATCATCTTTTCACGAGAGAGTGTTTTAGGCGCTCGACCTTTCGCTGAAAAGTCTGGACTTATCTTTCTATTCATAAAGTAATAGCAAAGCGCATCCATCCGTCTATCAGTTTCTAAAAACAGTTTCTCAAAATACTTGTTGGTTTCCTGCTCACCACCTAACAAAGAAAACAAATGTTCTTCCGATTGACAGCGACTATACAAAACACAATAACGTCTATCACCATTGGTAATCGGCAAAGCATCTTGGTAATTAGTCAAAAGAAAATACGACGTAAAATTCGGAACAGTCCGCGAATTAGAAAACTTTTCCTCAATCTGGATAGTTTCGTTTGTAATGTACGGCTTCATCGTATCGATAATCGACCAGCGGTTATCGCCTGATAGCCTTATCTCCTCAACAATATTCAGCACTGAACCATACGCCCAACCGCTAAACGTCCCCTTCGTAAATTGCTTAGGATCGAGCTGAGTGGCATTGCTCCCAAGTATGCCTTGTAATATCTTAGTGAAGTACGTCTTGCCACCTCCTTGAGTACCCTGCAAAAGTACCGCCCAATTCACTTTGCTGCCAATGTTTTGCACAACATGGCACATCCAGTCCAGCAGTATCACCCTTTCTTTAGGTTCAACCAGCGTAAATTCCAAGTGCTTGAGCATCATATCCACAACAAGCAACCCATCGTCGTCCATTACTTCACATGGCAACACACCGCGTTTCTTATAAGAGTTCACATATCGCAGTCCATCGTTATCATTCACAAAAATTCCATCATTCTTACTCGCCCAGTACATGGTATCAATGACTGTATCCATTTTCCAATCAACGAGCGCCATCGACGATGCTGACCTTTCAGCCGCGACACATTCATCCATGCGATCAAACTCTGCGTTGAAAGCTTCGCGCTTGATAGAGTAGCCGTGCTTTAAGTTATGAAACTCCATCGGACGTTGTACATAAACCCAGTTTTTCAACCACGACGGCATCTCCTCAACAATCAACCCACCTTTCTTTGGTGGGCAAAGTTCACGAACAATGGCTGATTTAGTCATCCCTTCGCCTTTACCCCACCTGTCGTAAATGTCCTGTGCGATTTGCTGACGCTTGGTAAGTGTCACAGCGCTGAGTGGTAATTTACGCAATTTATTGCGCACGTCCTCGTATGCACGATCATTATCAACCGACAGACCTTCCGACCCAGTGACAAAGATTTCTTTCACCTGCTTCTCGACAATCTCCCCAACACTTACTCCGCTGTCCTTGACCATCTTAATCACTGTGGCAAACGTCAACGGGCGCACTTTCTTTTCCGTCTTGAATGATTGCCATTTGCGGTCAATATCTGCCGCGTTGAACTTATCCGAGTTAGCAGACCAGTGAAGCCAAAGAAGTTTCCCATCATCCGATCCTCTATATTGATGATGCAATGCCTGCCCGACGGTAATCCACGTCGAGTAATCGCCTGCCGATTCAACCAGTGCATCGAGATTAGCTTCAACCAGTGCATCACTGACATCAATGGGTTCATGCGCGAGTGCAAGCGAGAGTCCCTGCATATCATCCGCGTCATCATCCGTGCCATCTACGTCAAATTCAGTTGTCAAGTATTCCTTGACAGTTCTTTGCACCAGCTTTTCAACAGGAAAGGCAAGCGCTACATCCACATCAACCTCACTGCCTTCCATCACCATCACGAAAGCCGACTCAATCGAACCAGCGCTAACACTTGGCATATACATAAACTGAGCAGGCTTAAATGCACTGTCATCAATAATAAAACTGCTAAACTCCGACGCGAACCAACGCATCACGGCAACATACTCCTCCGCGCTGACCTCCCGTGACAGTGGTAACACTATACGAAAGCGATTAGCGTCATCTGTACTACGCCATGTTGAGTACGCAACCAGCGCAAAGCCTGTCATCTCCAGCTCAAACTCAATCTCTCCTTTAGTCATTGCGCATTCATCAACGTCAATGGTCAAAAGCGAACGCCCGATTAGGTTCTCCGTGTTGCGATACCCGCCACTGAACCCACCGCCACAGAACCAGCCTTCCTGCTCTTTGGTCTTTGCAACTTTGTGCTTACCAAGTACCGTGCAAATTCGCTCCCATGTCACCTCCACATTGCGACAGACAGCGCTGTTCTTATCCCCGCGACTTATGCGGTACGTTTTAGTAGACTCCACCATAAACAATCCTCGTTATCTTTTAATTATTGGTAAATCAACTGCCTTAATTGCCCCATCGGTTAATTGCTCAACCTGTATCGCCCTGTTTGCCGGTATCTTTCCTTCAGTTACCCAATACGACACCGCTGCTTTAGTGACGCCTAACTTCTTTGCTAGCACAACCTGCTCACCACCAAACCATTGCACCACATCATCAACGGTCACACCGTCATAAAATTCTTCATTTTCCATTTGCATCTCTTTGTGAGTTAAGTTAAGATTGACTCTCATTTTACAACAACAGAGGAAAAACACAATGAATGATTTAACAATACTCACAAACACCCAACTTGGTGAATTCATTTCGCTATCATTAATACACGGCACAAACACTCAGTTTAGCTATGAGTTATTGCATGAAGTAGCAGAACGCTTAGTACAAACGGATGAAATTATCAAATCTGGAATCAGTCACGGCATTCACGAAACGCTAACTAAGCAATCAACTGCGTTTAAATTCAGACTTGAGGATGTTGTCAAAACGCTTGATGAAACTTTAGCACCTGCAATTATTGAAGATAACAAAGAAACGGTTGAAATCATCACTGATATTGAGCATCACGAAGCAATGAACAAAGCGATGAAAGTAGATAGGGATGAAGGTAGAGCAGTATCATCTAGCGCTAAGAAAACAATCTTAGACCACTTGGAAGTTGAAGAAGTAAAACCCAAAGCAACAAAGAAAAAAGAAAAGCCTGTAGAAACACCTGTTGAAGTAGAAGTGTTACCAGAAACAGAAAAATCTGTAGAACCGGTAGAATTAACCGCTGAACCAGAAACGCCTGCGCTCACAGCCAAAATGCTAAAAGAAATAGCGCTTGAACTGCGTCAACGTAATGCTATTTCAAAAGAGCAAATTATAGACAAATTAACTGAGCTTGACGCATCAAGTACAATGACGCTTGCGCCTAAACACTACACTGAATTTTACAACTTCTTGGAGAGCTTCAATGTCTAATGAAGAAGCGCCTAAACACTCTTTACTGAGCGCAAGTGGTAGTGCTACTTGGCTATACTGCTCCGGTAGCGTCGCAGCGCAAAAACCTTATAAGGAATCCCGTAGCGCATTTGCGGACGAAGGCACGGCAGCGCATGAGCTTGCAGAGATATGCTTGAAAGGCGATCTCAATCCGTTTGATTTTGAAGGTAAGCAATTACCCGAAACCAACTGGATAACGGTAGATAAGACAATGTGTCACCATGTGAATGATTACATGGACTTCATCGCAGAACACAAAGGTCATAAAATCTATGAGCAAAAACTCGACTACAGCGAGTACGCGCAAGACGGTTTTGGTACAGCCGATTGCATTATTCTCAATGACGACAGCGTAACGATAATAGACTTGAAGTACGGTAAAGGCGTAAAGGTCTATGCTGATACTACTCAAACTAAAATCTACGCGCTAGGAGTCTATAGCGAGTTTGGTATGCTCGAAGATATTAAGACCGTAACAATGATTATCTACCAACCGCGACTAGACCATATTGATGAATTGACAATAAGTATCGACGAGTTACTAGCATTTGGTGAGTGGGTAAAAGAGCGAGCAGAATTGGCTATGCGGGAAAACGCCCCACTGACTGCTGGTGAGAAGCAATGTCAATGGTGTAAGCACAAGGCACGATGCCCAGAACTTATGCGCTACACAGAAAGTGCTATTCAAAACGAGTTTGGATTTTTCGACGAGTTGCCCAGTGTAAACAGGTTATCCGACGCACAGCTTAACCTTGCACTGAGTAGCGCGACATTGATTAAATCATGGTTAAATGCCATTGAAGAACACGTTAGAGAGCGCTTAGAATCTGGCAATGGGTTTACCGGCTACAAACTTGTTGAAGGTAGAAGCTCACGCGATTGGGCAGATATTGACGAAGCAGAAAGTGCGCTACGAATTGACCACACAGACGAAGAACTTTACGAAATGAATTTTATTTCAGTGGCTAAATTCGAGAAGTTAGTAGGCAAGAAAAACATAAAAGACTTTGAAAATCTGATAGTTAAAAAATCGGGCAAACCAACCGTTGTACCCGAAAGTGATCCCAGAAAATCCTTGTCAGTTTCTGCAAATGATTTTTCTGATTTTGATGATTGACACAAGTAATAAATCAATCTAAACTTAACTCAACTTATCTCTCCGGTTAAGTTAAAACGAGGATGGGAAATCACTTAATTGGCGATTTATCAATAACCCATCCTCACCTAATCCCAAAACCATAACGCTATAAGCAAGAAGGCTAAAATGTCAGAAACATTAATTAAATTAGGCGACGTTCGTTTATCATTTCCATCTCTTTTCAGAAAAGCAGTATTTGAAGGAGAGGAAACAAAATTCGAAGCTACCGTCCTAATGGAAAAAGACAGCAAGAATCATAAAATTACTCAAGCGGCAATTGATAAATTCATTGCGCAAACATTTAAAGACGGTGCGCCTAAAGGTCTTAAACTAACTTGTTTTCAAGATGGCGATACCAAAGACGTTGATGGCTATGAAGGTATGATGGCGCTTAAAGGCTCATCGAACAAACGTATTCCAGTCTTTGATAAAGACCGTTCTCCCATTACCGAAGAAGATGACAAAGTTTATGCTGGATGCTACGTCAATGCTATTTTTGACTTCTGGTATTCATCTCATCCCAAAGGCGGTAAACAAATTCTTGCTAATCTCCTTGGTGTTCAATTCAAGAGAGATGGCGAAACCTTCTCTGATGCTAAAGTTGCAAGCGCTGATTTATTTGATGACGAATCAGAAGAAGATGATTTTTAAATACTCTGTGTCCTCAGTGTGGTGAAAAGACGATTGGATTAACATCGTAAAAGTTAATTGACAGCTTGGAAAGACAAGCATTATCAAGTATAACGATTGTTAATCGTCTTGTGACGGAATAGTAAGGATCGCAACCTTGGCAATCGTTATAACTTGATAGTTAATGTGCAGGCTGATGCACAGCGGTAATGGCACGTCGGTGCAAATAGGAAACTTGGGAGTGGCTGAAAGTACGTCACCGAATAACACTAAGCCGGAGATCAGCACCGGCAACTATCACTAAAAGCATTGCTTGTAGCGTACCGCAATTCGCAACCTTGCAGCCTTTAATATCGGTAAAGCGCACTAGCTACGCGCTCGATTCGGGTTGAGATTATCGGTGACGGTAATTCACTAACTACATAGGGAAGATTAGAACTGATTGTAGTGGGGTAGTAAACAGTGCTTTTAGTGATAGTGTCATAGGTCACTATCGTTTCCATGTTACACCATTTACTCTTAATCACGCTAGGCGGAAAGCAGTCAATTACCTAGCGTGATGCTTAATTGGGTTTTTAAAAGTAAGTTTGCGGGTGTCCTCATAGACCCAAAAAAGGTATGAGTCAGTAGCTTTATATGTTCACTCTTATAAAATCAAGCAAACTTACTTTTAAAACCTCAAGCTCCACCTAAAGACCTCACCGACAATTTGTTACTCCAGATTGTCGGTTTTTTTATATTCACAAATAGGATACCCCTATGAATACTTACATTATTGACACAGAGTGTTACAAAAACTATTGGCTATTTTTAGCCGTCAACCACAAGACCGGATCATCTCTTGAAATAGAGTTATTTGGTGAAGATGCAAAGTTAAATGAGCAGCAAGCAAAGAAGATACAGCGTCTATTTCTTAATCATGAAACCGTGTCATTCAATGGGTTAAACTACGATATACCTGTTATACATGGCGCATTGGACGCATGGGATTGTAAGAAACTCCATAAACTTTCCACAAAAATAATCACAGATCAGCGCGTTACTTGGCAGATTCTCAAAGAGCATAACCTCCAAGTCCCTACTTACGATAAACATATCGACATTATTGAAATCCCCATTGGACAAGCATCGCTTAAAATTTACGGTGGGCGTATTCACACCAAGAAAATGCAAGATTTGCCTATTGATCCTAACGAGTTAATAAAAGACACTGAGCGTAGTTTGATGCGCAAGTATTGCAGAAACGATACTCAAGTTACCGGTGAACTGTTTGACAAGCTCAAAGGGCAAATAGACTTGCGCAAAGAGATGACACAGCAATACGGCATCAATCTCAATTCAAAATCCGATGCGCAAATTGCTGAAGCCGTAATTAAATCCGAACTATCAGCGCTAACTGATAAAAACTATTATCCAACCAAGTTTGATGATAAATACACGTTTACTTATCGCAATCCAGAAATTATCCAGTTTAAAACACAAGAACTTTGCAACATCTTTGACCAACTAATTTATGAAACTTTTACGCTAAAAGATAATGGTAGTGTTGAGTTACCTAAATGGCTAGGTGAGCCTATTAAAATTGGTAATGCGTCATATCAAATGGGCATTGGTGGATTGCATTCACGCGAAGTTGAGCAACACATCAAAGCCGGCAGTGGTTACTTTCTATCTGACTTTGACGTGGCTAGTTATTACCCGTCCATCATCCTGCAACAACAATTATATCCGGAATCGATGGGGGAGAATTTTCTCAACCTGTATCGAGAGATTGTAAAGAAACGTATCACAGCGAAACACACAGGCGATAAAGTTACTGCCGATACACTTAAAATTGTACTCAACGGGAGTTTTGGTAAATTCGGTAGTAAATACAGTAGCTTATACTCACCGCAGTTACTTCTGCAAACAACAATCACAGGTCAACTATCACTACTTATGCTGATTGAAGAACTTGAATTAAACGGTATTCGCGTAGTTAGTGCAAACACCGATGGGATTGTGACGTATTACCACGAAAGTCAAATACCTACGCTACAAGATATTCTATTTAATTGGGAAATTCAAACCAGCTACACGCTAGAGCAAACCGATTACCGTGAACTCGCGTCGCGTGATGTAAATAACTATATTGCTGTGAAGCTCGATGGTAAAACTAAATGCAAAGGGTGCTTTGGTGAAGCGTCACTGAGCAAAAACCCCGATGGCTTAATCATCTATGAAGCTGTTGCTGAGTTTATTGCTAACGGAACGCCAATTGAAAAGACAATTACCGATTGTGAGGATATTAGAAAGTTTGTGACAGTTCGCAGAGTAACAGGTGGCGCATTGTTTAGAGGGGAGTATCTTGGTAAAGCCGTTCGTTTCTATCACAGTTGCGATTTAGGTCTTGCTGATACCTCACTTGTTTATGCAAAGAATGGAAACAAAGTCCCTATCTCACAAGGATGTCGCCCGCTAATGAATTTGCCAAATGCTTTTCCAGAGGATATTGATTTTTATTATTACTACACTAAAGCAAACGAAGTGTTAAAAGGAGTTGGATACAATGTTTGAAAAAGAAATTGAAAAATACCTGTGCGATCAAATCAAAAAAGTAGGTGGAACGTGCGAGAAGTTTACATCGCCCAATCGTCGCTCAGTCCCAGACCGTTTAATTACTTTACCATTTCAACCGATATTTTTTGTTGAATGCAAAGCGCCTAAAAAGAAACCTACTGAAGCGCAAGAACGAGATCATCAAAGGCGACGTGAATTAGGTGTTCATGTCTATGTCATTGATTCAAAAGAAGCAGTAGATACCCTGTTACTTTATCGATTACCAGTGGAAGGCGATTATGCGCACTAATATTAACTTGCATCATGGTGATTGCATCGAGTTTATGAAAACTCTACCAAATAATTCAGTTGATATGGTACTGACCGATCCTCCTTATAAAATAATAACGGGCGGTGACTTAGATGGTGTAAATTCAATCCGACCAAAAGGGATATTAAAAGGAAATAGAGAGCTGATGAAGTCTGTCCCATTATTCGAGCATTGGCTTAATGAATGTTATCGCACATTAAAAAATGATTCTCATGCGTATTTCATGGTTAATTTTTCTAATCTATTTTACTTACAAAAATCAGTTATTGATGCAGGATTCAAGATTCACAATTTACTAATATGGCAAAAAAATAATAATACTCCGAGTCAGTATTATATGAAAAATTGCGAGTACATTATTTTTGCTAGAAAAGGAAAAGCAAAATGGATTAATGACATAGGGGGAAGTAAAACTGTTCATTCTTTTAACAATATATTGGGCAATAAAGTTCACCCAACTGAAAAACCGGTCGAATTAATGGAGTTTTATATTAAAAACAGCAGTAATGAAAACGAAATTATTTTAGACCCCTTTATGGGCAGTGGTTCAACAGGCGTAGCTTGCGTTAATACTGGGCGTAATTTTATTGGTTGTGAGTTAGACAAAGGTTATTTTGATATTGCTGAAAAGCGAATTGATTCTGCTGAATGGGAGTTTATTTTAAAATGAGAACTAGAGCAGAACTCCGTCATTACCAAGTCAGAACTTCTACATTTCAAATTGAACAAGAGCGAACACTTTGTGCGCTTAAAATGGGGATGGGGAAAACAGCTTCTACGCTCACTACAATCCACGATTTAATTGATGCTTGTGTGATTACCAAAGCGCTTGTTATCGCGCCACTGAGAGTCGCTAACAGCGTCTGGGCGCAGGAAGCAAAAGAATGGGAACATCTCAAAGATTTGAAATTCAAAATATGCACAGGCACAGAGCAAAAGCGCCTAGCCGCCTTGCACCATGATGCGGATGTTTATGTTATTAATCGAGAAAACGTGGTTTGGCTGGTTAAGCATTACAGGGATAAGTTCCCCTTTCAAATGGTGGTCATTGACGAATCCAGTAGTTTTAAAAGTGATAAAAGCAAACGTGTCAAAGCACTACGCAAAGCATTGCCGTATGTTCACTACATTACCCTTCTTACAGGCACACCTTCGCCCAATGGCTTACTTGACCTGTGGTCACAATGCTATTTAGTAGATAACGGTAAAGCACTTGGGCGAACCATGACTATGTATAAAAGCCGATTCTTTGAACAGGATTACAGCGGTTACAAATATACCCCTCGCAAAGATTCACAAAAGAAAATTGAAGCATTGATAGCGCCATTTACCATATCAATGGAAACCAGCGATTACCTTGAAATGCCAGACTACATTGAATTATATGAAGAAATTGAATTACCACCTACGATAATGAACAATTATAAACTTCTTGAAGAAAAACTTTATTTGAAGTTTGAGGAGTCTGAAGTTGAAGCATTGAGCGCAGCGACACTTGCCAATAAGTTATTGCAGTATTGCGCTGGTGCTGTGTATGTTGATGAGTTTAAAAACTATGAAATAGTCCATGATGCAAAACTTGATGCGCTTGCAGACATTATTGAGCAGAACGATGGGGAGAATATCCTTGTTGCCTATAACTTCAAAAGCGAT
>Ga0208856_1000691_pt1 | contig 11806 bp, 7 predicted proteins | sample LakMenEpi13Jul12_FD_150690 | JGI IMG/M metagenome (GOLD analysis project Ga0208856, IMG submission 150690) | Freshwater microbial communities from Lake Mendota, WI - 13JUL2012 deep hole epilimnion (SPAdes) | ecosystem: Environmental > Aquatic > Freshwater > Lentic | place: Lake Mendota, Madison...
GGGCGACGGCCGTGACGCCGGCAGACGGCCGATCGAGCCGCTGCCCCCGTGGCACCAGCGCCTTGATCTTGGCGATGAGGTCGTCGCGGATCACGGTGGCCACGGCCGCCGCATCGAGACCGGCCGGCTTGGCGGCGTAGTCGTTGGCCCCTGCGAGCAGCGCGTCGAGCGTGGCCTTCGCCCCCCGGTCGGTGAGGCTCGAAAACATGATCACCGGGAGTTTCGGCTCGAGCCGGCGGATCTCGCGCAGGGCCGAGATGCCGTCGAGCACGGGCATCTCGACGTCGAGTAGCACGATGTCCGGAGGAGACGAGGCCACCATCTCCACGGCGGCCCGGCCGTTGACGGCGGCTCCCACGACTTTGAGGTCGGGATCAGCCGAGAGCGTGGCGGTGAGCAGCGAGCGGATCGTCATCGAGTCGTCCACGATCAAAACGCGGATCGGGCCCCGGTTGGCCCCTGCCGAAATCTCCGTGGCGCTGCATACGCCGAGCCCCACCAGCTTGCGGGCGAGGGCATCCACGGTGAACGGCTTGCTCACGAAGTCGTCGGCGCCCGCCGCCATCGCCACATCGATTTTGGCCCGGTCGCTCTCGGTCGAAATCATGAGCAGCCGAAGGTCGCGATGTCGGGGGTGCTGGCGGAGGCGCCGGACCAGTTCGATCCCGTCCATCACCGGCATGTGCCAGTTGACGGTGACGAGGTCGGGCCGCGGTCCGGCCGTGAGCCGCTCGAGTGCCTCGGCGCCGTTGGTCGCCTCATCACAGTCGAATCGCAGATCGCGCAGCGCTTTTGCCACGATCGATCGGCTCGCCTTGGAGTCGTCTACGACCAGCGCCCGCACGTTCGCCCTCTCGGAATGCGCCGGCTCGGGGACGGCAAAAGTCTCGTTGCGTGGGCCGCGGCGGCCCAAGGCTCCTCGAGCGTTCGCCGATCCCCTCGCCTCCCTTGTTTCAATCACCAGTTCGTCGCGTCGAGCTTCGATGCGACATTTCACCGCTTGTAGTCGTCGACCAGCCGTTGCAGTGCCTGGGCCATGCGGGCGAGCTCCTGCGAGGAGAGCTGGGTGTTCGACGCGCCCTCCGCCGTGCTCTGGGCCGCTTGGGCCACTTGGACGATGTTCTCCGCGATCTCGGTGGAGCCGGTCGTGGCCTCGACGATGTTGCGGCTGATCTCGCTCGTCGTCACCGACTGCTCCTCGACCGCCGCGGCGATCTTCGTCTGCAGGTCGTCGATTCGCTCGATGACGCTGCCGATTTCGGCGATGGCGGCCACCGCCCGTTGGGTGTCGCCCTGCATGGCCTCGATCTTGCCACCGATCTCCTCGGTGGCCCGGGCCGTCTCGCGGGCGAGTTCCTTGACCTCGTTGGCCACGACGGCGAAGCCCTTGCCCGCCTCGCCGGCCCGTGCCGCCTCGATCGTGGCATTGAGCGCGAGCAGGTTCGTCTGCTCCGCGATCGACGTGATCACCTTCACGACCTTGCCGATCTCGGTGCTCGAGTGGCCCAGGGCGTTCATCGTCGACGACGTCGTCCCCGCCATATCGACCGCCTGCCGGGCCGTGGCGGCCGCCGCCTGGGCGTTTTTGGCGATCTCGTGGATGCTCGTGACCAGGTTGTCGATCGATCCCGACACGATCCGGGCATTTCCGCTCACCTGCTCGGCCGCGGCCGACACGAGGTTCGCCTGGGCGGTGGTCTCTTCGGCCGCTGCGCTCATCTGCTGGCTCACGCTCGTAAGTTCCTCCGACGAGCTCGCCAGGGCGTGGGTGTTGTCCACAATGCCGCTGACGAGCGTCGCCTGCCGGCGGGCCTCGCGGGTGAGCCGGCGGGCAATCGCCATCGAAACGCCGAGCACGCCGAGGGCCGTGAGGCCGAAAATACCCTGGGCGTACGTGCGGAGCCGATTGATGGGCCCGAGCACCTCGGCCTTGTCGATCTCAGACACCAGCGCCCAGCGGACAGCTCCGGTGCCCACGGCATCGCCCCGATGCACCGTGACGGGCGTCCACGATGAGAGCACGGGCATGCCGCGGTAGTCGGTCGTGAGCGCGGTGCCCGCCTTGCCCTCGTCGAGCGCCGTGCGCACCGGAAGCGTATCGACCTTGATCGTGGGATTGATGATCGTCGATTCCACACCGAGATCCTTGGCAAACCGCGAGTTCGAGCGAAACAGGCGATCGGGGCCGATCGCGTACGTCTCGCCCGTCTTCCCCATGCCGGTCGTTTCATTGATGATCGCGTCGGCCCGGTCGATCGCGATCTGAAAGGCGATCACGCCGATCACGTCCCGGCCGTCATACACAGGCGCCGCGATGAAGCTGGCCGGTGCCATGAGCGAGGGCAGATAGCGGGCAAACTGTCCATACGCCACGGCGTCACGGCGGCCGGCCCCGACAGCTTCCTGAAACGCCTTGGCGAAGGTGGAGGCTGCCAGGGGCCCGTGGCGGAGCGATGCACCGAAATCGATCTCCTTGAACACGGAATAGACGATCTCGCCGGTCGTAGCGTCGATGAGAAAGACGTCGGCGAGGCCGTAGCGCTGCATCATGTTGCGAAACAGCGGATGGAACGTCGCGTGGGCCTTCGTATAGGCCGAGTCGTCGTCGGCGGCGTCGAGGAGGTGCTTGGAGCCGATCGGATTCGGGTTGCGGCGGATGTAGAGATCCTGCAGCGTCGCTCCGTCGTCCTCGAGCGCTTCGGCGATCGGCCGCGCATCCACGTCTTCTTTGGTGCGGGCGCGGAATTCCGACGCGAACTCGCCCGTGTAGAAGCCATCGAGCGACCGCCGCACGGCCGCCATCGCCTTGGCGTCGGCGGTGGCGGCGGCCGCGTCGAAGCTGGCGGTGAACTGCCGCAGGGCGTCGACCGTCATCCGATCCTCCGCCGCGACACGGAGTTGGTCGTGCAGCCTCTCGAAATACCGCTCCACCGACTTCGCCGTGATCGTGCGCACCGTCTCGAGCTGGTTGAAGGCCTGCGTCTTGATCGCCTCGGCCGACGAGTTGTACATCGCCACGCCGGTCAGCGCGAGCGGAATCAACGACACCGCCAGGAGCGCGAGCAGGAGCCTGTTGCCGAGCAACGAGATCCAGCCGGAGACGAGAGAAGAATTCGAAGCGTCGCTATCCGCCATGAGAAACTCCATGCCTGACGAAGGGAGTGGTCCGTTGCTTGATGAGCGCCTGCACGAGCCGCTCCGGGTCGAGAATGTGGATGAGTCGCGTGTCCGCGGCGAAGACGCCGGTCACGGCATCGGTGGCCGTGTGACCGGCCGCGGTCGGCCGCTCGATGCGGTCGAGCGGGATCGATTGCACGTCGAGCACCTCGTCGACGAGCAGGCTGTAGCAATCGTCACCGAGCCGCAGCACGAGATTGGTGCGGCCGCTGCCCGCTTCCGTGGACGGCAGGCCGAGCCGGTGGCCGAGGTCGATGACCGGCACGATCGTGCCGCGCAGATGCAAAAGGCCCGCGATGGCCTCCGGGGCCAGGGGCACGGGCGTGAGCTTGGCGGAATGCAGCACTTCGGCGACACAGCCCGAGTCGACGGCAAAGCAGTGGGTCGCCACGCGAAACGAGCAGGCATCGAGGCATGGCACTCGGCTCACCATGGCAGTCCTCGAGAGACATCGAGCACTTCCGTCGCCATGCCGCCGAGGGCAAGCAGGCCCGATACGCCGGTGGATACCGCGGTCGACTGAAGCGGTGACTCGGCCGGGAGGACGTCGAGAATCTGACCCACGGCGACGGCGACGGTGCCCTCGGCACCGCCGAGCACGACGAGTTTCATGGCGCTGCCGACCATCGCTTCAGCGCCCAACAGGCGATCGGCATCCACCACTGCCGTAAACCCCGCACCGTGCCGGACAACCTGCCGATCACCGAGCGGTTGGACATCGGCCGCAGCCACGTGCTCGAGCCTCGTGATCCGCTCGAGCGGCAAGGCAATGCGGCGGCCCTGCCGGGTGCGGCAGACGAGATAGCGGTCGGCATCGCTCGTGGCCACCGACGGCGAGGTTTCATCGGCCTCGCGGCCCGCTGGAAGATCGGCCGCCCGCAAGATCCCGCGCAGGTCGAGGATGAGCACCACCCCTCCGTCGCCGAGCACCGTCGCGCCGGCATAGAGACCGATCTGGGAGAGCAGCGTGCCGATCGGCTTCACCACGACGGTCGAGAGGCTCGCCGACTCACCGACGCCTGCGGCTCCGGTCTGGCCGTGCCGGACGCCGTCGATCACGATTCCGAACTCATGGTCGTCGACACGCACGAGCACCACGGTGCCCTCGTCGCGGCAGGCGGTTTGCGGCCGCAGGCCCAGGAACTCGTCGAGGAACACGACCGGCAAGAGCCGCCCCCGCAGCCGGATCACCGGAGCGTCGTCGAGGCCCTCGATGCGGGGCCCGCCCCGGTCGCCCTCCCGATCGGCGTGGAGCGGCACGAGCTCACGGACGGCCGCCTGCGGGATCGCGAGCCGCTCGCTTGCCGACCGCACGATGAGCGCCGGCATGATCGCGAGCGTGAGGGGCACCCGCACCCGCACCGTCGTGCCGAGCCCCGGCCGACTGTGGATGTCGACCGTGCCTCCGATCGCCTCGATGTTGGTCTTCACCACGTCCATACCGACGCCGCGGCCCGAAACGCTCGTGACCGCCGCGGCCGTGGAGAAGCCGGGCTCGAAAATGAACTGCAACACCCGCTCGTCGGGAAGCGCGGCGGCCTCATCGGCGGCCACGAGCCCCCGGGCGACGGCTTTCGCGCGCACGGCCGACACGGCGATTCCCCCGCCGTCGTCCTCCACTTCGATCGTCACCTGGCCGCTCTCGTTGAACGCCCGGAGGGCGAGCCTGCCGACCTGCGGTTTGCCGCGGGCGGCCCGCACCTCGGGCGGCTCGATGCCGTGGTCGACGGCGTTGCGCACGAGGTGCGTGAGCGGATCGCGGATGCTCTCGATCAGCGTGCGGTCGAGCTCGGTGTCGCCACCGTCGATCGACAGCTGCACCTCCTTGCCGCAGGAGACGGCGAGGTCGCGAACGGTGCGCGGAAACTTGCTGAAGACGTGTTCGATCGGCTGCAGCCGAGTCTTGACCGCGGTTTCCTGGAGGGCGTTGGTCACGGTGTTGATGCGATGGGCCGCGGCGAGCACCGCTGGGTCGGTCGTGTCGATGCTCCGCAGTTCATTACGGGCAAGCACGAGCTCGCCGACGAGGTCGAGGATCGAACCGACGAGCCCCACATCGACGCGAATCGAACTCTCGCTCACCGCGCGATCGGCCGCGGGCGGCTTTTCCGGGGAGGGCGTCGCGGGGGAGGGCTTTGGAGCACTCGATGCGGCAACGGCTGCGGCGGGAGGCGTCTGTGCCTGCACGGGAACAGGCGGAGCCGGCTCGACCCCCTCGCCGGCGGCTACGGCCGTAAGCCGCTGCGCGAGGTCCCGGAAATCGTGGTCCCCTTCATTGCCCGTGGTCTCGATCGTGCGCAAGATTGCCCGCACGGCGTCCACCATCGAGTACAGCGAGCCGGTGACGCGGTCGTCGAACGTGAGTTTGCCGTCGCGGAGCCGGCCAAGCAGGTGTTCACCGGAGTGCGTGAGGGCCCCGAGTTTCGCGAATCCGAAAAACCCGCTGTTGCCCTTGATCGTGTGGACGGTGCGGAAAATGCTCGCCAGCCGCTCCTCGTCTCCCGGCGCCTGCTCCAGGGCGATCAGGTCGCGGTCGAGCTGGTCCAGATTTTCCGTCGATTCGACCAGGAATTCCTGGACAAACTCCTCGTTGTCGTTCGCTCCGACCACGCCCGAGCCTCCTTTCGTCAAGCATACTCCACGGAATCGGCACGAGCCGCAGGGTTGGAAACGGATGGTTTCCCGGCGATTTGGCCCGTTTTCCGCCGCTCCACACGCCGGGGAAACCGTCTAAACTGTTCAGCGTCGGTGCACGGCGTGTCGCCGACCATCGTTTCGCTCCGGAAGGGAACCCGTCATGTCTTCGCTCGTCGCGTTCTTCGGCCGCTCGTTCAATCCGGCGTTCATCGTCGTCTTCGGACTGCTGACGCTCGCCGGCTGTGCCCCCTCCGCGCCGCCGGCGCGTGAGAAGGTCGTCGAGGTGGAGGCCATCGAGCTCTCGCCAACACGCGGCGGCGCCGAGGCGCCGGCCGCGGCCGTGGTCGCCGATGCCGCCGCAGCCGCCCGCAAGGCCGACGACGCCAAGTCGGAAGCCGATCAGGCGATCGCCGCTGCCGGGCGGTCGATCGAGACGGCCCCTACGGCAGAGTCAGCACGCGAAAAGGTGCTACTCGGCGAACCGAGCCTCACCGCCGGTGTGCCGGGCTCGGGCCCGATCACGCTCGCCGAGATCGACGCCTGGCTCGCCGATCCCAAGAACTTCGTCGAGCTCGACCCGGTCTTGCCACTCGGCCTCTCCCAGGGAGCAGCGCAGATCACCGGCCTCGACAAGAACCCGCTCACGCGGGCCAAGATCGAGCTCGGCCGCCAGCTCTATTTCGACAAGCGGCTCTCGGCCGACGCGACGGTGAGCTGCGCGAGCTGCCACGACCCGTCGATGGGATACTCGGCCCACACGAAGACGGGCGTGGGAATTCGTGGCCAGCTTGGCGGCCGCAACTCGCCGGTGTCGTTCAACCGCATCCTCACCGGCGCCCAGTTTTGGGACGGCCGCGCCGATTCGCTCGAGGCCCAGGCCGTCGGGCCGATCCAAAATCCGATCGAAATGGGCTTCACGCACGAGGGCGTCGTGAAACGGCTCGCGGAAATGCCCGTCTACAAGAAGCAGTTCGAGAAGGTTTTCGGTGAGCTCACGATCGACCGTGTCGGGCAGGCCATCGCCGCCTTCGAGCGGGCGATCGTGACGGCCCCCTCGCCCTACGATTACTACGAGCAGATGAAGGCGTTCGCCGGGCTCGATGCGGAAGACATCGCCGACGACCCCGACCTTGCCAAGCGGTATGCGGAGGTGAAGGCCGCCGTGGAGGCCCACCCGATGTCGGAAGATGCCAAGCGCGGCCGCGACATCTTCTTCACCGAAAAGGGCAACTGCACCGCCTGCCACGTGGGCGCGAACCTCGCCGACGAGAAGTTTCATAACATCGGCATCGGCATGGACGCGGAGAAGCCCGATCTCGGCCGGGTCGCGATCTCGAAAGACCCGAAAGACACGGGCGCCTTCAAAACGCCGACGGTCCGCAACGTGTCGCTCACGGCGCCCTACATGCACGACGGCTCGATCGCCACCCTCGAGGAGGTGGTCGAGTGGTATGCCAAGGGCGGCCACGCCAACCAGCATCTGAGCGACAAGATCCGGCCCCTCCAGCTCTCGGCCCAGGACAAGGCCGACCTCGTGGCCTTCATGCTCGCCTGCACGAGCCCGACTTCCCCGGTGCAGGCCGAGCGGCTGCCGGCGGACCAGTGACCACGGCCGCCACAGACCGGGCACGCTGGCTTCCGCTCGCCGATGCCGTCCGGCCGTTGTACGCGGGCGTGGACCTCGGTGGCACGAACATCAAGGCCGCCCTCGTGGACGACCTCGGTCGGATGCTCGCCTTCCATACCGAGCCGACCCACGCCGACCGGGGTCCCGAGGACGCCGCGGCGAGGATGGGGCGGGCCGTACACATGCTGGCCGGCGTCGCCGGCATCACGATCGACGACGTCGCCCGGGTGGGCCTCGGCACGCCCGGCCCGCAGGATCTCGCCAGCGGTGTGATCCTCCGCGCCGGCAACCTGCCGGGCTGGGATGGATTCCCGATCCGCGACCGCGTGGCGCTCCACGCGGGCCGCGCGGTGACGTTCGCGAACGACGCCAATGCCGCCGCGTACGGCGAGTTCTGGGTCGGCTCCGCTCGCGACGCCTCGAGCCTCGTGATGCTCACGCTCGGCACCGGCGTCGGCGGCGGCATCATCATCGGCGACACGAACGTCGAAGGGGCTCACAGCCACGGCTCCGAATGCGGCCACATCATCGTCGATACGTCACCGTCGGCCCGCTCCTGCCCCTTCGGCCACCGCGGCGACCTCGAGGCCTACTGCAGTGCGACCTCCCTCGTGGCGCGGGCCCGCGAGGCCCTCGCCGGACGTATGGATGGCCAGCTTGCCGGGGCGGTGGCCCGCGGCGACAAGCTCACCGCGATCCTGGTGTCGGACGCCGCGGCCGCGGGCGATCCGCTGGCCCGTGATCTGATCGCCGACACCGCCCGCTGGCTCGGGATCGGGATCGTGACACTCATGCACACGATCGATCCCGAGACGGTGCTGATCGGCGGCGCGATGACGTTCGGCGGCGAGTCGGCGCCGGTCGGGAGGTTTTTTCTCGACGCCGTCCGTGCCGAGGTCCGTGCCCGTGCCTTCCCGGTACTCGCCGAGAAGACGACCATCCGCTACGCGAGCCTGGGCGGCGACGCCGGCTCCATCGGTGCCGCCGGCCTCGCCCGCCTCGCCCACCGCACGAAACCAGATTCGGAGTGAATCGCCTTGGGGGAGGCTTCGGGCTACCCGTACCCCGAGAGCCGGCGTATCTGACCAGCGCAGGCATGGATGCCGGAGCGCAGGCAGATCCGAGTGAACGGAGCCCAGGAGGGGCGCAGTGAACGTCCGGCGACGGGGTATGGGTAGCCCGAAGCCGATGACGCCGTGAGCGGCTAGAATCATTCGTATGCCTATCGACTGCAAGCACATCCGCAACTTCTCGATCATCGCCCACATCGACCACGGCAAGAGCACGCTGGCCGACCGGCTCCTCGAATTCACGGGCACCGTCGAGAAGCGGCAGCTCAAGGAGCAGATGCTCGACGACATGGAGCTCGAGCGGCAGCGGGGGATCACGATCAAAGCCCGGGCCGTGCGGATGGAATACCGCTACCAGGGCGAGGTCTACGAGCTGAACCTCGTCGATACTCCCGGCCACGTCGATTTTCACTACGAGGTGTCGCGGAGTCTCGCCTGCTGCGAAGGAGCCGTGCTGCTCGTCGACGCCTTCCAGGGAGTCGAAGCCCAGACGGTGGCCAATGCCTATGCCGCGATCAACCAGAATCTCGCGATCGTGCCAGTGATCAACAAGATCGACCTCACGTACGCCCGGGTCGACGAGGTGCTCGTAGAGATGGAGCAGAGCCTGGGGATCGATGCCACGGAGGTCATCAAGGCGAGCGCCAAGGCCGGGATCGGCATCGAAGACCTGCTCGCTGCGATCGTCGAGCGGGTGCCGCCCCCGACGGGAGATCCCGGGGCCACCTTGCGGGCGATGATCTTCGACAGCCACTACGACAGCTATCGTGGGGCGATCACGTATGTGCGGCTCATCGACGGCACCGTCAAGAAGGGACAGAAGATCCGGTTTCTCGAGACGGGCACCACGCACGAGGTGATCGAGCTCGGCCAGTTCGTGCCCCAGCGCCGCGGCTGCGATCAGCTCGTGGCCGGGCAGGTGGGCTACCTCGTGTGCAACATCAAGGACGTCAAGCAGGTCCATATCGGCGACACGGTGACGATCCCCGGCGACGACGCAGCCGCCCCGCTGCCTGGCTACAAGCCACCGCAGCGAATGGTCTACTGCGGACTCTATCCGAGCGAAGGAGAGAATTTCGAGGAGCTCCGCGACGCCCTCGAAAAACTCGCGATCAACGATCCGTCGTTCGAATACGCCCCCGAGTCGAGCGAGGCGCTCGGCTTCGGGTTTCGCTGCGGGTTTCTCGGCCTGCTCCACATGGAGATCATCCAGCAGCGGCTCGAGCAGGAGGCTGATCTCGATCTCGTGCAGACGGCGCCCAACGTCACCTACCAGATCCTCAAGACCGACGGTGAGACGATCGAGATCACCAATCCCCAAGATGTGCCCGACTCCGGGCAGATCGAGGAGTTTCGGCAGCCGATCGTGCGCACGAATTTCCTCGTGCCGGTCGAGTACATCGGGCCGGTCATGCAATTGTGCACCGACCGCCGCGGCACCTACCTAAAGACGGAGTATCTGTCGCCCACGCGAGCCATGCTCTCCTTCGACCTGCCGCTGGCCGATGTGATCTACGACCTCCACGACAAGCTCAAGAGCGTGACCCGCGGCTACGGCACGATGGATTACGAACTCGTCGGGTATTTTCCCGCCGATCTGGCCCGACTCGACATCCTCGTGGGGGGCAAGAAGGTCGATGCCCTCTCGATCATCTGCGATCGCCGCGACGCCGACCGCCGCGGCCGGTCGATCGTCAAGAAGCTCCGCGGCGAGATCGACCGCCACATGTTCGAGATCGCCCTCCAGGCGGCGATCGGCACGAAGGTGATCGCCCGTGAGACAATCTCCGCGATGCGCAAGAACGTGACGGCGAAGTGCTACGGCGGCGACATCTCCCGCAAGAAAAAGCTGTGGGCGAAGCAGAAGGAAGGCAAGAAGCGGATGAAGAGCATCGGCTCGGTCGACATCCCGCAGAAGGCCTTCATGGCCGTGCTCGACACGGGCACCGAGCGGCAGTAGATCCGCTGCCGGCGCTCAGTCAGGGTTCTCGCTGCCCGGGGCCGCACGAGCGCCGACAATCCATAGCCGAGGAGAATCAGCAGCCGATCAGGGGATGCGACGGAGGGATGCATGGCGGTCATCCACCACGTTATATTCGCGACCGAGGAATGTCCGCTCCCACTCGTTGAAAGGTCCTGTCATGCCGGTCGTGAAGCTTTCGCGTCGTGATCTTCTCTCAGCGGCCACGGCCATTGCCGCTGCCTCATCGCTGCCCGGGGCAGCCCGGGCCGCCGACCACGGCCTCAACCTCGGCATCCAGCTCTATTCGCTGCGCGGCTACCCCGTTGATGAGGCCCTGCGACATGCCCGGGAGATCGGGTTCCGATACGTCGAGTTCTGGCCCGGAATATACCCGCTGAGCTCGTCCTCCGAGCAGATCGCCGCCATGAACAAGAAGCTCGCCGATCTCGGGCTCACGATCAGCGCCCACGGCGTGAACGGCTTCGGCGCCGATGCCGCGGCCAATCGTAAGGTGTTCGAGTTCGCCAAAGCCGCAGGCATCCGAACCCTCGGCGCCGACCCCGCCCCCGAGGCGTTCGCAAGCCTCGACGATCTCGTGAAGGAGTTCGACATCCGGATCGCGATCCACAACCACGGCCCCAAGCACCGCTACAACAAAGTGCTCGACGTGCTCAGGGCGATCGAAAAGCACGACGAGCGGATCGGCGCCTGTGCCGACCTCGGCCACTTCATCCGCTCCGGCGAAAACCCAGTCGAGGTGATCCGGCTCTTGAAGGGCCGGCTCTACGGCATCCACCTCAAGGACTTCCAGGACCAGCAGGAAAACACAAAGGGCGTGATTCTCGGCAAGGGTCACCTCGACGTACCCGCCGTGTTCGCCGCGCTCGAGCAGGTGAACTTCCCGGCCGACGGCGCCCTGTCGCTCGAGTACGAGGAGAATCCAAAGGACCCGCTCGCCGACATCCGCGCGTGCTTCGAAGTCGCCACGAGCGCCCTGGCGGCCGCATAGGCTTGCGTTTAGCAATCCGGCTTCGGGCTCCCCATATCCCGTCGCCGGACGTTCACTGCGCCCATCCTTGGGCTCCGTTCACTCGGACTCACTGGCGCTGCGCCATCCTGGCTTCGCTGGTGAGTAACGCCGGCGAGCGGGACACGGGGAGCCCGAAGCCTCCTCAACTCGTAGGCGTTATGGACTTTCGGCGGAGTCGGTCGGTGGGCACGCGCAGACGCAGGGAGTCGTTGAGGACTATCGGCACCTGAGCAAAACCCACGAGTTACGTACTCTCAACACGACCGGAGTCGAGCATGCCTACCGCCGGCTCCGATTGCGGG
>Ga0208856_1000695_pt1 | contig 11776 bp, 4 predicted proteins | sample LakMenEpi13Jul12_FD_150690 | JGI IMG/M metagenome (GOLD analysis project Ga0208856, IMG submission 150690) | Freshwater microbial communities from Lake Mendota, WI - 13JUL2012 deep hole epilimnion (SPAdes) | ecosystem: Environmental > Aquatic > Freshwater > Lentic | place: Lake Mendota, Madison...
TCCTTGGGGTACCGACCCCCGGCTCCGGAGTCGCGTCGCCCCTGTCCGCTCGCTTCGGCTACGCCTCAGCAAGCGGACAGGGGCGATCCCTTAGCAGGGCTGCCCTGGTGATAGAGACTGGTTCCATTCATGGGGGCAGGTCAACCACCAGGACTACTTCGCGAACAATCCCTTCCAGCCCTACTGCCAGGCCGTGGCCGCGCCGAAGGTGGAGAAGGTCCGCAAGGTGTTCAAGGATCTCGTCAAGTGACGGAGGACAGGCTTCAGCCTGTCAGGAAAAGGGACAGGAGCACTCCTGTTCAGCGCGATTCGTGCTCGCGCGAGACGTGGCTTCGCCATCTCGCCTCTCCCTCTGGGAGAGGCCGGCCGGAGGCCGGGTGAGGGTGCTTCCGAGACTCCGCAGAGCCCCTGCTGCCTCACCCCGACCCTCTCCCCGAGGGAGAGGGAGCAGGGGCAACGCTCGTGCCGAACAGGAGTGGGACGGGAGTTATTTTCGTGCCTTCCGCCGCGGGTTTCGGCCTCAGCCGAAGAGCTTCGTGACGGCCTGGGCCTTCACCAGCTCCCGCGGCTGATTGAGATGGTTGTAGACGATCGTCTCGGGCTCGATGCCGCAGGCGTGGTAGATCGTCGCCAGAAGCTGAGTCGGATGCACCGCGTCCTCGAGCGGGGCCGAGGCGGTGGCGTCGCTCTTGCCGTGCACATGGCCCCGGCGGATGCCGGCGCCCGCGACGATCGCCGAGAAGCAGTAGGGCCAGTGGTCGCGGCCGTCGGCCGAGTTGCCGTTGCCCGACGTGCTCACCCCCTTCTGCGGCGACCGGCCGAACTCGCCCACCGCCACGACGAGCGTGTCGTCGAGGAGGCCGCGGTCGTCCATGTCGGCGATGAACGCGGAGAGCCCCTGGTCGAGCATCGGGGCCGACTGGTCCTTCATCCGCTTGTCGAGGCCCACGTGGTGGTCCCAGGAGTGGTTGTCGGAGTTGGCGAACTTCGGCCAGATCACCTCCACGACCTTCGTGCCCGCCTCGACGAGCCGCCGGGCGAGGAGCAGGCTCTGCCCGAACGTGTTGCGGCCGTAGGCGTCGCGGAGCTTCGCCGGCTCGCGGTCGAGCGCGAAGGCCTCGCGGGCCCGCCCTGAGATCACGAGGTCGAGCGCCCGGCTGTAGTACTCGTCGAGCTTGTAGTCGGCCACGGCCTTGTCGAGTTCGGGCATCGTGCGGTCGATCAGGTCACGAAGCTTCGCCCGCCGCTCGAGTCGCTTCGCGAAGACGTCGGATCGCAGCTGGAGGTCGTCCACGCGGATCCGCTCCATCTTCTTCATGTCGAGATCGTCGCCGTCGGGATAGAGCGTGTAGGGATCGAAGTCGCGGCCGAGGAACCCGGCCGTGCCGCCCTTCCCCACCACGTTGCTCTCCTGGAGCGGCCGCGGCAGCATCACGAACGGAAGCATCGGCTCTTCCGAAGGCTTGAGGCGGACGATGTTCGAGCCGAAATTAGGGAAGTCCTTGGCGTTGGGCGGCTCGAGCTGGCCCGACGGGCTCACCTTGTCGGTCGTGTAGCCCGTCATCATCTGGTAGATCGCCGCCGTGTGGTTGAACAGGCCGTTGGGCGTGTAGTTCATCGAACGGATGAGCGTGAAGCGGTCGTTGATGTCCGCGAGCTTGGGGATGTTTTCCGTGAACTGCACGCCCGGGAGCTTCGTGGGGATGCTCTTGAACGTGCTCCTGACGTTGTCGGGGACGTTTTCCTTGGGGTCGAAGAGGTCGATGTGGCTCGGGCCTCCCTGGAGGTAGACGAGCACGACGCTCTTTGCCCGGTTCCAGCCGGGAGCCGTCTTCGTGCCGCCGGTCGACTCGTTTGCGGCCGCCTGGAGACGGAGCAGGTTCGGCAGCGAGATGCCGAACAGGCCGATGGCTCCCGAGCGGAGCAACGCGCGACGGCTGGTACCGAGATGCGGATCACAGAGATCCTTGCCGGGACGGCCGGGGATGACGAGCATGGGATGGCTCCTGGAAAAGGCGGGGCGGGACTCAGTGATTGAAGAAAAAGGCCGGGCTATTGACGAGGGCCCAGGCGAGATCCTGGATCGCCGTGAGCCGCCGGTCGGCGAGCTGCTTCGCGCTCGTGGCCACGTCGGCCCGCAGCCGCACGAGGGCGGGATCGTCGGGCACGGGCTTCTCGGCCTCGGCAAGATCGGCCGCCAGCGCCGTGAGCGCGGGATCGGGGGGCAGGGGCAACGCGGCCGCGGCCAGCTCGGCCGCGAACGTCTCGCGGAGCGGGTCGCGGGCCGCCACCAGCGCGGCCAGTTCCGCCGTCTCCGTGGCCGACCGCTTCTCCCGCGGGATGCGGGCCAGATCGGCGGCCCGGGCCGAGACGCCGAGCGTGTGCGGCACGGGCGCCGCGGTGAACGAGATGCGGAACCGCCCCAGCTCGTGCCGGCCGCCCTTGTAGGCATGGCGGATCCGCACGAAGACCCGCGCGGGCTCCTTGATCTCCGGCGCGCCGGAGAGCTCGAACACGGCCCAGTGGATCTCCTGCTGCCGCGGCGCGACGCTCCAGCCACGCTCGGGATTGGAGCCGTCGTTGTCGGCGGCCTGGGCCACCGGGAATCCCGGGGCCGAGAAGTCTGCCTGTGGCTTCTGCCGCGCGAGCGGGGTGGTGCCACCCGGCCGCGACGCCGGGGCCACATCGACCGTCACCTCCGACACGACGAAGTTGCCGTCGGGAGCCCGGCCCGCTCCGCCGTGCGGCAGCCGCGGGTCGGGGATCGCCTCCAGCCGGAGTCCCGTGACCGCCTTGATGTCGGGGACGTCGACCACGAAGGAGATCGTGGACATCGCCCCGGTCGAGCCCGAGACAAACACCGACCCGTCGGGCAGCGTCTCGAACGTCATGCCGGGAGCGCCGGTGATCTCGACCGCCTTGGCCACCTGCCAGGCGGGCATCTTCGCCGCCTGCTCCTCGTAGTACGCGAGCGGGGCCTCAGGCGAGCCGTTGTGCGTGTCGATCGCCGCGATCGCCGCCGCGATCCTGTCGGCCCGCTTTTTCTCGTTTTCGATCCGCGTCGGCTCGTGGGCCGCCGTGGCCGCTTCGAGTGTGGCCCTGGCGGCGGCGATCTCGGCGCTGCGGACCTGCTCCCGCTTCACCTTCTCCGTCTTCCAGGCCTCCTCGGCGGCGGCGAGGTCGTTTACGAGCCCATCGTGATCAGCGCTGATCGCCTGCACGAGGCCCGTCACCGCCGCCACTTCCTCGGGGCTGCTCGGCCGATTGAGGATCCGCAGGAACACCTCATCCACGAGCAGGCGATCGTCGGGCTGGGCCCGCACGAGCTTCGCCAGGTCGCTCGCGGGATCGGCGAGCACGTCGCCGACGGCCGGGCCGCTGACGAGCGCCATCACCGGCCCCAGCGCGAGGCCGCCGGCCCGCTCGCACTCGCAGGCGCTCTCGCGGGCCGGCTTGCCGAAGGTCTGAAGAAACCCGCCGCCCAGGGCGCTGGCCACGTCGGGCAGCGAAGCCGCCCGGGTGCCGACGGGATATCCAGGGAACTTCGTCGGCGAGCCGACCGCCGCGTGGAGCGCGTCGAACAGCGTCTCGGCTGGCAGCCGCCGGGGCAGGGCCCGCGAAAAGTTGATCTTGTCGTCCTCGTTCCACTTCGTGCTGGTGATCGCGAGGCCGTAGGTCCGCGACGTGCAGATCTCCGCGAGCGCCTTGCGCATGTCGAACCCGCCGGCCACGAACGACGCCGTGAGATGGTCGAGAAGCGCGGGATTCGTGGGCGGGTTGCCGGCGCGGATATCGTCGATCGGGTCGATGATGCCCGTGCCGAAAAGGTAACCCCACAGCCGGTTGGCGTAGCTGCGGGCGAAGTAGGGATTATCCGGCGACGTGATCCAGGCGGCGAGCTGCTGCCGCCGGGTGGCCTGCTCGGGCGCCGTAAACCGGCACTCGAAGGGGAACTTGGGCGCCACGTCCTTGCCGGTGCGGTCGTGCTTGAGCTCGCCGGCGGGAACGTCCTTCACGATCTCCCACAGCGGCTTGGCTCCCTCGACGGCCGAACCGCCGATCGCCCGATCCTTGCTTTCCGGATCCTTCTCCAGGGCCACCTGGGCGAAGAACGCGGCCGTCTCGAAATATTGGTCCTGCGTCCAGCGCTCGAAGGGATGATCGTGGCACTTGTTGCAGTTGAACCGCACGCCGAGGAACAGGTGCGTGGTGTTTTCCATCGTCAGCGCGGGGTCGCGAAGCGTCTTGAAATAGGCGGCCGCCGGATGCTCGCGGTTGGAGCCCGCAGCGGTGAGGATCTCGCGGGCAAACCGGTCGTAGGGCGTGTTCGCGGCGACGTGCCCGCGGATCCAATCGCGGAGCCCTCGCGCGCCCTCGTCCGCGAGAAACTTGGGGTTCACCTGGAGGAGGTCGGCCCACTTGTTCGTCCAGTGCTCGACGAACGCGTCGCTCGCCAGCAGTTTCTGCACGAGCGCGGACCGCTTGATCCGCACGTCGCGCCGGTCGGCGAGGAACGCCCGCACGTCGTCGGCCGTGGGGGGCAGGCCGGTGAGGTCGAGCGACACGCGCCTGAGAAACTCGGTGTCGGAGCAGAGCGGCGCGGGCTCGATCTGCATGGCCCGCCACTTGGCCGCCACGAAGTCGTCGATCGGGCCCCACGACTCGGGCTGCCGCCACTCGAACCCTGTGCGGTCGCCCATCACGGTGAGCGTGACGGCGGCGTAGGAGCCCTCGTAGCGAACCAGGATCGGCGCCTCACCGCGGCGGATCGCGGTGACGAGGCCCGTGGGATCGGCCGTGGCCACGTCGGTGTTGCCGCTCTCGAGGAATGCCTGCCGCGTGACGTCGCGGGTGGAGCCGTCGGCATACGTCGCCACCACGCGGAACTGCTGCCGACGATCGGGCAGGTCGATCACCGCCACGGCCGGGCTCACGGCGATCTTCACGACGCGGGGCGTGGCCATGTCGAGCCTCACCCCCTCCTCGATCCAGCGGCGCACGAGCTGGTAGTTCGGATCCTCGACGCGGGCGAGCAGCCCGCCCTGGTGGGGCACCGTGGCCGATGCCTTCAAGAGCATCAGGCTGTCGTCGGGGCTGGCGAGGTTCGCGCGGCGGCTGCCATGATCGTCGGTGAAGGCCCGGAGGTCGAAGACGGGGTCGTAGCCGCGGAGCGAAAGCTTGAAGCCATTTTTCCCCTTCGCCGCCCCGTGGCAGGTGCCCTGGTTGCAGCCCATCTTCGCGAGCACGGGATTCACGTCGCGGATGAAGTCGACGTGCGGCAACCGGCCGGACCCCGCCACGCGCACGGCGACCGTGGCCACGACGGGCGTCGGCCCCGTGCCGTGCGTCACCTGCAGCCGGCTCTCGCCATCGGCCAGCGGCCGCACGAGCCCGCCGGGCCCGATCGACACGAGGCTCGTGGCGGCAAACGACACGCTCCGCGTGAGGTCGATCCGCCGGCCATCGGCGAGGCGGCCGGACACGAGCAGTTGCGTGGCGGCGAACGGGCCGTCGAGCACGATCTCGGCAGGCTCGATCTCGAGCGCCGTGATGCCGGCCGGCGGAGCAGGATCGGGCTCGAGGGACGCCTCGGCCGGCCAGGGCAGCGGCGGCTGGTGTTCGGCGGTGGCTGCGGCATCGATACGGGCCACGGGAAACTGTCGCGTGAGCCCGCCCTGCGCGTCGAACAGCCGCACGATCCCGTCGCCGCCGGCCGCCGCCACATCGCCCGACTGCGGGTGAAATGCCACCGCATAGAGCGTGGTCTCCGGCACCTCCACCTTCGCGAGCAGCTTCGTCGAGGCGTCGCGAAACTCGTCGAAGGCCTTCCACTCGTCCGCGCTCCGCTGGCTCCCCTTGGTGCGGGTCTCGCCCGGCACCTTCGCCATGATGTCGAGGATCGGCTTGGGCACGTCGGCCTCGAGGCCGTAGCTCGCCACCACCAGTTCGCCACGGCCATCGAGGCCGCCGACCGCGGCCACCCGCTTGCCGTCGGGAGAAAACCGCAGGCCGAACACGCGGCCATTGAGCGAATGGAGCGGGAAGATCAGGTTGGCGTCGTCGCCGATCACCCGCTTCGCATGGCGGTGGATCCGGTAGGCCCGTGGCGTGCCGTCGGCCCCGGCGGCCACGACGTGCTCGAGCACGGGATGCCGGTCGACCGCCATCAGGCCGCCGCGGAGTGCCCCGGGCGTGATCGAGGTGATGTTGTCGATGAACCGCTGCGTGGCCAACTCCGTGAGCTTCACGCTCATGTCGCGGCCGAGCGAGATCACGTGATCGCCCTTCGGTGCGAACACCGTGTCGAGCACCCAGTCTTCATGCGCGCCCTGGAAGAGCACCTGCCGGCCAGTGGCGGCATCGATCGCGCGGACGGAGTTGTCTGTGCAGCCGAACGCCACGAGCGCGCCGTCGGGCGACCAGGCGCCGCCATACACGGTGTCGAACGACACGGGGTGCGAGAGCGCGAGCGAGCCGTCGGCGATGTTCCAAATCTGCACCTCGCCCATGCGGGCCGGATTACCGCCGGTGACGGCCAGCCGTGTGCCGTCGGGCGAGAATCGCACCCGCTCGATACGGGCGGAGAGGCCGACGAGCCGCAACTTCGGCGCGGGCGCCACGCCCGCAGCCTCGGGCGCGACGGCCTCGGTGACGTCAAATACGAGCACCTCGTGGAAGCCGGAAACGGCGAGGAGCCTGCCGTCGGGAGAGAAGTCGAGCGACGTCACCACCGGCTGCCGCGTGTAGACCGGCGGATGCGCGGCATCGACCTTCTGGCCGGCGCTTGCGGGGGTGTCGTCCTGCGCCCCTTCGGCGATCCAGCGACTGACGAGCTCGATGTCGGCCTGGGCGAGTGGCTTGCCGTCTTTGGGCATCTCCGCGTGGCCGGAGGCGTCGGGCGTGATCTGGGACACGAGCACGCTGTCGGCAGGCTTGCCCGCCACGATGCCGGCGGAACCCGAGTCACCGGCGCCAAACATCTTCGGCACGTCCGTCATCACATAGCCGCCTTCGGCCTTGGCCGGCTGGTGGCAGCCCTGACAGTGGGCCTGGAAGATCGGGCGGATCTGCCGGTGGTAGCTGACCGGCGCCGGAGCCTCGGCGGCGGAGGCGGCGACGGTCGGGCCGCACGCAGCGGCCGCGATCAGCGCCGCTGCCCATCCGCTGATCGACGGTTTCCGGGAGCGCGTTCGCCCGGGCGCTCCACGGCGACGGTCGATGCGAATACGGTATTCGGGCGGCATGTGGATCGCCTCCAGCCGGATAAACGAATAGTATCGACACTCAAGCCTTCAGAATCCTAGCTTCTCGCGGCCGGACACGCCAGTTTTCCCGGTTTCCGCAGCTGTCGGCGTAGGGGCCGACCCGACCTCCGTCGGCTGGCACGAACCCGGCCCTCCGGGCCTGGCGCCAACGCGCGCGAGCCGCCTGGGTGGGGCAAGCGTCTCGCTTGCCAGGGTCACACAGGCAAGCGGGACGCTTGCCCCACCCTACGCGTCGGCGTAGCGCGCCAGCAGCTCTTGGGCCTCGACCGGCGTGCCCGGGGTGACGAGCACCTCGGCGAGCTTGCCGTCGCGCTCGGCGTAGACCGTCGTCTCCATCTTCATCGCCTCGAGTGAGAGGAGCTTCTGCCCCTTCGTGACAACGTCGCCCGGCCGCACGGCCACCGTCACCACGAGGCCCGGCATCGGGGCGCCGACTTCGCGGGCATCGCCCGGCACCGCCTTCGGCCGCCGCTGCACCTTCGCCTCGAGGCTCTTGTCGGCGATCGACACGCTCCGCGGCTGGCCGTTCAATTCGAAGAACACCGTGCGCGTGCCGTCGGCATGCGGCTCGCCCACCGTGAGCAGGCGGATGAGGAGCGTCTTGCCCGGCTCGATGTCGACGGAGAGTTCCTCGCCGGATTTGAGCCCCTCGAGGAAGGCCGGGGTGGGAAGCACGCTCACGTCGGCATACTTCGCGACGTGTCGGGCGTAATCCTCGAACACCCGTGGATAGAGGAGCATCGACAGCACCTCGCGGGGCGAGGCGGTGCGGCCCACGATTTCGGCCGTCTTTTTCTCTGCGGCATGAAAGTCGGCCGGGGCGAGCGACTCGCCGGGCCGGCCCGTCACCACCTTGCCGTCGCGCACGATCCGCTTGACCACAGCGGCCGGAAACCCGCCCGGCGGCTGGCCCATCCGGCCCGCCACGAGGTCGAGCACCGACTCTGGGAACGCGAGTTCGCGCGAGTCGGAAAGTAGGTCGGCCGCCTGGAGCCCGTTCGTCACGAGCATGAGCGCGAGGTCGCCCACAGACTTGCTCGTGGGCGTCACCTTCACGATGTCGCCGAGCAGTTGGTTGCACTCGGCGTAGGCCTTGCAGACTTCCTCCCAGCGGTCGCCGAGGCCGAGGGCCTTGGCCTGCTCGAGGAGGTTTGTGAACTGGCCGCCGGGCATCTCGTGGAGGTAGAGGTCGGCGTCGGGCGCTTTCATGCCGCACTCGAAGGCCGTGTAATGGTCGCGGACCGCGGCCCAGTAGTGGGCGAGGTGCCGCAGCGGCTCGGGATCGAGGCCGGTGTCGAGCGGCGTGTGGCGGGCGGCGTCGACGAGCGCGTTGAGATTCGGCTGGCTCGTGAGCCCGGCGAACGGGGCGAAGGCGGCGTCGACCACGCTCGCGCCGTTGCGGGCGGCTTCGAGCAGCGTCGCCATCTGGGCGCCCGACGTGTCGTGCGTGTGAAAATGGATCGGGATGCCGATTTCGTCGTGGAGCGCCTTTACGAGTTTTGCCGCGGCAAACGGCTTGCAGAGGCCCGCCATGTCCTTGATGGCGAGCATGTGAGCGCCAAGTTTTTCGAGCTGCTTCGCGAGCTGCACGTAGTAGTCGAGCGAATACTTCGTGCGCTTGGGATCGAGCACGTCGCCCGTGTAGCAGATCGCCGCCTCGCAGATCGCGCCGCTCTCCACGACGGCATCGATCGCCACCTTCATGTTCCGGCGGGATTTCCTGCACGTGGGCGCGCTGGCGGCCGTCGGCCTCTCGCTGCCGCAATACGCCCGCGCCGCGAGCGAGGGGAAGGTTCGCCCCGGCTGCGAGAAGCGGTCGTGCATCACGATCTTCAACCTCGGCGGGCCGTCGAACATGGACCTCTGGGACATGAAGCCCGACGCCCCGGCCGAGATCCGCGGCCCCTTCAAGCCGATCCGGACGAAGAGCGACGCTTTCGAAGTCTCGGAACTGTTGCCGAAGCATGCGGAAATCGCCGACAAGTTTTCTCTCGTGCGCTCGTGCCACCACGACGGCGCCGCGGTGCACGACGCCGGCTGGCAGATCATGCAGACGGGCCGACGATTCACCGGCGGCATCCAGACGCCGCATGCCGGCAGCGTGGCCTCGTATCTCCTCGGGCGGCGCACCGACCTGCCGCCCTTCGTGGTGCTGCCCGAGATCATGGGCCGCGGCGGCGGCAACCTGCCCAACGGCCAGGCCGGCGGATTTCTCGGCAAGGCCCAGGATCCGTTCGCGCTCATGGCTGATCCCTCGCAGCCGAATTTCCGCGTGCCCGATCTGCTGCCCCCCGACCAGATCTCCGTGGCCCGGCTCGACCGGCGTCAGAAGATGCGTGAGATCGTGGAGGGGGCGGCGAAGCAGTTCGAAGCCAGCGAAGACGCGCGGCTCCTCGACGACAACTTCCACGCCGCCTACCGGCTGATGACGAGCCCGCAGGCCCGCGAGGCCTTCGACCTCTCGAAGGAGCCGCAGGCCGTCCGCGAGCGCTATGGGCTCAACCGCTTCGGGCAATGCTGCCTGCTCGCGCGCCGGCTCGTGGAGAACGGCGTGCGGTTCGTGACGATCAACACGTTCCTCACGGTGTTTGACGAGACGTCGTGGGACATCCACGGCTCGAAGCCGTTCACGTCGATCGAGGGCATGAAGACGGTCGTCTGCCCGATGTACGATCAGGGCTACTCCGCGCTCATCGAAGACCTCCACCAGCGCGGTCTGCTCGACGACACGCTCGTGGCGGGCCTCTCCGAGTTTGGCCGCACGCCGAAGGTGAACCCCGCAGGGGGCCGCGACCACTGGCCGCAGTGCTTCACCGTGTCGTTCGCCGGCGGCGGCGTGAAGGGCGGCCGCGTGGTGGGGGCGAGCGACACGATCGGCGCGTTTCCCGCGGAGCGGCCCGTGAAGCCCGGCGACATCGTGGCCACGATCTTCCACTCGCTCGGCCTCGACCACGAGATGCACCTTCCCGGCCCCGCCGGCCGCCCCTTCGCGCTCACCGACTTCGGCACCGACCCGATCAAGGAGCTCTTCGCATGAGGCGGCTGATCTCCTGTGGGGCAAGCGTCCCGCTTGCCAAGACGGCACGTGGGGCAAGCGTCTCGCTTGCCAAAGCGGCGACCGGGACGGTCGCCCCACATGGGGCAAGTGTCTCGCTTGCCATTGCGCTCTTGCTCTGCACGATCGGCCGCGCCGACGAGCCGAGTTTCCAGCTCGACGTGATGCCGATCCTCTCGAAGGCCGGCTGCAACGGCGGCGGCTGCCACGGCGCGCTCGCCGGCAAGGCGGGCTTCCGGCTCTCGCTCTTCGGCTACGATCCGCAGAGCGACTACCTCGCAATCACGCGCGACGCCCGCGGCCGCCGCGTCGATCTCGCAGATCCGGGCACGAGCCTGCTGCTCACGAAGCCGACGATGGCGCTGGCCCACAAGGGCGGCAAGCGGCTCGACGTGGGCGGTGACGACTACGCGCTCCTCGCCGCCTGGATCGAGGCCGGCTGCCCGGGTCCGAAGGAGGACGAGAAAACCCTCGATGCGATCGAGCTTGCGCCCGCCGAGAGCGCGCTCGCACCGGGCCAGACGGCGCAGCTGCGGGTCACCGCGAAATACAGCGACGGCTCGTCGCGCGACGTCACCCGCTGGGCCCGGTTCACATCGGCCGACGAGACGATCGCGACGATCGACCCCGCAGGCACCGTGAACGTGATCGGACACGGCGAGGGGGCGGTGACGGCCTGGTTCAGTTCGCAGATCGCCGTGGCCCGGGTGCTCGCGCCCTTTCCCCACACGGTGGCAGCCGACGTGTATGCCGCCGCACCGCGGGCCAACGTGATCGACGAGCTCAATCTCGCGCAGCTTCAAAAGCTGCATCTCAAGCCCTCGCCCCCCTGCGACGACGCCACGTTCCTCCGCCGCGCGTTCCTCGACACGATCGGCCGGCTGCCGTCGCCCGAGGAGGTGCATGCCTACCTGGCCGACCGCTCGCCCCGCCGCAAGGAGCGGCTCGTCGATCTCCTCCTCGCCCGCCCCGAGTTCGTGGACTACTGGGCTTATAAATGGAGCGACATCCTGCTCGTTACGGGGGCCAAGCTCCGGCCCGCGGCCGTGACGGCCTATGCCCAGTGGATCCGCGATCGCGTCGCGGAGAACGCGCCGTGGGACAGGCTCGTGCGCGAACTGGTCACCGCCCGCGGCTCGAGCACCCAACACGGCGCCACGAACTTCTTCGCCGTGCATCAAGACCCGGAGACGCTCGCGGAAAACGTGAGCCAGGCCTTTCTCTCGCTGTCGATCAACTGCGCGAAGTGCCACAACCATCCGCTCGAAAAATGGACCAACGACCAGTACTACGCCTTCGCCAACCTCTTCTCGCGGGTCCGCGCGAAGGGCTGGGGTGGCGACTCGCGGAATGGTGACGGAGTCCGCACGCTGTATGTCGAATCACGGGGCGAGTTGCTCCAGCCGAAAACCGGCCGGCCGCAGCCGCCCGCGCCGCTCGATGGCGAGCCACTGCC
>Ga0208856_1000696_pt1 | contig 11762 bp, 6 predicted proteins | sample LakMenEpi13Jul12_FD_150690 | JGI IMG/M metagenome (GOLD analysis project Ga0208856, IMG submission 150690) | Freshwater microbial communities from Lake Mendota, WI - 13JUL2012 deep hole epilimnion (SPAdes) | ecosystem: Environmental > Aquatic > Freshwater > Lentic | place: Lake Mendota, Madison...
GGGGTCGTCCGGGGCGCCCGCCGCGATCCAGCGTACGAGCGTGGTGGCCAACTCGCTCGTAGGCTCGAACCGCTTGCCGCCTGTGTGCGGGACAGCGCCCGTCGCCTTGGCGACGAGCAGGCTCTCTTGCGGCGCGCCAGGATCGATGCGGCGGCCGGGGAACTCGCGGGTGATGCGGTGATAGTCGCCCGCCGGATCGAAGCCGAAGAGCGAGAGCCGGAAGCCGTCCTTGCCGCGGGCCGCGCCGTGGCAGCTGCCCATGTTGCAGCCGGCCCGGGCGAACACGGGCATCACGTCGAGCCGGAACGAGAGCGGCGGCTCGCTCGAAGCCGAGACGACGGTGACTGGAATCTCGCGCACGTGCCCGGCATGCTCGACGATCAGCTTGGCGTCGCCGTCGGCCAACGGCTTGAGCAGGCCGTTTTCCACGGCGAAGAACTTCGGATCTGAGGGCTTGAGCGCAGGGGCCGCGACGTGCTCGGTCCGCCCGTCGGCGAACGTGGCCTGCACGAGCACCCGCTGCCGGTCGCGGGCCGAGTCGAGCCGGATCTGTGGCGGGTAGACCTCGATCCCGACGAGCGCGTCGGCGTGTGCGCTCGTCGGGCAGCAGGCGATGACCAAGAGAGAGGCGCAGAAGACTACGATCTTCTTGGCCGCAGTTCGGGGCTGCCCACGCCCCGTCGCCGGACGTTCGCTGCGGCCATCCTGGCCTCCGCTCACTCGGATCTGTCTGCGCTGCGCCATCCATGGCTTCGCTGGCCAGATACGCCGGCTCCCAGGGCATGGGCAGCCCCTCACGACCAACGTCATGGCTTGGGCCCTCCGGTGGCGGCGACGGCGGGGGGCAGCGGCTTGTCGATCCGCAGCGATGTTGCGGCCATCTGGTGGATCATGATCGCATCGCCGACGGGCACCTCTATTCGGCAGATGATGTTTTCGTGCTTGCCGACCGGGGCTTCGGCCCCGACGGTGATCGGGAATTCGAGCGTCTCGGCGCCGGCTGCGAGGTCGAGAGCCGGCGCCTCCACCTTCGTCGGGAGCCCCAGCAGCCGAGCCTTCGCTGTGCCGGTGAATGTGGGGGGCTTCGCTGCTTTGTACACGAGCTTCACCGTGCCGCCCTGCTCGACGACGGCCTTTTCGGCCGTCATCTCGACGAGCGGTTCGACGATCGCAAGTGCGACCGGTCGGCTGGCGACGACCATGCCCTTTGCAGTTCGCTTGCCGGCGGCCTTCTTGTCCTTTTTTTCTCCCTCCGGCACGAGGGTGGCGGTGAGTGCGATCCGCCACTCTTTCAGCGGAGCGTCGCCCGAGCAGGTGATCGGGAACGCCACCTCCGACTCGCTTTCCTTCACCTCCACGGCCGAGGCCCCGATGCCGTTGGGCCGAAACGGCATCTCGAGTCGCACGCGGCCGGCGTAGCCATCAGCACGGTTTACCGTCACTTTCAATTCGAGCGTGCCCCGCCGGGCGATCGGCGTGGGCGGTGCCGTGACCTCGATCGAGGCCGGCGCTTCTTCGACGACGGCCACGGCGAAGCGATCGCCCAACGACGTGCGATACGGCGTGCGGTTGGGCTCGCCAAACACGAGATCCGTGCCCTGCCTGAGACCCCCGATTTCCTGCGACGCTTCGCCGTCGCCGCGGACCACCCGCACGGGCGTTGCAGCGGTCGTCGGAGCCGCGTCGGCGGCTGCCTCGAAGACGACGATGCCGTTTGGTGCGGGGTCGGCGATCGTCGTGGCCGACGCTGTAACTCCTGGAGGCAGCCCTGGAAATTCGAGTCGCACGGGGTCACCGCACTCGGTGCGGGTGGCATTGAAGACGAGGGCGGTGCGGTTGCCCCTGGGCACCGCCGCCACGAGCCGCTGCTGGGTTTTTGTCTGGGCGGGGGGCACGCTCACCGTCACCCGCGGGCCCACGGGCTCGACGTCGATCCAGTAGATGAACTCCGGGCCGCCACGCCGTTCAAAATCGTTGATGCGGAGCAGGAATGCCCCCTCGTTGGGAACAGTCAGCTGCACGAGGCTGTCGGGCCCGTCGGCGTCGTCGCTGCTCGTGATTCGCTCCCGCTTGTCGGTGGCGCGGTGGGCCGCGATCACGAGATCGACGGGCGACCCCAAGCGGCGGCCCCAGCCCGTCACCTTCCACTTGGATCCCTTCGGCGCCTCGATGCGAATCCAATCGACGTCTTCCGACGCGTCGATCCGGCCTGCGATCGCGCCGGGAGCCTTGGCTACCGAGGCCTTTTCCGGCTCGTCGTTCGGTTCGACGGACTGGGATGACGGCTCGGCCGTGATCCGGAATGGCACCGCGATCGCAGACGTCTTCCCATCACGCACGGCACGCACGTGGGTGAGCGCGTCGCTGCCGGACGGAGGCAGCACGACCTGAGACTTGAAGGGACCTGCCGGATCGCCGAACCACTCGACATCGACCGTCGAGCCGGGAACGCCGCCAGGCGGCCAGGCCACATGCGGGATCGGAAAGTCGCCAATGTGGAGGACATACAAGGCGTTGGCCCCGCCGTAGGCGCTCTCTCGGACTCGCAGAAAGTAGTCGCCCTCCCGCGGCGCCACCGCGGCGAGCGCTGCGTCTTGGGCCAAGAGGGGATGGTCGTCGCAGGCGGCGACCACGAACCCTTCGGCATCGACGAGTTCGATGTGCGGGTCGAGCATCTGCTGGTCGAGCCGCACCGCATCGACGACGGCGGCGATCCGCTCGCCCGCTCGCAGATGCAGCTTGTAGACATCGACGTCTTCATTTTTGACCGCACCCCACACTGCCCGACCCGGCTCGAGCGGCGCGGCCTGGGCAAACGAATCGTTCGGCTCTTGCTCCGCCACCTGCTCGGACGCGTGCACGTGGAACACGCGCAGCTCCGAGAGGCCGTCGCTCGTGCGCACCCGCATGCGATGCGGGCCGAGCGGGCAGTCGGCTGGCACCGCGAACTTCACCGTGAGCGTCTTGTCGTTTTTCACGGTGGGAGCAGCGGCGGTGATGCGTCCCTGCTCGAAGAAGATTTCCGCCGCACCGTCGAGCTCTGTGCCCGTGAGCTTCACGTCGATCTCGGCACCCTGCCGGGCGGCCGGCGGCTCGATGCGTTCGATCGCGGGCTCCGCACGTGCTGCTCGGCCTGCGACCGCCGGGAGAAGCATGGCCATCATGGCCAGCAGCCACGGTCTCGATCGATGCATCAGCGAGCACGAACGCATGGGTGGATGCCGCCTGCAGCGGCTCCGTCAGGCGAGGAGTTCGTTCCTTACCTTGCCGCCATCGACGATTTCGACGGGTCGATTGCCAGGGGCCACGAGCTCCTTGTCGGCCACGATGCCCAGGCAGTGGTAGACCGTGGTGGCCAGATCCTCGACCGTGAGCGGCGCGTCGGCCGGTTCGGCCGCGATGGCGTCGGAGGCGCCATAGACCAGGCCGCGTTTCACACCGCCGCCTGCGAGCACCACGCTGAACACCTTCGGCCAGTGGTCGCGGCCCGCGTCGGGATTGATCTTCGGTGTGCGGCCGAACTCGCTCGACACCATCACGAGCGTGGTGTCGAGAAGGCCACGCCGTTCGAGGTCACGAATCAGCGCGGCGTAGGCCTGGTCGAAGGGCGGCAGCGTCTTCGTGATCCCGTCTCGAATTTTCTGATGCATGTCCCAGCCGCCGTAGGAGAGCGTCACCAGCCGCACGCCCGACTCCACGAGCCGGCGGGCGAGCAGCATCCGCTGCCCGGCCTCGTTGCGACCGTATGCATCGCGCACGGTATCGGGCTCGGCCTGAATGTCGAACGCGGCCCGGGCCTGTGCGGAGCTCACGAGGTCGTAGGCACGCGAGTAAAACTCGTCCATCGCCGCAAGGTTCGCCGTATTTTCGAGCCGCTGGAAGTGCTTGCCCACGGCATCCCGCAGCCGTTGCCGGGTGGCGAACCGCTGGGGATCCACGCCGCCGGGGAGAGCGAGATCGCGGACCGTGAAGGCCGGATTGGCCGGATCGGAACCGAGCGTGAACGGCCCGTAAGCACTCCCGAGGTAGCCGGCGCCGGCGTCGGGAGCGGGGAGGTTGGGCAGGCACACGTACGGCGGCAGCCTGTCGCGCGGCCCGAGTTCATGGGCCACCACGCTGCCGAAACTCGGATACGTGAGTGCCGGGCTGGGGCGATAGCCGGTGAACATGTTGTGCGTGCCGCGTTCGTGGGCCGCCTCGCCGTGGGTCATTGACCGCACGACCGTGATCCGATCGGCGATCTGCGCGGTCTTCGGCAGCAGTTCGTTGAACCGCACGCCGGGGAGGCTCGTCTCGATTGAGCCCATCTCGCCTCGGTATTCGAGTGGGGCGAGAGGCTTGGGGTCGAACGTCTCCTGCTGGGCCCAGCCGCCGGGCAGCCAGATATGGATCACGCTCTGCGCCGTGCCGGTGAAGTGGTGGAACGTTTTCGCGTCGGCCCGGGCAGCCTGCATCCTGAACATGGAGCCGAGCGAAAGCCCAAGGCCACCCAGGCAGCCCACCTGAAGAAACTCACGCCGGCAGCGTGCACGATGAATCATGGCAGGGGTCTCCTCAAGCAGTGGATCGCCACGTACCACTCACCCAAACCCGTACTGTGTATCGGCAAATCCTACCACAGGGCGTGGAGGAACCGCCCCGATCGGGCCGCCACGCCCCGGCCGTGTCGCTGGAAATCGCTGGCGGCAATGGCTTTACGCTGTCGGCAGCTGTCACCGGTCGCGATACCGGCGTCCTTCCGCCCTACCGTGCGTGTAGTAGTGATCGAAGGCGTTCCAGCCGTTGTGGAGAACGTCAAGGTTCAGGACCAGGTAGCGAACCGGGTCGAAATCAGACGGGACGTTCTCATCGAGGGCCGACGAAGGGGGAGCAGCCTGCACGTTGATCCTGGAGATCAGAAACTGCAGGGCCCGTTCGTCAGACGCCTGCATCTCGCGGATCGCCCACGTGAGCAGATGCCGCGCCGTGTCGGCCATCAGCTCCGCCGATACCGTCCGCTCGCCGACTGCTTCCGCGGCAGAGATTGCGAGTACGGGCCGGCCTTCGAAGAACGTGGCGTTGATCCACCGAACGTCGGCGCCATGCCGCGTTTCGATCATGCCCAGCTGCGACTCGGGGACTCCCGCTGCGACCTTCCGATTCGGAAACGCGTAGAGGATGGAATCGGAAATGGACTGCGAGTAGGCGTCGCCGGCGAGTTGATTGGCCTCGCGAAGCAGGAGTTCCTCCTCGATCGTCAGCCCCCGGTTCACGGGCTGCGAGCCCTTGCCCGCCTCCAGCCCCGCGTCGCCCAGGCCAATGGCATCGAGGAACGATTCGACGAGATGCGACTTGACGCTGTCGAAGTGGAGGACGTGCAGTTCGTCACCGCGGAACACCAACCTGAGCGTGCGGAGGGATGACACGTGGCCGTACTCGGCGGTGCTCAGGAACGCCTCGAAGGAGTCGTGGTAGCCGGCACGCTTGATGGCCTGATGGTAGCTCGACCGCAGATAGGGAGCGACGTCGCGAACGAAGAACAGCACGGCAGGCCGTATGCCTTGACGCAGGCACGCGTCACGGATGCGCCGCCACGACTTGGCGTCGAGAGAAGCGAGCATTTCCGACGAGCAGATGGCGGTGTTCGTACCGTCGAAGTAGCCCTCGATCGTTTCCGCACAGACTGCATCCGTCGCCTTGCCCGCGTGGAAGAGTCCATAGAACCGCTCGGCGTTCCCAGACGTAATCTCGTCGTCGCGATCGATCACTCGCCCGAGACGGTAGGAAACGCCCTGCTTGGCGAGATCCTCCGCGTTGATCGCCAGGAAAGCCTGAAGGGCGCTCGAGCCGGCCTTCGGGCCCCCGGCGTGCAGGTAGAGGGTGCGGGTGAGGGTGGCGTCGCGTCGCGACGCGGCCCAGGGTGGCCGCAGCCCGGCAAGCCAGTCGGTGAGCCGGGGCGGCTGGGGCGGTACGTTCTGGAATGGTGGTTCGGGCATCAGTGCGGAAAATGACGAGCGACGAAGTTCGTGAAGTTTCGCGTGCGCGAGGCGACAGGCCAAGCCCAAAACAGACGGGTTGTCAGTCCCCCGTGAACCGTCGTCCCCGCAGCAGATGATGGTAGTGCTGCGCGAAGCGGTGAGCTTCGTCGCGGACGTATTCGAGAAGCCGGAGCGAGAAAGAGTCGCGGGAGAGTCGCAGCGGCTCAGACTTGCCTGGCAGGAAAATTTCCTCCTCGCGCTTGGCCAGCGAGATAATGCACGGCGGCTCGATCCCGAGCGACTCGAGGGCGTCGAGCGCCGCCGAGAGCTGGCCCTTGCCGCCGTCCACGAGGAAGATGTCGGGCAGCGGCTGCCCTTCGCGTACGAGCCGGGCGAACCGCCGCGAGACCACCTCATGGATGCTCTTGAAGTCGTCGATGCCATCGACCGTCTTGATCCGATACCGCTTGTAGCCCGGCTTGAACGGCAGCCCATCGATGAACTGCACGAGGCTGGCCACGGTCTCGTCGCCGGCTAGGTGGGCGATGTCCACGCCCTCGATCACACGGGGCGTCTTTTTCAAGCCGAGCACCTTCTCCAGGCCTGCAAGCCCCTTCTTCGGGTCGACGAGAAACACCTCAGGCTGCACGTTCTCCTCGAGGTCGCCCCGCTGGTCGAGCGTTTCGAGGAGCCGGATTTCGTCGCGGAGCCGGGCTGCCTTCTCGAAGGCGAGCGACGTGGACGCGGCGAGCATGTCGGCTCGCATCTCCTCGAGGAGTCGCTTCTTACCCCCTTCGAGAAACGTCTTCAGCCGGTTGATGTCCTTGCGGTAGTCCTCTTTCGAGATTCGCAGGTTGCACGGAGCGGTGCACTGTCCGATGGAGGCCAGCAGGCAGGGGCGAAACCATCGCCACTGCTCGTCGTCGGCGTCGATGTCGAGCGTACAGGTGCGAAACTTGAAGATCCGTTGAAGCACCACGATCGCTCCCCGCAGGCTTCCGGCGCTTGTGAACGGTCCGTAGAGCTTCACGCCTTTCTGCCGCGGCGTGCGCGTGAATTCCACCCGCGGAAAATCCTCGTGGGTCGTGATCTGCAGATATGGAAACGTCTTGTCGTCTTTGAGGTCGCTGTTAAACCTGGGCTGCACATCCTTCACGAGCCGACTCTCGAGGAGGAGCGCGTCGACCTCGCTTTCGGCCTCCAGGAAGTCGATGTCGCGGATCTCGCGCACGAGGTCGGCGGTGCGGCGGTCTTGCTCGGCGGCCTTGAGAAAGTAGCTGCCGGCCCGGGCCCGCAGATTCTTCGCCTTGCCGACGTAGATCACGCGGCCGGCGGCATCTTTCATGAGATACACGCCCGGCGTCGTGGGAAACGACCGCACCTTCTCGGCAGCGAGCGACCGATCACCGGCTGTGGTGTCGGCGTCGGTGTCGGCGGGGGTCGTCTCGGCCGGGAGCTCCGGGTGACGTTCCGTCGAATCGACGCGCTGCCCGTCGTCACCGCCGGAGGCGGGGTGATCCGAGCACGGTGTGTCGCGGCTGTTCGCTGTCATGATCGTCGTCGATGCAGTCTAGCCGTTCGGAGGCGGGTGCTCCGCCGTCCCCCGGACGCTTGAGGTATTGCGGGCGATCCGGGTATTCTTCGCGCTCATCGGCAAGGAGGTGACGGTGACGAACTGTTCGAACTGTGGCTGCACGGAATTTGTGTCGCATGCCATCGTGTGGCCGGAGCTTCGTGACGCCTGGCAGCTCTCCAAGGCCGAGGCTGCCTACATCGACGATCAGCAGGGGCGGATTTGTCGAACCTGCGAGGCAAGCCTGCGGGGCGTCGCCCTCGGCAATGCGATCCGTCGTGCCGTCGGCACCGACCACACGCTTCGCGAGTTCGCGCTGGAGCCACGCGCGAAGGCGCTGCGAATTCTCGACATCAACGGCGCGCACGCGATCTCTTCGTCGCTCGCGACGCTGCCCGGCTACGTCCGGGGCGATCATCCCTCGGTCGATCTGCATGCTCTCCCGTATGCAGACGACACCTTCGATCTCGTCATTCATTCCGACACGCTCGAACACATCGAGCGGCCGATTCGTGGGCTCGAGGAATGCCGTCGCGTGCTCACGGCAGGAGGGCACCTGTGCTTCACCGTGCCCGTGATCGTGGGGCGTTTGTCGAGGTCTCGGGCGGGGCTGCCGCCGAGCTATCACGGAAGGCCCGGTGACGGCGCGCACGACTACCTCGTGCACACCGAGTTCGGTGCCGACGCGTGGACATATCTGTTTCAGGCGGGTTTCACCGACATCGCCATGACGCAGGTCGAGTATCCCGCGGCGACCGCTTTTACCGCCCACAAGCCCACGACGTCGCACGCCGCCAGCCCGAATCCGGCCGACTCGATCGACGCCGGGAGAGACGCCGTTGGCGCGGTCTATGACCAGGACGGCCTGCGCAGCGTCCACAATCACGAGTTCATGGATGATCCAGAGTTTCGGAAGGCCTACGCCCGCGGCATCGCGGCCGTGGGGGCCGACTACCGCTGGCACTGGCGGGTGCACGTGGGCCTCTGGGCCGCGGCATGTGCGGCGAAGCTCGCCGGTGATTTTGTGGAGTGTGGCGTGAATCGCGGGTTTCTCAGTTCCGCGATCATGGATTTCCTCGACTGGGATCGCACCGGCAAAACCTTTTACCTCCTCGATACGTTTTCGGGTCTCGACGATCGACACGTCTCGGCAGCGGAACGGAATGACGGCATCCTCGATCGCAATGCCCAGGCCTTGGCCAGCGGCTTCTATACGACCGACGTGGAGGCGGTGCGACGGAATTTCGCCCAGTGGCGCAACGTCAGGATCATTCCGGGAACGATCCCTGCCACCCTGAGCACGATCGATGCGAGATCGATTGCGTTCCTCCACCTCGATCTCAACTGCTCCCCTCCCGAGGTCGCTGCCATCGAGGCTCTCTGGGATCGCATCAGCCCGGGCGGTCTCATCCTTCTCGACGACTACGCGTATGACGGCTACCGGTCGCAGAAACTCGGCATGGATGGGTTTGCCGCAGCGAAGAACGTGGTCATTGTGTCGCTTCCGACCGGCCAAGGGCTGATCGTCAAGCCGCCGCGGTGATGCGAGGCTTCCGCTCAGACGCGGACGAGCTCCCGGAGGTCGCGTTCCAGGGCGTCGAGCCGGGCCGTTGACGCTTGCTTCGTGGCTGCAAGCTCGCCCGCGGCCGCGGGCGCTGCCGCCGTGAAAAGATAGAACTTGATCTTGGGTTCGGTGCCCGAGGGGCGGGCGGCGACGGCATTGGAGAGCGGCGGGAAACGACCGTCGCCGAGGCGTGAGCCGGCTCCCGGCAACCCTACGAGGTCGAAGATCACGAGGTCGCTGTTCACACCGCCGTAGGCGACCGGTGGCGATCCCGGCGTCCACGTCGTCAGGCTCGCCTGGTCGCGCGTGCGCACCACATCGAGGCCGCCGAGCGAACGCGGCGGCTTCGCGCGGAGCGTCGCCATGATCTCCTGCATCCGGTCCATGCCGCTCGCCCCTGGCAGCATGATCGAGATCTGCCGCTCCTGGTGGCAGCCGTGCTGCACGAACAGCTCGTCGAGCCTCTCGTGCGGCGTGCGGCCGGCAGCCTTCAAGGCGGCCGCCTGCTCGGCCATGAGGAGCGCCGCCACGCTCGCGTCTTTGTCGCGCACGTGCGTGCCGGCGAGATACCCGTGCGACTCCTCGGTGCCGAATACGAAGTGCTCGGGCCCCAGCCGATCGATGGCCGAGCAGATCCATTTGAAGCCCACGAGCTCGGTGTCGTCGACCATCAGACCGTGCGCTTCCGCCACCCTGCGGACGAGGCCGCTGGTGACGAGTGTCGTCACGACGAAGTCACCCGGCCGCAGTTGGCCGCGGGCTTTCCGGCCGGCGATGGCCTGGTCGCAGAGCAGACCGCACAGCTGATTCCCCGAGAGCGTGGCCCATGCGCTGTCTGGCCGCCGCGTGAGCGGCGCTGCGGCACCGAGTCGGTCGCAGTCGGGGTCGCTCGCGAGCACGAGGTCGTCGCCGCGGGCTTTCGCCTCCTCGATTGGGCCGGTGAGCACGGCGGGATTCTCGGGGTTGGCCACGTGGCCCGGCACGTTGGGAAAGTCGCCATCGGGTTTTTCGTGCGGCCCGTACACCCGCACCTGCTCGAAGCCGGCCCCGCGGAGCACGGGCACGACCGCGCTCGCTCCCACGCCATGGAGCGGCGTGTAAAGAATCGAGATGTTTCGCGGGCCCGGCGCCGACTGCGCGAGCACCGCCGTCACGAACGCCTTGTCCATCGCCTCTTCGACGAAGGTCACGCGGCCGTCAGCCACGGCCGCGTCGAAGCTCTCTCGCCGCACCGCATCCACGTTCATCACGCGGTCGATGATCCCCTTGTCGTACGGCGGCAGCACCTGCACTCCGCCCACCCAGTAGACCTTCACGGCGTTGTCGCTCGGCGGATTATGGCTGGCCGTCACCATGATGCCGCAGGTGCTGTGCGTGGCCCGCACGGTGAACGAAAGCTCCGGCGTGCTGCGAAACCCTCGCAGAAAGAAGATCCGAAACCCGGCGGCGAGGAGCACCTCGGCGCACAGCTTTGCGAAGTGTTCGGAGCGGTGCCGCGTGTCGTAGGCGATCGAGCAGGTGGGCGTCTCGCCCGTGGGCACGACCGAGCGCACGTAGTCGGCGAGGCCCTGGGCGCTCTCGCCGATCGTGCGGTCGTTGATCGCGTTCGACCCCACGGGATACATCGTGCCCCGGCGGCCGCCGGTGCCGAACGGGATCACCGTCCAATAGACGTCATCGAGCGCTTTCCAGGCCCCCGCGTCGATTCGCGCCGCCAATTCGGGCACGAATTCGGCATACCGCGGCTCCGTCAGCCAGGCCCGCATCGTGCGGGCGGAGTGGTCGGTGATCGAGCCGGCGGCGTGGGCCGCGTCGATGGCGGCGAGGCGCTGGGCGGGGGATGGCGGTGTCATGGGGGTGATCCTGCGGAAAGTGCGTCGTGACTGCGGTGGCTGGTTTTGAGCGGGCCGTTTTATACTCCGCGGCCACAATGGCCGACACCTTGATCGTGAGCGTTTCGGGGCTGCGCGGGGTCGTGGGATCGACGCTCACGCCCGGCGTGGCGACACGCTACGCCGCAGCGTTTGCGGCCACCCTGCCTCCCGGCCCGATCGTGATCGGCCGCGACGGCCGCACGCACGGGCCGCTGTTCGCGGCCGCCCTGCGGGATTTTTTCGTGGCCAGCGGTCGCGATGTGATCGACTGCGGCATCGCCGCCACACCGACCGTCGGCATCGTCGTCCGCGAGGAGCGGGCCGCCGGCGGCATCCAGATTTCCGCGAGCCACAATCCGTCGCAGTACAACGGCCTCAAGCTGTTCTCGGCGGCGGGCCGCGTGCTGCCGGCTGCCGATGGTGCGCGGGTGCTCGCCCGGTTTCACGCGCTGCCCGACCGTGTGGAGGCCACCGGCGCGGTGCGCGGCCGCGTGCGAGACGTTGACGGCGGCCCGGCACACGTGCGGCTCGTGGCCGCGACCGTCGATGTCGACGCGATCCGCCGCCGTCGGCCGCGGGTCTGGCTCGACGCGGGGCACGGCGCCGGCAGCCGTGGGGCACGGCTGCTCTTCGAGCACTTGGGCTGCGAATTCACGATCGCGGGAGGAGAGCCCGACGGCCTGTTCGAGCATCCACCCGAGCCGACGGCCGAGAACCTCGCCGCGATGCTGCCTCAGATCAGGCAGCGGCACGCCGATGTGGGCTTTTTTCAAGATCCCGACGCCGACCGGCTC
>Ga0208856_1000703_pt1 | contig 11686 bp, 7 predicted proteins | sample LakMenEpi13Jul12_FD_150690 | JGI IMG/M metagenome (GOLD analysis project Ga0208856, IMG submission 150690) | Freshwater microbial communities from Lake Mendota, WI - 13JUL2012 deep hole epilimnion (SPAdes) | ecosystem: Environmental > Aquatic > Freshwater > Lentic | place: Lake Mendota, Madison...
TGCAGAGACACTGACATTGATAGTATCGTTACCGTCTTCACCAGAAATGTAAGTCTTCCCGTTTGTGCCTTTTGTGAATGTTAAAGAGTCATTTCCAGCACCTAGTCTAATATCGTTAATATTAGTCGAAGCTGCAGTATTGTCTTGAACGCTTATGCTATCTACTCCCGAGCCTAACTGCATTGTAAAGCCACCGGTGGAACCTTGAATAATGCCAGTGGTTATGCCGCCTGTATTTGTTGGTGCTTTGAATGTGGTAAGGTAAGTTGCGGCAGTGGCATTAGTTCCAATATTTCCAAATTTAATAACGTTATTATTAATCAATTCAAGATTTGTTACGCCAATTAAACCAGCAGTTGCTGTTGTATCTCCTACAGTTAAAGGTGCCACACCTGAAATAGTTAAAGTAGATACTTTTCCATCAAATGATGTTAACGAACTTGTATTAAGTACGCTTAATTCAGCAAATCCAAATCCTGAATCAACGGTAAAAATAGCATTTGTAGCGTTATTTAATGTTACCGTTAATGTATCAGTGATTTTTGGTGCTGTTTTGTATTTGGCAGTAAGATTATTTACTAAAGAACCTTCCAGTCCCAATATCGTTGAAGCACTAGCTATTTTATCTAGTGTAACGGTAGCGGTTGAATTTTTTATATTAAAATTATTTACGCCTGTAATGGTGCTGTTATCGACAGTGATAGTCCCTAATGCTGTTAAATTAATGGTTTCAATTTTGTCGATAAGAATTGTTTTAGCGGGGGAAACCGGCCAGGAATTGGTAATGATATTCATCACATCATTATCATTTATTCCATTGTCTTTTACGCTATCAAATGAAGTTGCATTTGCATTGACTGTAAGTGTAGTAGCTAGGATAAGCGTATTGCTGTTATCTGGAGTAATAATTGAATCTATATCTGATGTAAGCGAAGTTGCAAGCACATTATTAATTCCAATTGTCGCAAGTGCTGTTGAAATAGCGGCATTTGTTCCAGTTGGATTTGATAAAGCAAGGCTTACAGACGTGTTATCAAAAGGATTTGTTAACGATGTGAGTACTACTTTAATGGGTAGTTTGTTTGCAGCAGTAATAGTTGCTGCGGGAATTGTTAAGATACTTCCATCAAATGTAACACCCGCATTTGAGTTAGTCGAATCAAGTGCTAAGGTATTTAAAATGCTTGAGTTTAAAGTTGTTGCGGCTAAATTGACTTTGTAATCGCCTGTCGAAGCATTCGCTAATGATATGGTAAAACTCGCAGCTTTTCCTTTATCAACTGAAGTACTTCCTGCCGTAACACTAAATGCGGGAGTCGTATCTGTTATAACAGCTGTTGTAGAACTCGCTGTTGAAGTTATGAGCGTATTCGCATTTGATGAATTTGTTGTATCTTGAGATAGCGAAAGCGTGACACTTTGTCCTGTTTCGACACGATTATCAGTGTTAATAGTAGTATTGAATTTAACACTTGTTGTTGCAGCTGCTGCTGGAATAGTTAATATGCCTTTAACTGAGTCAAATTTAACCGTTGCAGGTGTGGTAGGGTCAAGTGTGAGCGCTGAAAAATCGGAACCTTGCACAGCATTTGTTCCATTTAATTTTACATTTACACTGTAATCACTAACTGCATGATTCGCTAAACTCACCGTGAAAGTTGTAGACGCACCTTCTAACACAGGACCTGTATTGGCTGTGACGCTAAATGTAGGTGGTTGAACATCTAAAATAGTCACGCTTGCTATGTCAGTGGTTCCCAGTGATGCGACAGATGCGCCCTGTGCATCAGAGATGGCTAAATTAACTTTTTCACCTGCTTCTGGCGAAACCATGTCATTTTTTATAGTGGTAGACAGGATAGCGCTAATGGATTGAGAAGAGGCTGGAATAGTTAATATACCGGTAATAGGATTAAATCTTATGCCTGCTGCAATTGAAGCGTTATCAAGTGTGAGTGAATTCACAAAATCGCTGTCAGGAGTTGCTATCGTTCCGGTTAACATTGTTTTTACGCTGTAATCTCCAGTGCCACGATTGGTTAAGCTGATTTTGAAAAAGGCTGTTGCACCTTCACTGACAGAAACGGCACTCGCAGGAAGCATTGTTGCTGGGGTCAACGCTTCAACTTTAAACGATGTTAAGGATTGAAGAGCGAATTTATTATAGGCGGAAATTAAACTAGCTATAGTAGAAAAATTAGTCCCTGTAAGCGATTGTGAAATAATTGCTTCATCGTTTGAGAGAATAGCTGCATTAAGGTTTGGGTAAGATACATTAGGCGTTACGGAAGTATCTGTTAGTGCTTGAGTGGTTATGGCTGCATCGTTGGAGGTGATAGCCGCATCCACTGTGGCATAAGATTTTCCGGATTTATCCGTTAAGGCTTTACTTATGACAAGCGTATTATCTGAAATAATCGCGGCATCGACGGTTGCGTAACTTTTTTTATTCACATCGGTTAATGCCGCTTTCACAGCCGTTGTGACGGACGTTAACTCATGTGAATTCATTCCATTAATGTGCAAAACACCCGTTTTAGTGATTAGTGAATCACCACCTAATGTTTTTTCGACGAGATTAACATCTTTACTACCATCTAAAAATTGCAACTTAACGATTGATTTGGCAGCCAAGGCAACCGTAATAATTTGATTATTATTGGTGAGTGTTAATTTTGAACCGGCGAGTTTAGCGGTGTAATCACCTGAATACCCATTAATAATCAATACGTCGTCACTTGTGCCTTTTAGAGAAAGGGCAACAGCGGTTGTATCACTATGAATTGTAAAAGCATTTGCGCCAGCACCACTTGACTCTGTATAGGTAAATTTTGTCGTGAAATCGGATGAATAATCAAGTGCAGTGTCAATAGTGCTAGTGCTTTTGACTGTCAAAGATCCAGTGGTTTTTGTCGCCATTTTTAACGCTCCTAAAATTGTCTATTTTTCTTTGCAGAGTATTTTTTGTAAAAATTGAATAAACTCAATATCTCTGCCTCTGAATAAGTATATTCAAGCTTTTTACACGCTATGTTCGTTTATCGACCAAAAAGTCATAATCATTAGGATAATTATATCGAAGTATGTTCTTTGAAAATGAAAATATACAAAAAAACGCAAATTGCATCGTGATTAATTTGTTTTTTTTGAGATACATTACCTTTTGATGGCATTGCGCTTATAAATTTTAAACCCTACATAAATCAAGGGTTGCGTATCAATGAAACCTTGTTGTTTAATACCATAAGAATATAAAGCAAAATTTATTTAGAGATTGAAGTTTGATTGACATTTTTGTTAGATAGAATGGCTATCGTGAGCATATAGATCATATTTGAAATTTGAAAAAGAGTTATGGATTAAAAATAACACTGCTTTGATGTAATTCATCTTTTTAAAAATAAATTTTAGTAAGTTGGTTGAACTTTTGAGGAATAATGATGGAAAAAACGTACGATTTTAAACTTGACCCTACGCTACAAAATCAAATGAATGCGTATTGGCGAGCGGCTAATTACTTGTCTGTTGGACAAATTTATTTGCTTGATAACCCCTTATTAACTCAGCCATTAGCGCTATCCCATATCAAGCCGCGCCTGCTGGGTCATTGGGGAACTACACCCGGGCTCAATTTTATTCATGTGCATATCAATCGATTGATTAAAACGCATGATTTAAATATGATTTTTATTTGTGGTCCGGGTCATGGTGGCCCTGCAATGGTGGCTAATTCGTGGCTTGAAGGAACGTATAGCGAGTATTATCCCAATATTTCCCTAGATAAAGAGGGAATGAAAGCGTTATTTCATCAATTTTCTTTCCCAGGTGGTATTCCAAGTCACGTTGCGCCCGAAACACCGGGATCTATTCATGAAGGTGGTGAACTGGGTTATGCGCTATCACATGCCTATGGGAATGTTTTTGATAATCCTGATTTAATTGCCTGCTGCGTTATTGGCGATGGTGAAGCTGAAACTGGGCCGATGGCAGCGTCATGGCATTCAAATAAATTTTTAAATCCTGCGCGTGATGGCGCGGTACTTCCTATTTTGCATTTGAATGGGTATAAAATTGCCAACCCAACGCTACTTAGTCGTATTAGCGAAGAAGAGTTAGTCAAATTATTTGAAGGGTATGGCTACGATGTTCACTTTGTTGAAGGGCATGAACCGCAACTTGTTCATCCTAAGATGGCGGCTGTTTTAGAAGCCTGTTTAGCTGAAATCCAGCATATACAGCATACATGGCGCAGTGCAACGGATACAAAAGCGCTTGAGCGACCACGCTGGCCAATGATTATAATGCGAACCCCTAAAGGCTGGACCGGCCCTGAAAGTGTGGATGGTAAAAAGACAGAAGATTTTTGGCGCTCGCATCAAGTGCCTTTGTCGGGCTTAGCGGGAAATCCTGCTCATATTGCCATTTTAGAGCATTGGTTAAAAAGCTATAAACCAGAAGAATTATTTGATGAAAATGGCACACCTTTCGCGCAGTTAAGAGAACTTGCCCCTACTGGCCAACATCGAATTGGTGATAATCCTCATGCAAATGGTGGGGTGTTACTACGTGATTTACGACTTCCTAATTTCCGTGATTATGCTATTAATGTAGCACAGCCTGGTGCAATTGAAGCAGAAGCCACGCGTGTGATGGGCGCTTTTTTGCGTGACGTGATGAAAGACAATCATGAACAGCAAAACTTCCGCATTTTTGGGCCAGATGAAACCTCGTCAAATCGTTGGGATGATGTATTCTCAGCAACATCGCGTGTTTGGATGGAAAAAATATTGCCCGAAGACACCGATTTATCCCAAGACGGGCGTGTCATGGAAATTTTAAGTGAGCATACTTGCCAAGGCTGGCTTGAAGGTTACTTGCTGACAGGGCGTCACGGCTTTTTCTCTTGCTATGAAGCGTTTATTCATTTGATTGACTCGATGTTTAATCAACACGCAAAATGGCTCAAAACAACCAACAGAATTCCATGGCGTCGTCCTATTGCGTCACTCAATTATTTACTTACGTCACACGTTTGGCGGCAAGATCACAATGGTTTTTCACATCAAGATCCCGGATTTATTGATCATGTAGTCAATAAAAAAGCAGAAGTGATTCGTGTTTATCTGCCACCTGATGCTAATACACTTTTGTCAGTGACCGATCACGTTTTGCGCAGTCGTAATTATGTGAATGTGATTGTGGCAGGTAAACAGCCAGCGCCTCAATGGTTAACCATGGATCAAGCTGTTAAACATTGCGAAGCGGGCGTGAGTGTGTGGGAATGGGCGAGTAATGACAAAGGGCATTCACCGGATGTGGTCATGGCGTGTGCAGGCGATGTGCCAACACTTGAAACACTTGCGGCAGTGGATTTTCTGCGTCATGAAATTCCTGATTTAAAAATTCGCGTGATTAACGTGGTGAATTTAATGAAACTTCAACCCAATACAGAGCATCCTAACGGGTTGTCTGACGAAGATTTCATTGAATTATTTACACCCGATAAACCTGTAGTATTTGCTTATCATGGTTATCCTTGGTTGATTCATCGATTGACTTATCGTCGTCCTAATCATTTGCATTTGCATGTTCGTGGCTATAAAGAAGAAGGTACAACCTCAACACCCTTTGATATGGTGGTCATGAATGACGTTGATCGTTATCATTTAGCGATGGATGCAATTGATCGGGTACCGCGCTTAAAAGATCAGGCTGTTTATCTAAAACAAGCCTTGCGCAGTAAATTGAGTGACCATAAACACTATATTTCTCAATACGGTGAGGATATGCCTGAAATTCAAAACTGGAAATGGTCACATCCCGTTATTTGATTTAGTATTACCTCTTTAAATTTAAAGAGAAAGGTTTGGCCGCGCTCATGTCGCGGCCTTTCTTTTTGTCACTAGTCAGGAAAATGCTATGTCCACCTCTGTTTCACTTATGCGTCGTTTTCAGCTGAATGTCGAAAATCAATGGACTTGTATTCAAAATCATCCCCATGTTCAAAAAATACAAAGTCTGCCGCCATTTCAACGTTACGGCATTTGGTTTGGTTTGTTCTTAGCGTTGCAGTGTCTTGTTTTCGGTTTACTGTATGTGTTTTTTGGCGAAGTAGTGGTGATTGGCTTTTTAGCGAGTATTGTAGCGGGATTGGCTACCGGTATTGGTGCGTTGCCGGCACTTTGGCTAAAAGAAATTTCAAGTAACGTATTCAATAGCCTATTAGGCGCCGCAGCGGGTGTTATGCTTGCAGCAACGGCTTTTTCATTACTTGTGCCTGGACTGCATTATGGGGATTTATTATGGACGGGGAAGGGCGTTTATATTGTGTCAGTTGGCATGATGATTGGTGCCTTTTTTTTACATTATGCAGATAAGCAACTTCCCCATATACATTTTGATTCACTGTCTGAAGAAAATCTGGATTCGTTGAAAAAAGTTTGGCTCTTTATTATAGCAATTACTATCCACAATTTTCCCGAAGGGATGTCTGTTGGTGTGAGTTTTGGCTCTGGTGACATTAAAAATGGATTGGTTTTAGCGGGAGCAATTAGCTTACAAAATATTCCAGAAGGGCTAGCCGTGGCATTGCCTTTAGTTGGTCTTGGGTACAATAAGTGGAAGGCGGTGGGTATTGCAACGTTAACTGGATTAGTTGAGCCGATTGGCGGCTTACTTGGCGTGACCATGGTGAGTGTATTTGAACCTATTTTGCCAATTGCTATGGGATTTGCTGCTGGCGCAATGTTATTTGTGATAAGTGAAGAAATTATTCCGCAAACCCATTCTCAGGGGCGTTCGCGTTATGCCACTTTTTCGTTAATGACCGGTTTTATTGTCATGATGATACTGGATAATTTACTCAGTTAATTTTTAAAAAAGTAGATATAAATGAATGATGTTTTTTTAGCGTTTTATGAACGCGCTTATGGAAATTTGCTTACCGTTTTTGAACACAATCATTTACAGGATTTATCTGCCCCTGCATTGACGAGTTTTGTATTGATTGTCGCAGCTGAAATGGGCGATAAAAGTCAACTGGTATGTATGACCTTGGCGGCTCGTCATCGCCCTATACCGGTTGCATTAGGCGCTATCCTAGCGTTCGCAGTTTTAAATACACTGGCGGTTGTATTTGGATTGCAAATTGCAAATTGGTTACCGCCTTATTTGCTTTCAAGCGTAGTCGCATTGCTCTTTTTTGGCTTTGGTGTTCATTCGTTGCGTGTTAACGATGATAACGAAGAAGAAATCCCAATTATACAAAGTAGTCATAATATTTTCTTAACGACGTTTTTATTAATTGTCATGGCTGAATTTGGTGATAAAACACAATTAGCTGTTGTGGCACTGAGCAGTACGCTTTCACCGGTTGCTGTTTGGCTTGGGTCAACCGCAGCATTAGCCTGCACGTCAATTTTAGGGTGTCTTGCTGGGCGAGCCATATTGCAGAAAATTTCAATGAATTTGTTGCACAGAATTAGTGGGGCGTTCTTTTTGATGCTTGCGGCATTTGCAGCCTATAAAGCGTTTTGTAGTTTGTATTCTTAAACGATTTATACGCATTTATTTGGAGAGATGTTTATGATGGATATTTCCATTACTACCCCAGCGCTTTTATTTCCGGCCATTACTATTTTGTTTTTAGCGTATTCAAATCGATTTTTAACTATTGCCTCACGTATCCGTGAAAAGCATGACGTTTTTTCTAAAACCCAAAGTCCGATTGCACAAAAACAAATTATCAGTTTTCGCAAACGCATACGTTTGATTTTAGCCATGGAATTATTGGCTGTTTTGGGTATTATTCATTGCACGGTGGCCATGGGTTTTGTCTTTTTTTCTATGCAATATCAAGGCAATATTGCTTTTGCACTGAGTATTATCTTTATTATTCTTTCTTTAATAGCCTCAATTGGTGAATTATTGTTATCGACAAAAGCACTTAATATTGAAATTGAAGATATGGAGTGAGGAAGTGAAAATGGGCTTGACGCTTTTTTGTGATACGCTTTTACGCCTGCATTTGATATAGTTATATCATTATTTTTAATAACGCTATTTTTATTATCTAGTTGCGTTTTATTTTATTCTATTTTTCTGGAGGCTTTTATGGTACAAAAAATTGCAATCAATGGTTATGGTCGCATTGGACGTAATATTGTTCGCGCAGTATATGAAACAAATCGCACAAGTGAATTTAAAATTGTTGCCATCAATGATTTAGGGGATGCTAAAACCAATGCACATTTAACAAAATATGACACCGTTCACGGTAAATTTCCTTTTGATGTGAGTGTTGATGGCGATTATATTGTTATCAATGGTGATCGTATTCGTGTTTTAGCTGAGCGCAACCCCGCTAATTTACCCTGGAAAGAGTTGGAAGTGGATGTGGTTCATGAATGTACTGGTTTATTTACAACCAAAGAAAAAGCATCCGCGCACATCACAGCAGGCGCAAAAAAAGTCATTATTTCAGCACCCGGTGGTGAAGACGTAGATGCGACCATTGTTTATGGTGTCAATCACGAACTCTTAAAAGCAAGTGATACGGTTATTTCAAATGCCTCATGCACCACCAATTGCTTAGCACCGTTAATTAAGCCGTTAATTGATACCATTGGCGTGGAACATGGTTTAATGACAACTATCCACTCTTACACTAATGATCAAGTCTTAACGGACGTTTATCATAAAGATTTACGTCGTGCACGTTCTGCTACGCAGTCTATGATTCCAACCAAAACAGGTGCTGCATCAGCGGTAGGTCTTGTTATTCCAGAAATGAAAGGGAAATTAGACGGATTTGCTATGCGTGTTCCAACGATTAATGTGTCAGTTGTGGATTTGTGTTTCCAAGCAAAACGCAATACTACAAAAGAAGAAATTAACGACATTTTAAAAGCAGCTTCACAAGGCGCGTTAAACGGTATTTTAGCCTATAACGATGAGCCTCTCGTGTCTTCAGATTTTAATCATAATCCAGCATCATCTATTTACGAATCATCGTTAACAAAAGTGACCGGTGGTAATTTTGTCAAAGTCTTGTCTTGGTACGATAACGAATGGGGTTTCTCAAATCGTATGCTCGATACCTCTTTAGCGTTAATGCACGCAAAATAAGATAGTACTTTCCTTATAACTCAACTTCATTTTTCTCTTTCTATAAGGTGCCGCCAATGAGACGTACTAAAATTTTAGCCACATTAGGGCCGTCTACTGATAAAGACGGCGTATTAGAAGATTTATTTCGGGCAGGTATTGACGTTGTGCGACTCAATTTCTCGCACGGCTCAGCAGAAGATCACATTAAACGTGCAACACAAGTGCGTGAAATGAGTAAAAAAACGGGGCGGCGCGTGGGGATTTTGGCAGATTTGCAGGGGCCAAAAATTCGTATTGCGCGATTTAAAGATAAAAAAGTATTTTTAAATGAAGGGCAACCTTTTGCTCTGGATTTACATTTAGGTGAAAATGAGGGTGATTCTCATCAAGTGGGGTTTATTTATGAACCACTTGCTGAGGAAGTGGTTATTGGGAGTCGTTTACTGCTTGATGATGGGCGAATTGTATTAGATGTGGTAGGAATTCATCAAGGGCGGATTGATTGCATGGTGGTGGTGGGTGGTGATTTGTCTAATAACAAAGGTATCAATTTGTTAGGTGGCGGATTATCGGCTGCAGCGTTAACCGATAAAGATAAAGAAGACATCAAAACCATTGCCATTATTGACTGCGATTTTGTTGCCATTTCGTTTCCTCGTTGTGCGGAAGATTTGCATGAAGCGCGACGCTTACTGGCTGATGTTGGATGTTACGCGGGCATTGTTGCTAAAGTAGAGCGTGCTGAGGCGGTTGAAAATGATGAGGTGATGGAAGAAATTATTTTGGCCTCAGACGTTGTTATGGTGGCACGTGGCGATTTAGGCGTGGAAATTGGTGATGCAAAATTACCGGCTATGCAGAAGAAATTGATTAAACGGACGCGTGAACTTGATCGCGTGGTGATTACGGCAACGCAGATGATGGAGTCCATGATTGAAAATGCGATTCCAACTCGCGCGGAAGTGTTTGACGTGGCTAATGCTGTTTATGACGGCACGGATGCTATTATGCTTTCAGCAGAAACTGCGTCAGGAAAGCATCCCGTGAAAGCGGTTGAAGCCATGCATCGCATTTGTATGGAAGCGGAAAAGCAAAAGATAGTCACTACATCAAATCATCGGGTTAATAGACAATTTGGTCGCGTAGAAGAAGCTATTGCGATGTCGGCAATGTATATGGCTAACCATACACAAATACGCGGTATTGCCGCGTTGACTGAATCAGGAACAACGCCGCTACTTATGTCGCGTATAAGCTCGGGAATTCCTATTTTTGCCCTTAGCAGTCAAGAAAAAACCTTAGGTAAAGCCACACTTTATCGCGGCGTGACGCCTATTTATTTTTCTCATGAAGCGCAAAATCATGTTGAAGTAAATCGTGATATCATCGCACAATTAAGACGTTATGATTTTGCCAAAGAAGGGGATCAGTTTATCATTACCAAAGGTGACTTAATTGGCTCAAAAGGTGGGACGAACGATTTAAAAGTGGTGACAGTGGGTGACGAATTAACACCTTAACAGTGCATGATCATAAAGATGAATCCACAAAAAGGAGAAATGTTGAATGAATACTGAGTTTGATACGCTTCTAGGGCAGTTACGTGATGAGTTTGTAGCGGAGTTTCCTGAGCGATGTGATATGTTAGAAGAATGTGTTTTAGCCTTTGAACATGGCCGTGAAGGTGCATTTGATGATATGTATCGTCGTGTTCATAGTTTAAAAGGTGCTGGCAGTCAATTTGGTTTATCCATTGTGACAACCGTTTGTCATCAATTTGAAAGTTTTTTGAGTAGCGAAGCACTCACAACAGATCCGCTTAGTATCAGTTATGCGCTGAGTTATATTGATTTACTCAAACAAATCTCTGATTTGATTGGGTCTGAAAAATCAACCTACTATGATATTGAACATAGTTTGGAAGAGTTGCGAAAATCGAGTATGCCTAGCCATGCGTCGGTTTTATTAATTGAGCCTTCTCCTTCACGACGTAAAATGTGTCAAGGCGTACTGAGTGCTTTGGGATTGCGTATTGTGACCCAAGAGCGAGGTATGACAGCCTTGGAGCGATTGCTGCACGAACCTTTTGATTTAATTGTTGCTGCACGTGAGTTACCTGATTTAAATACAGTTGCCTTAGTCGCCGCGCTGCGTGAATCAAATTCCCGTAACAAAAATATTCCAGTTATTTTAGTAAGCAGTAATTCAACACCAGTAGCTGATTATTTATCGATTAATGCCGTTTTAGCAAGGGACGCAGAATTCATTCCTAATTTGAGTGATTCAGCGGCTAAAATCTTACTCAATCGATAACATCGTCATTTATAATCTCTATGCAAGGTTACCGTGCTAACCTTGCATGTTTAATTTCCTTTCTTTTGCAACCTCTTACTTTTTTTATGAATGTTAACACTCAAAAACTTTCTAGCGCCCGTTTTGCGCAAGCTACGGATGCTTTCGTAGAAATATTTACAGCATCGGTGGATTTTGATAAACGGATGGCGCAGCAAGATATTCAAGGCTCCATTGCACACGCGACGATGCTTTGCCGTGTTGGTGTTCTAACGCAGGCTGAACT
>Ga0208856_1000704_pt1 | contig 11684 bp, 18 predicted proteins | sample LakMenEpi13Jul12_FD_150690 | JGI IMG/M metagenome (GOLD analysis project Ga0208856, IMG submission 150690) | Freshwater microbial communities from Lake Mendota, WI - 13JUL2012 deep hole epilimnion (SPAdes) | ecosystem: Environmental > Aquatic > Freshwater > Lentic | place: Lake Mendota, Madison...
GTTTTATACTCTGAGGCATCGGTAATTATAACAGAAACGTTATTTGGCAATTTATTGTTTAATAAAAAAATATCATAGACATCTTGTGAAATCTCTAAAACCGTTACAGATTTAACCTCTGGTTTGGATGCTAGCCAACAGGCTGCTAGTCCAAAACCAAACCCAGAAATAAGAATATCCCCATAGGCCATATCATAATGAGAGTATTGCTCTTTTAATTCTTTGTTTGTATATTTATCAAAATTCATCCATTGCAAACCTTTATTAAAAAGCACATATGTTTCTGGACGAACAGAATCTCTAACAATGTCAATATTGTTATAATTAATTGTTTTTATAATAACTTCTGGAACTGTATCTAAGTTAAACATTAAAACAACACCCCCTAAGCATTAAAATAAGTATACACTACCATTTGCCAATAGGACATTTAGCCTTTTCAAGGGTAGTCTTAAGTTTCATAAAACATCCACACTTAACACACTGGTTTGTACGTTTTCTATAGAACTCACAACCCTTACATATTTCAAGGCGGTATTCAGAGATCTCCTCTGGTGTTCTGGCGGAACCATTAAATAGGTCCCAGACCTTAGCATCATCACTCATATATTGATTATACATGATGTGGTAAAATAAAGATATGACCAATAAATTTGACAAGTGCTATTTTTGTGAAGAAGATAGTCTTTACCTACAGCCATATGACTATAAGATAGTTGATGTATGCAAAAAACATTTTAGTATGGCGCTATCCTCATGACCCAATATAAGGTTTTTGATGAAGCAATAATTTTGACGGTAAAAACAAAACGACCTGAAAAATGGCTATTGCTAGATAGAGAAACTGGGCAGGTATACCAAGGAAGCCCCAAAGGTCACTGGGACATATTAAAGCCATACGTCAAAGAATAAAATATGATACAATTTATTTTATGAGTACAACTCCAGAAGAAAAGCAATGTTGTGATAAGTGTATTTGTGAAAACCTACACTCATCTATACCACCAGTTGAAACTGAATATTAAAAAATAATTTAGTTTTTAATTATTTCTTTTTCAACTAATTTGTTATAGATATTTTCTATCATATATGCAAGTGATGGCTGACTCTGATCAATTTGTTTTTCAATTTCATCATTACCCATTCCACCTCTTTCACATATTTCACGGTTATCTTGATTAATACTGTCAATCATTAACTTAATAATTTCTTCTTTGTTCATTTTATTACCCCCTTAAGTAATTGTTATTAATTATACCAAAGAAATTTATAGATTGCAAACCTTATATCCGATAGGAGGCTTACTACCCTATATCCAACATATTTGACTGTGTCAGACATTGGTGTTGATAGGGAGGTTTGTTATCTCTATTTTCGGCTTCGTTAAATCCCGTCGAATTTAAAATAATAATGTTATAATTAGACTCATGACACTAGCAGACTGGGCAGCATTAACTTTAACCGTTTTGTCCATTGTGGTATTGGTTGCAGGCGGAATTAGATTCCTTGTAAAGAACTACCTGTCCGAACTTAAACCCGACGGAAATGGTGGACATAATTTAGAAGGCCGTATCGCAAGAGTTGAAAATCGAACTGAAAAAATGGAATCAAAACTAGATCACATGTATGAAATATTGATCGATTTCGTTGCTAGTCAGAATAGTAAAAAGTCTAAAACTAAAACTAAAGACTAACTATATATTATATATAAAAAATATTTTAAAAACCTATTTACAGTAAATTTTTTTCTTTATATATTTTAAGTATACACTATAACTCCTGGATTTTTCAAACTTTACCCGAAAACTTTATAACAATTTCATAACAATCATTTATATATCTGGCTTATAACGTTTTGTTATAAATATAATGTGTATTAATATATAATGTTATAATTTGATTGCTGCCCCTAGGCTGCCCCCACCCCCCCACAGCGCCTAGGGGTTAGCATATTTTATGGTATAATCAAATATTATGTGCGTATCTACAATTGAAAAATATGGCGCAACACCAGCCAACATTCAGTGGACAGTCGTCCGTGGAGATAGTGCAACACTTAAGGTAGAATTTTTTGAAGACGATGAATCCACAACTTATGATACCTCAGACTGGACCTACAGCGCTACATCATATGACTCTAATGGTGATTTTTTAGATGAACTTACCACTATTTCTGGAGATGGATATGTTGAGATTTTTGCTCCAGCATCTATTACAGAAAATTGGGGTGGTAACAAATACCGCTCAGTTGTAGCAGAATTACAATTTGACCTACAGGTTGTAATTGAAGGCGGTAGTGGTCAAGATGTAGATACCGTATGGACCCCAGTAATTGGAACCATTTGTGTATTAGGCGATATAACTCCAGGTTTATAATGCCAATAATAAAAATATCAGCAAAAAAAGACAATCTTCCACCAATTATTAAAATTGGGAAAAAAGTATTTAAAGTAAAGAAATAATCTACCGTGGCTAAAAGCATGGACTTTCCAAATGTTTCAAAAAAGAAAAAATACTCTGAAGCAATACAAAAAACTCAAGAATCTAGTACCCAGTATATTGCTGTTCCTGGAATCCAAGGAGAAAAAGGTGAGACTGGTCAAAAAGGTGAAAAGGGTGATCAAGGTCCAGTAGGTCCAAAAGGTGATAAAGGCGATAGAGGTCCTGAAGGTCCACAGGGGCAGCGAGGGGAACCAGGAAAAGGTGCCGAAGGATATGACAGCGTATCTGGTCAATATCCAGGATGGGCATATTATAGTAATAAAGATTTAAGTGAAGTTAGACTTGGTCCAGAAAGAGGAGATGATGGGTGGGTATCTATAAATTTTATAAAAGACGAAAAAACATCTAATGAAACATATATGCCAAAGGGTGCAAATACTTTATGGAATAATGAATCAAAAAACTTTAACTTTAAAACCTTAAAACTTGGAGCAAAGGTAGATGTAAGATATAATTTTACTCTAACTACCTATATGAATAATACTGAGGTTTGGGCTAGACTATTTGTTCCAGATTACGACAACTCTCCAATAGGTTATGTTTCAACTCTTAAATACCAATATTCTTATGATATGTCTTATAACCAAACCATCTATGTAGATGCTCAAAGAATTAGAACACTGGGTGGTGCAATTCAATTCAGGGCAGATAATGAAAGTAATATAGTTCTTAATGGTATCTATATTGCTGTTTGTTAATGGTATAATGAGGTAGGAGGAATAATGGCATTTCCAGGAACATATAATTTTACGTACTACCGTGGCGATACATCTCAATTTGTAATTCGTCCTAAAACAGCAAACGGATCAGCGTTTGATTTAACAGATTTTGATGCTGCATTTACCATTGCAACAGAGCGTGGCTCTACTGGAATTCAAACTGCTTGTACGGCAGTAGTAAATGAATCAACAGACATTGTCACATGTACAATAACACCAGCAGTTGGTAGAACTTTACAGCCTGGAACATATCCCTATGATGTTGAAATAGAAAATGGTATAGAAGTTTATACATTGCTTACTGGGACAATTACAATAATAAATGATATTACAGGTGCGGTCTAATGCCTGATGTTTTATTAAATAATGATGACATTACCGTATTAGGCCCACCAGAAACTGTAGAACTTTTGATAGATATTGGACCAGAGGGAACTCGTGGAAGCCAAGTTTTTGTAGGTGTAGGAAATCCAAATATAATAGAGATTGGTCAAACCCCACTTTTAAATGATTTATATATTAATACATCTCCAGGTGCAGATTATGGATACTTATACCAATATGTCTCTCAACCTGGATCAAATACCTGGATAGAAATACTAGAATTAAATCCTACAATTTACTCTAAAAAATTTTTAACAACTTATGTTAATGGTGAGGCTTCTATCACAATTCCTGTTTCGGATATTGTTATATCTACGGCCACCCCATTAACTGCTGAAAACTTTAGTGTTCAATATAGTATTGTAAATGATAATCCAGTTGCTGCCTCAATGAGTATTCCAGCGCTTGTTGGAGATGGAGAAGATCTTGTTATAAACTTTAAAGCAGTAGAACACAGAACCGATGTAGATTCTGGTCCATATGGGGATTGGGCTGTTTTAGAGGGTCAAGTTACAACACATTTATTTATAACTATAGTGGACGAGGAGTCTTAGAATATATCTTATGTGATATAATTCTAATGAGGTGATCTATGGCAGCAGAATCAATAGGTAATTTAGTACCGACCAAAATTCCAGGGTATGCAGATGCCGCTGATATACAAGCAGCACTACGTTTATATCACTATGGTGACTATGCTTATACTGCGTCAAACTCTAATACGGCAAACCTTGTAAATCCATCTATTGCTTATACAATTAATAATCTACAAAGTCAAATAACTGCTATTGATGTTGGTGGAACATTAAAATTAACAGATTTTAATGCTAAAGGTGATTTACTTTCTGCTTCAGCAAATGACACGTTATCTGTTTTATCTGTTGGAAGTAATGGAACAGTTTTAACTGCTAACTCTGCAGCGGCATCAGGTTTAGCCTGGACAACACCAGAAGTTACACTTATCAATAGCGCAACATTAACCAATAAAACATTAACTGCTCCAGTTATAAATCTTGCAATTAATCCTCAAACAACTGCTTATGAACTTGTTCTTGCCGATAATGGAAAAATGGTTGAAGTGTCAAGTGCTTCTGCAGTTACTTTATCAATTCCAACAAACGCCAATCAAGCATTTGCAACAGGTGCACAAATTACAATTTTACAAACAGGTACAGGACAGGTAACAATTGCAGCAACTACTCCAGGAACTACAACTGTAAATGGATCTCCAGGGTTAAAATTAAGAGCACAATGGTCATCTGCCGTATGTATTAAACGTGCTACCGACTCTTGGGTTGTTCTTGGAGACTTAGTTGCATAATGTCAAGACTAGGACCCGTATCATCATCTGCTGGTCGTAAACCAGGAACACCAACAATTGGAACCGCAACTGCTGGTGATGGTCAAGCAACTGTAACTTTTACAACACCAAGTTATTTAGGTAAGCCTAGTTCTTCTTTAACCTATACCGTAGTTTCATCACCTAGTTCAATTTCTAATACAGGTTCTGGATCACCAATTATAGTTACTGGATTATCAAATGGAACAACATATACTTTTGCAGTTAAATTAAATAATACAGTTTTAGACTCAGACTTTTCATCATCAAGTAATAGTGTTACTCCAGTTTCTGCAGCCCCGCCATTTTTCCCACCATTCTTCCCACCATTCTTCCCAGGCTTTACGGGACCATTCTTCCCACCATTCTTCCCACCATTCTTCCCACCGTTCTTCCCACCGACCTTCACACCACCACCATCAGGATTTACTTGTACATCAACTGATATATCTTTAGCAATATGTAATGGTGCTGGTTGTGATAATAGCGGATGTGCAACTGGAGGTTTATGCTTTAATAGTCCACAAAGTCACAGAGGACAAGGATGCTAATAAATATAAGGAGAAATAAATGCTAAACGATGAAAAAGTGAGCGGACCAGGAGGAGATGCTCTTGTTTGGATAATTGATGAAGACTGCCTTTATGATCTTGCGGTGCTACCAGAATACGTATCTATGTTTACTGAGTATGATGAAATAGTAGATGTGTCTGAAAATTATGAAGATCATGATGGTATTACCATTAGATTTATCAAAGGAGATAATACTGAAATAGATTTTCAAACCTCTGAATATTTTGGTAGCATATTATTAAGTAATCCACAAATTAAAAGTTTATTAAAATATCCATACGGTCAGTATGTTGTGTCTCCAAATGCTAAATTTGATGGAGAAAAGTTTATTATTACAAATAGAGATATTTCTGGATATCCTGCATGGCATTTAAAAAATCCATATATTCCAGAAGAATATCTAAACAGTTTATAAAAATAGTAGGGGGTAAGTGTGTCAAAATCAAAATGGCAACAATATAAAGAAAAAAATGGAGTAACTCCATTAGATCTTCTTAATCCAATGACAAAGCCAGCAAACAAAGAATTGGCAAAATCAAGATTAGATATTTGTTTAAGTTGTCCAGAGTTAATAAAAACCACAAAACAATGCAAAAAATGTGGATGTTTTATGGTGGTTAAAGCACAACTAGAAGCGGCAAAATGTCCAATAGGGAAATGGTAAAATTTTGAAATAAAACTTAATTGATTATTATTAAATAAAAACCCTCCAAGACAAAAGCAAGGAGGGTATTTTAATTATTAGACTTTACAAGGATACTTGTTGTACCATTCTTGGTACCGTGTTCCGTTTACAGAACTCCATGCTGACCAGTCTTTCCCGCCCTTGGTCATATAGTGCGTTATTTGTGCATTAACTACTGGGTTAAACAATTCAACATTTGAATCTAGATCAAACTTTTCTCTTCGATCAGGTCCCAGTTTTCCTAACATATTTATTTGAAATACCCCATAAGAACTGTCGCCAGTTTCTGAATTACCATTAAAGGCAAAAGGTCGTCCATTAGATTCAGCCTTAGCAATTGCACATGCTGATCTTAATGAATTACCCTTAAAGCCTACGGTTTTTAATAATTCAACCAACTGACCATCACTTAGTTTATGAGCATTTTCATATTTTTCTAGTATTTTTTCCTTAGAAACCAGAAAAGCCCCTTGAGGGGCTGGAACAATTTCTACGGCTTGTTTAGTCAATAAATTATTTTCTAAAGCATTGGCAGAATTGCTAAAAGGAGCAACCAAACCAACAATAGATAATAACCCCAACCAAACCTTTTTTTCAATGTTTCTCATTCGTGTTACCTCCTTAGAAACAAAAACTACCTTTCGGTAGTGTATTAATTATAACATGATTTAGGGATTGAAGTCAACTTTATCAATATACCCGCACATTTATTAAAAATATTACAGTATGAAGTGGTATAATAATAAGATTATGGCTACTGGTGCAACCGCAAATTATGATCTTCCTTATCCACTGTTTAGTGATCCTGTAAATATTCATGGAGACTTACAAGATTTGGCAGAGCAAATTGAACTTATATTACCTAGTCTTGTAAATCATACTATAGAGGTTAAAAATATAAGTGGTGCAACTATTGCAAAAGCAACTCCAGTCTATATAACTGGTTTTTCAACAAAGCCAACAATTGGAAAATGTGATTCTGATGATATTACTACATTCCCAGTTTTAGGATTAACAGATTCAGCAATTGGAAATAATACAGATGGTGTTGTTACTATTTCTGGAGTAATCCTTAATGCAAATACAAATTCATTTACTGCTGGCAATGTTCTTTATGTAGCAGATGGTGGAGGATTAACAGCAACACAACCAGCAACTGGTTCTGGAGCAGTAGCAATAGTCGGAAAGGCTAATGCAACAACTGGAATACTAGTTGTAGGTCAGCCAAAAGGCAACGGTAGTTGGGGATCATTGAAAGCAGGATTATCATAATGGCAACACTTAGATCACAGCAACAAAGTTCTTATTTAGTTGGTTTAAAACCACCAGAGGTAAGTTGGACGGTAGTCAGAGGAGACACAGCAGCATTTAGAGTATATGTAACAGATGACAACAAAGATCCATTAGTAATTGAAGAATGGACAATTGCAATGGAAATTAAAAGACCAAACACTAAACCTGGAGAATTTACAGATGATGCAGAATTAATTGTAGAGTTAGCACCTGCTCCTACAGAATTAGATGGAGATGGTGAGTTTACGGTTTCAATTAGATCAGACGAATCTGTGTTATTAGAAACAGGAGATATCTTTGATATTGAACTAAGTGATGAAAGCAGGGTTTGGACAGTTGCTCGTGGTACAGTAATTGTTATTGAAGATGTAACAAATAGCGAGTCGTAATGGCTTTAGCAATAATTATTGATGAAACTACACAAAGAACCAAAAAAGTTGAGTCAGTAGATTACGCAGTTGCTAAAATTATTCCAATAAACACTGGAATAAAAATTAGTGAAATTTTACCTTTTAGAATTAGATTTACTACAATTGGAATACCTTCTCCATATTCTGGAGTACCTGGAATTGGACTTCAAATTATTGGAATTAATAACTATATTCTTTAATAATGTGATATAATTCCCTTATGGCTAAGTTATCGCTCTCAGCAGTAAAGTCACTATTTCAAACTGGAGATAGACCAACCCAGGAAAACTATGTTGATTTAATTGACACCCTGTCAGCACAAGCAACAGATTTGGGTAGTTCTGGAAATAACGAATCAACAATTAATGGCATTGAAAATTCAACAGTATTTGACAACTTTTTAGCAAGCGAATTTAGATCAATGAGATATGTAATCTCAATTAAAAAGACTTCTGGAGGCGCAAATAAATATTACGCCACAGAGATGAATATTCTTGTAGATGGAACAGGTGTTTCAGTTACAGAATATGCAACGATAGACAACGATGGGAATATTGGCACCATCTCTGTTTCACGGGCTGGAGACACAGTTTCATTAACTGTTGTTCCAGTGGGAGGACAAACCCCTATAACCCTACGCTACATGCGTATGGGATTAAAGGCTTAACCCAAGGAGATAAAAGATGGCAACCGTAACAAAAGACTTTAGAGTAAAAGCGGGACTGGTAGTTGAGGGATCAACTGCGACCGTTAATGGAAAGAACATAATCACAGCAGGCACAGTTGATGCTAAGGGTGATTTAATTGTTGGTAGCGCAGACGATGCAGTTGCTCGTTTAGGAATTGGCACAAATGGTCAAGTACTTACAGCAAACTCATCTGCTACATATGGTGTTGAATGGTCAGCCCCAGCAGCAGTTGGAGTATTTGATACACAGATTACATTTGAAGGTGCAACAGCAGACGCTTATGAGACAACACTTACAGTAGTTGACCCAACAGCAGACCGTACAATTACACTTCCAAACGTAGATGGAACAGTTATTACTACTGGAGATACTGGCACAGTTTCAGCAACAATGCTTGCTTCAGATTCAGTAACCACTGTAAAGATTTTAAACGCTAACGTAACAGCAGCAAAACTTGCTTCAGATTCTGTAGAGACAGCAAAGATTGTTGATGCTAACGTAACTAACGCTAAACTTGCTACAGACTCAGTAACAACAGCAAAGATTACAGATGCTAACGTAACCGCTGCTAAACTTGCTGCAGATTCAGTAGAGACAGCAAAGATTAAAGACGCTAACGTAACAGAAGCAAAACTTGCATCAAACTCAGTTACAAATGCTAAGATTGCAGATAGTGCTGTAAATACAGCAGAGATTGCAGATGTTGCAGTAACCACAGCAAAGATTGCAGACCTAAACGTAACCACTGGCAAACTTGCAGATGGCGCAGTAACTACAGCAAAAATTACAGATGCTAACGTAACTGCTGGTAAACTTGCTGCAGATTCTGTAGAAACAGCAAAAATTGCAGACGGTGCAGTAACCTCAGCAAAGATTGCTAACGATACAATCGTAGATGCTGACATTAACTCAGCAGCAGCAATTGCTCAGTCAAAGATTTCAGGGCTTACAACAGACCTTGCAGCCAAACTAGCACTTGCTGGCGGTACAATGACTGGCGCAATTGCAATGGGCACAAACAAGATCACAGGTCTTGGTACGCCAACTGATGGAACAGATGCAGCAACAAAGAATTATGTAGACTCAGCAGCACAGGGTATTGATTGGAAAGCATCAGTACGTGCAGCAACAACTGCAGCAGTAACACTCGCATCTGATCTAGAAAATGGAGATACTCTTGACGGAGTAACTCTTGCTACAGGTGACCGTGTTCTTGTTAAGAATCAGTCAACTGGTTCAGAAAATGGTATCTATGTAGTTAAGGCATCTGGTGCTCCAGATCGTTCAACTGATGCAGATTCAGGTGCTGAACTTACTTCAAATTTTGCGGTATTCGTAGAAGAAGGAACTGTAAACGCTGATCAAGGTTATACATTAACTAACAATGGCTCAATTACAATTGGCACCACAGCACTTACTTTTACTCAGTTTACTGGTTTGGGACAAATTATTGCGGGTACAGGATTAGACAAGACTGGAAACACTCTTGATATTGATTCAACTGTAGTAACATTAACAGGTACACAAACCCTTACAAACAAGACACTAACATCACCAACATTAACAACTCCTGATCTTGGAACTCCATCAGCAGGAACTTTAACAAATGCAACTGGTCTTCCAGTAGCAACTGGTATCTCAGGTCTTGGAACTGGCGTAGCAACATTCCTTGCAACTCCATCTTCTTCAAACCTTGCAGCAGCATTAACTGATGAAGCAGGTTCTGGAACAGTAGCGTTTACTAATAGTCCAACTTTTGTTACACCAACTCTTGGTGCAGCAGCAGCGACAAGTATTGCTCTTCCAGATGCTCTTGTTGGTTCTGCTCTTGCTACCGCATCAACTTCAGCAACAACAATTGACACATGGTCAGCAAGCACTTATTCATCTGCAAAGTATATTGTTCAGATGAAAAAGGGTACTGATATTGAAGTAATTGAAGTTTTGGTTACTGTAGATGGATCAAATAACGTTTACTTAACAGAGTATGCAGATGTAATCAGTAACGCAGTATTAGGAACAACTGACGCCGTGTACAGCGGTGGAAACGTTCTTCTTCAGGTTACTGGTGCAGCAGCAGATACCGCTGTTAAAGTACATAAAATCTATATTGAGGCATAATTAAAGAATAGAGGTTGGAAGTGGCAACAGTAAATAAAGACTTCAGAGTAAAGCACGGCATTAATGTAGCCGAAGGCGGAACTTTTGGATCAACAGTCACAGTTGCCACTCCTACTGAAAATGCACATGCAGCAACAAAGTTATATGTAGATACTAGAACTGCAACAACAATAGTTGCATCAGATGATGAATTTCCAGCATCACCAACAAACGGTCAATTATTTTATGACACTGTAACTGACCATGTTTATATATATTTTAATTCTGCATGGTCAAGTATTGCAATGTATAACGACACAATAGAATTACAACAACACATTCACGATACTGCTATTGATGGAACTGGTCTTGTTGTAAGTATTTTTAAAGATGCTGGATACTATGATGAGGCTGGAGATACAACTGATGCTGGATACTACAGCACAGTAGCATGGCAGGTAACGTGGGATGGTGGAATAGCAGTTGATAATTTTAACTAATTATCTGTTATAATATGACTAGGAATAAGGAGTAACAAATGGCAACCAGAATGCAGCAACGCAGAGGAACCGCTTCACAGTGGTCTACTGCCAATCCAATATTAAACGCTGGCGAAATGGGATGGGAATCAGACACCAATAAATTTAAGATTGGTGATGGAACAAATCATTGGGCAGATCTAGATTACTTTATTGATCAGTCTTCTACAGTTAACCCATCTTTTGGTACAAGCATTATTTTTGAAGGTGCTACCGCTGACTCTTATGAGACTACTCTTCAGGTAACAGACCCAACCGCTGACCGTACAATTACTTTTCCAGATGCAACAGGCACAGTAGCCCTAACATCTGATATTTCAGAACTTTCACAAGATGCTATTGATTCTGCACTAACTGCGGGTACAGGTATAACAAAGACTTATAACGATGGCGCAAACACTTTAACTATTGCAGTAGATACTACAACAATTCAGGCTCGTGTAGCAGATGTA
>Ga0208856_1000706_pt1 | contig 11677 bp, 14 predicted proteins | sample LakMenEpi13Jul12_FD_150690 | JGI IMG/M metagenome (GOLD analysis project Ga0208856, IMG submission 150690) | Freshwater microbial communities from Lake Mendota, WI - 13JUL2012 deep hole epilimnion (SPAdes) | ecosystem: Environmental > Aquatic > Freshwater > Lentic | place: Lake Mendota, Madison...
AGCCGATAAAAACATAACACCATCATCGATATATTCTGGAGTTGCAGCAACCCCACAAGTAATTATTGGTGCAAAATGATTTAACTTCCATATCCCCCAGTTCTCAGGCACATCGCCAAGCCACTCAACGCCAGAGGGTTTATAGTTTGGATAGGTTTGGTATTTCATGAAGTGGCTGCCTCAAGAAATGGGTTAAAAATTTGCAAACGGTCTTCAATCATTTGCCCGTGTTGCATATCTTCAGAATAAAGCCGTAGGCAACCTGCGTCTAACGCAGAAGCCACCATCAAACTATCGAAATGACTAAAACCGTAACGTGCAGCGATTTTCCAGCCTGAACGAATGTGTTGAACATCAACCGTTTTTAATTGCACCAAAATCAACAAAATTTCCAATTCTTCAGAAACTTTTTCAGGACTCCAAAATAATTTGCGCCGCATAACATGACTACATTCGTTAATGACTTGCGTTGAAATAATTGGATATTGCGTTAACAAACCCAGAGCAATTTGGCGTTTAAATTCATCTTTACCAAAGGCGTACAGAACGATATTTGTGTCTAAAAAAATGTCCATTTTAATCTCGTGCGTTATCGTAAAGCGCGTCACGATTTTCAATAGGTTTGCCTTGCCAATCCGCTTGTATTGCCGCAATGTGAGCTAAAGCGGCGCGGCGTTGTATTTCAATGTCATCTACCGTCATAGTTTGATATTCAGGCTTTCTATCGTTTATTTCATCGCTGCTTAATTTCGATTCGGCAAATTTTTGAATGTTTTGGCGCGTATTTTTTGTGTCATCAAATGACAACGTAATCTGAAATGAAACGCCGTCGGGAATGTAATCAGGAATACGAACGGTGTGTTGAAAAGCAGTCGCTTCAAATTGAATTTGATGTTGCATGGTGTTTGTCCTTTAAAAAACTTTATACGCGGGGAGATTGACAGCGCGTGTGAAAAATTGGCGTAATCGATGACCATGGAAAAACTCTCAACAATGTTGAGCGTTTTGGTAATTGTCGCACCACTGGCGCGACTTTTTAATCATCCTAATAAACTTCATAAAACTGATGTATTCAATTTATGTTTAAACGGCTATTTTTTGCATTTGGGAAAGTAACATACTTTCAATGCTTAAATGATAATCAAGCTCTGTCCACTCGATACCAGTACCTCTGCAGATGAAACGGTAGTTTTTTAATTGAACTAAAGACGAGTTTTGCAATGTCTTATACCAAGACATCGGCGTTGAAATAATGCGCCCGTCTTCGAGTTCAACATGAAGATAACGGTCATCAAAATGAACGTTTTTACCGCTAATTAAAGTATTCATTCCACGCTCTCACAAAATGTTGTTGATTAGCTTCGACAATTAAAAGTGCTTTTTTGAGCTCTTTGGGTTTCATGTAATTATTGACCACACGAAGTGTAGCGAGTTCAATTTTTGCAAAATCACCAGCGTGTTCAATATGAATATGTTGTGGCTCGTGTTCATTGGCATAAAAGAAAAATTTAAAACCATCTTGGTTTAGTAAAGTTGGCATTGATCTATAAACTCCTCGAGCAGATAGGTTTTTCGGTTTTTTTACCGACAGCTTTACAGTCGTTTAAATAATCATCTATTTCCGCCTGAAAAGATTGTTTTAATTCATGCACTAAATAACCATCAAAAGCAATAATATCGCGTTCGATATTGACCACTCGCCCGAAAAAAACCTCATCTTCTTCGCTAAAGCTGATTTGTGCTTCATAATTTTTATAAATCATTTTTATCAACGCTGTTTTATGAATGCACCTCTTGCAATAATGCCATAATTTCCGCGCTCACTGCATCTAAATCAGCATCAATTTCCACCAAATCACGCGGCGGTTGATATTGATAAAAATGGCGATTAAAGGGAATTTCATAACCGACAATACCAATTTCACCGTCTTTGTCATCGCGTTTACTTTCATCAATCCACGCATCAGCAACGTGCGGCAGAACTTCTTTTATAAAATACGCTTCGTTAATGTCATTGACGGTTTGCGTGGGATCAAGCGCGACATTTTCATTATCACGCAATTCAGAGTCTGCTTGATACTCAATCACCGCGCCATTCACCTCAAATAAACCATAAAGCGGCTTGGCGGGTGTTTTGTGCATTTTTTTAATGACTTTCTCCGCTAACGGATTGCGCCAACTCACCGCATCTTTGATTTGTTTTTTCTCTTTTGCATCAAGGACAATATCGGCTTTTTTGCACGCCACTTTGAGCGCGTCATCAAAGCCATTCATGTCATCAAATTGTGCCACGCCAATCACGTTTTGTAACGCCGTCGCTTTGGCTAACATGATTTTTTGATCGTCCCAGAGTTTTGGCTCAAGCACGTCTTTGATTTGTTTTTCTTTGAGGTCGGCAAAGTGCAATTTGAGATACGCACGAATATCGGCTTGCTCGGATAAATCTTCACCAAAAACAGCATAAATGGATTTCATTGCCGCATTTAATGCGCCCGTTGCAAAACGACATTCCGCAATGCGTTCATCGCTGAATTGATACGATTCACGAAGGGGGCGTTCAATGGTGATGCGACGATAGCCAAATTCATGCGTACTGAAAATTTTGCTGGCGAACGTTTTAGCTGTTTCATTTTTCGGATTAGCGGATTGCCGCCCGCGATTGCTTTTTGGTTCGGCAGGTTTGTCGAGTTCTCGCGCATCAACAATCTCAAACGCCCCAAACGTGCGCGTAATGGTTGAAATATCGTTTTCGTCCATTTCGTTACGCTTTGAACCGAGCGACTTACGCATTTTACCGCATAAATTCACCGCATTGATTAGCTGAACGTTGCCTTTGCGCTCACTGGTTTTTTTATTGGAAAGAATCCAAATATAGGTTGAAATGCCGGTGTTATAAAACATATCCGTTGGCAGAGCGACAATGGCTTCAAGCAAATCGGTTTCTAAAATATAGCGACGGATTTCTGATTCGCCCGACCCCGCGCCACCCGTAAATAAGGGTGAGCCATTAAGAATAATGCCAATGCGAGCGCCACCATCTTTTGCGTCACGCAATTTACTAATGAGATGCAAAAGAAACAACAATGAACCATCTGACACGCGCGGCAAACCCGCACCAAATCGCCCATCAAAGCCTTTAATGGCGTGTTCGTCTTTGATATCACCTTCGATTTTCTTCCAATCCACCCCAAAAGGCGGATTGGATAACATATAATCGAATTTATCCGCGTAAAGCTGGTCATTGGATAACGTATTGCCAAGTTTGATATTTTGAACTTCTTGCCCTTTAATGAGCATATCGGCTTTACAAATGGCGTAACTTTCAGGATTAAGCTCTTGCCCAAATGCACGAATAACGGCTTGTGGATTGAGTTCAAACACATATTCCATACCAGCGGACAAAAAACCGCCTGTTCCCGCTGTAGGGTCATAAATCGTGCGAATAATGCCCGACTTACTCAACGCATCGTCATCTTCCATAAAGACCAGCGACGTCGTTAAACGCACAATATCGCGTGGCGTGAAATGCTCTCCGGCTGTATCGTTTGAACTTTCTGCAAAACGTCGAATCAATTCTTCAAAAATCGCGCCCATATCATGATTCGAAATCGTTTCGGGACTTAAATCCGTTTGCCGCACTTTTTGAACAATTTTATAAAGTAAGTTTGCATCATTGAGCTGACCAATAAATTCTGCAAATTTAAAATAGTCAAAAATATCGCGGGCATCTTTAGAAAACGCGAGAAGGTACGATTCAAGATTGGCGGCAATATCTTTTTCACCGAGTTTGGACAAATCCATTTTTGACGTATTAAAAAACGACAGATTACCGGCTGCACGCAAAAGCACTTTTTCTTGCGCTTCTGGTGAAAAACTCATGGTTTGCAGACTGTCATACTGCGTTAAAACGGCTTCTTTTGTTGACTCCAACACGCACTCAAGCCGACGGAGCAGCGTAAAAGGCAAAATAATGCGTCCATATTGACTTTGCCTAAAATCGCCGCGAAGTAAATCCGCCAGTGACCAGATAAAAGCGGCTTGATTGTTGGTGTTTTGGCTCATAATAATCGTTTTTTCCGTCAAAAAGGTTTCAATAAAGTAGCAATATTGGCGAGTTGCGCCATAGAGGTGACATTGAGTTTACTGCGAATCGTTGTGCCGTAATTGGCAACGGTTTTATAACTTAAACACAATTCATCTGAAATTTGATGTGCTGTCATTCCCTTAGCAAGTAACACAAAGACATCAAATTCGCGTGGCGACAATGTCGCAATGATGGTTTGATAGGTAGTCATGTCTTCTTGGTGTTGAGCATCATCAACTAAACTGGGATCGATGTAAATCCTCCCTTTGGCGACTTGTTTAATGGCGTCAATTAACATATCAGGATGCGCGTGTTTGCAAATATAGCCGCGTGCGCCTGCGTCGAGCGCTCGTTGAATATAGACTTTTTCATGATGAACACTAAACACAATAATTTTTGCATTGTCTTCTCGCATCACTAAACGCCGCGTGGTTTCCAGCCCGCCAATACCTGCCATAGACAAATCCATGACCACAATATCGGGTTTGAGTTCGCTGTAAATTTGCAATATTTCTTCACCGCGCGAGGTTTCGGCAATTACGTCAATATCCGATTCAGTTGCCAGCAGTAAACGAAAACCCGCGCGGACAATGGCATGATCGTCAACCAAAATAACCGTAATTTTTGCTGTGTTCATACGTGCCTCAAAGGAATGTTTATGTGGATGGCCATGCCTTGCTGAGGCTGTGTTTGAATATGAAATTCCCCTTGCAAACTGCGCACTCGCTCACGCATACTCAAAAGGCCAAACCCTTTTTGTATATGCTCTGTATCACAACCTTGACCGTTATCACGCATAACCAACCGTAAGTGTTGATTATCATCGATTGATAAATCAATTGAAACCGCACTCGCATTCGCATGACGCAGAACATTGGTTAATCCCTCCTGCACCATTCTAAAAATATGAATACACATCGTTTCAGGTAAAAATTCAATTTCACCATGACAAACAAACGTAATGGTTAAATCGTGGCGCTGCTGCCAATGCGCAATTAAATCTTCGAGCGCAGCTTTTAGACCTAATTCAGTTAATACCAGCGGATGCAGTTGTTGCATCATAGAGCGCACAACGCCCATGAGATGGTCGCAAATTGAAACAATTTGATCTGTACTGCTTTTAATCAGTCCATTCGCACCGTTATCGAGTTTTGCCACCGTCACCGTCATAACTTTAATCGCAGTTAACGACTGCCCTAATTCATCGTGCAACTCTTGCGCAAGACGTTGACGCTCGCTTTCTTGGATAGCCAGCGTATGCTGTGTTAACGCGCGATTTTCTTTCTGACTGGCGTTTAATTTTTCAATTAAATGATTCATCGCGCGGGCAATTTGATTCATGTCTTCGCTAGAAAAATGCGGTAATTGACTTTGATAATCGCCCTGCTCCACGCGCGCTAAACGTTGCACAATAATGGAAATCGCTTTTAAAACACGGCTGAGTATCACATGAATAGTGACAAAAACCAGAATAACCAGCGAACAAAGCAGACCAAAAAACGCTAAACTTTCGTCCCACACCTCGCTAATTTCATTGAGCGGATTGGCTTCAATGAGCATGATTAGCGCATTACCATCAGACGTGGTTAACGTCCGCTCAATTTGAATAGGCGCCCCTGCAACTAAATTCACAAACCAGCGCGGCGGTGTTTCAATCGTTGGCGAATTTTGCGTAATGGGAACAGTTAAGATATTGCCCGAAGGCTCTTTAAGTTGAATATGCAAATGGCGCGTTTCTTTGAGCGCATTGAGTTGCGCGAGCCACTGCGTTCTTGCGTGATTTTGGGATAATTCAAAGGTGACTAGTTGGGTGGCAAGATGAATAGAGGATTGCATTTCTTGCTCAACAGCGCGTTTCGCATGCCAAAGCGTCATCACTGCCCCGACAGCAAAAACACAAATAGATAATAATAAAATACGGGTGTAAATTTGATAACGAAGCGTTTTTATTTTCACCATATTGCCTTTTTTGTGGAAATGCCGATTAGGTTTTTACATCAAAATACGCTAACCCTTTGAGCATCAAAAAATAAGCCATCAGCGTAAAAACACAAGCTAGCGATAAACTCAGCCAAAAATTGACACCGTATTGCAGTAATGCAGGAAGGGTCACGAATAAAATCAGCGACGGCAGGACTAACCAAAAGATACTAGTCGATAATTGCGCAATGCGTTCTGTATCGCCTGAATCAAGATACATCCAAATAAAAGCAAGCAGGGAGGTGAGAGGAAGTGACGCTAACGCAGCAGCTAAGTAGGTACTGCGTTTTGCAATTTCTGAAATGGCAACCAACAAAGTGGCTGAAATCAGTATTTTGAGCGCATATTCGATCATTATCGAATTAAAAAATTCCGCAGCAAATCATGTCCATGTTGCGTCAAAATCGATTCTGGATGAAATTGCACCCCTTCCACATCGAGCGTTTTATGGCGCACGCCCATAATTTCATCTAAATGACCTTCCTCGTCTTCTGTCCATGCGGTGACGTCAAGGCAATCGGGCAAACTGGCTTGCTCAATGACAAGGGAATGATAACGTGTTGCGGTAAAGGGATTGCTAAGACCATGGAAAACACCCTGATCACCGTGATGCACAAGCGAGGTTTTGCCATGCATAATTTGCTTTGCATGAATAATATTCCCGCCATAGGCATAACCAATACTTTGATGCCCAAGGCAAACCCCTAAAAGCGGCACTTTACCTGCAAAATATAAAATTGATTCAACCGAAACGCCCGCTTCTTTAGGCGTGCAGGGGCCAGGAGAAATGACAATTTTATCGGGTGATAATTTTTCAATGCCTGCAACCGTAATTTGATCATTGCGAACCACCGTCACGTCTGCGCCAAGTTCGCCCAAATATTGCACGAGGTTATAGGTAAATGAATCGTAATTATCCACCATGACCACTTTCATAGACTTTCTCCTTCCAAACCCGCCTCAGCCATTGCCACCGCACGAAAAACAGCACGGGCTTTATTCATCGTCTCTTCCCATTCACTTAGCGGCACAGAATCATAAACAATTCCTGCGCCTGCTTGAATGTGTAATTTTTTATCTTTTATGACCGCTGTGCGAATCGCAATAGCGGTGTCTAAGTTACCTGTCCATCCAATATAGCCAACCGCTCCAGAATAAATACCGCGTTTGACGGGTTCAAGCTCGTCGATAATTTCCATCGCGCGAATTTTGGGCGCACCACTCACCGTACCCGCTGGAAACGTCGCCGCTAAGACATCAAACGCATTTTTACCTTTTTTAAGCGTGCCCGTGACATTGGATACAATGTGCATAACGTGCGAGTAACGCTCAACAATCATTTTGTCCGTTAATTGTACGCTACCAATTTCAGCGACCCGTCCTGTGTCATTTCGCCCTAAATCAATAAGCATTAAATGCTCTGCAATTTCTTTAGGATCTGCCAGTAATTCATTTTCAAGCTCTACATCATGCTCGGGCGTAGTTCCGCGTCGACGTGTCCCCGCAATCGGGCGCACAGTCACGGTATCTTCTTCAAGGCGAACCAAAATTTCTGGCGATGATCCCACAATATGGAAATCACCCAAGTCCAAATAAAACATATAAGGTGACGGATTCAAGCAACGCAAAGCGCGGTATAAATTCAGCGGTGCAGCCGAGAAGGGAATCGACAACCGCTGAGAAAGGACCACCTGCATAATGTCGCCATTGGTAATGTATTCTTTCGCGCGACGCACCGCATTTTCAAACCCTTCTTGCGTAAAACCAGATATAAAATCGCTTTCATTAACCGTTTTTGGACTCGGATGAAGCTGCGCCTGTGCTTGTGATTCACGAAGTCGCGTAGCTAAAATTTGCAGTCGCTCTTGTGCTCGCTCATAAGCATTAAATTCTTCTGGGTTTGCATGCGTTAGCAGGAGCATTTTGCCCGATAAATTATCAAACACGAGTAGTTCTTCAGACACCATCAAAACAATATCAGGCGCTCCGATTTCATCATTTTTTTGAACTTTGCAAACACGCGGTTCAATGTAGGAAATAGTTTCATAACCAAAATAGCCAACTAAGCCACCATTAAAACGCGGCAAACCTGCGACGTCAGGCACGCGATACCGTGCTTTAAAATCTTCAATCCATTCAAGGGGATTAACGTCATCAACTGTTTCAATAATTTCATCTTCATTGGTCACAGTAATGTTATCGCCAAAAATTTTCACCACTGTTTTGCATGGTAAACCAATAATGGAATACCGCCCCCATTGCTCGCCACCGTGAACGGATTCAAATAAATAAGAATACGCACCATCCGCCAATTTTAAATAGGCACTAAGTGGGGTGTGAACATCCGCAATAATCTCGCGGCTAATAGGAATACGGTTATAACCCTGTTTGTTATATTGGTTAAATTGTTCGGGAGTCATGCGCTTAAAATCACTCTTTTAATTGGCTAAAAACGAATCATAAATGAAAAGATACCATAATTTATAGACGCACACCAAACAGCAATAACTTAACTTCAATGCGCAAATCCTTGTCTAAAAATTATTTTTAGGCTACATTTAGGAAATTGCGAATTACTGTAATAGAAACGATTAAAAATCTTAGGAGTTGTCATAATGAGTGAATTGAGTGCAGAAAAATTAGGACTTGCGCATGTTGGAAAAGTATTTCATAACTTAAGTTATGCGCAACTTTTCGAGCATGAAGTCGCTAATAATGAAGGACACGTATTGAGTAACAATACGATGACAGTCGACACAGGAAAATTCACTGGACGCTCGCCGAAAGATAAATTTTTTGTGCAACAAACACCTTCAAGTGACCATATTGCGTGGGGAAATGTCAATAAATCCGTATCAGCGGAGATTTTTGATGAACTTTACGCAGACGTTATTGAATACCTCTCAGGCAAAGATATATACGTCACTGACGGTTATAGCGGCGCCCATGCGGATACCCGCAAGTCTGTGCGTTTCATTACAGAGTTCGCATGGCAATCCCATTTTGTAAAAAATATGTTTATTCGCCCAACTGAAAGTGATTTAACACATTTTTCACCTGATTTTCGAGTTTATAATGCAAGCCATTTCACCAATGAAAAATGGGAAAAACAAGGTTTAAACTCTGAGGTTTTCTGTATTTTCAACATTGAAAAAAATGTCGCCATCATAGGTGGCACTTGGTACGGTGGTGAAATGAAAAAAGGCATTTTCACCATGATGAATTATTGGTTGCCACTCGAAAAAATCTTGTCCATGCACTGCAGTGCTAATGTTGGCAAAGAGGGTGACGTTGCGTTATTTTTTGGTTTATCAGGTACAGGTAAAACCACGCTTTCAACTGACTCAGAGCGCAAACTCATCGGTGATGATGAACATGGATGGGATAACGCAGGCGTCTTTAATTTTGAAGGCGGTTGTTATGCTAAATGTATCGGTTTGTCACAAGAAAATGAACCTGAAATTTTTAGCGCTATTCGACGTGATGCACTACTAGAAAATGTGGTTTATGACGAAAACTTTGTTGCTGACTACAATGATAGCTCCAAGACTGAGAATACACGTGTTTCTTATCCCATTGATCATATTGATAATCACGAAAAAATATTAAGCGCAGGTCACCCGCTAAATATTATTTTTCTCACCTGCGATGCGTTTGGTGTATTGCCACCAGTTTCCAAATTATCCAAAGAACAGGCAATGTATTATTTTCTTTCAGGCTATACCGCAAAAGTTGCGGGTACAGAGCGCGGCGTAAACGAGCCACAAGCCACTTTTTCAGCTTGCTTTGGCGAAGCCTTCCTTCCTCTTCATCCAACCGTTTACGCCACGTTACTAGGCGAAAAAATGGTGCAACATGGTGTACACGCGTATTTGGTCAATACAGGATGGACAGGCGGTGGTTATGGCGTTGGTAAACGCATGAGCATTAAAGGCACTCGCGCCTGCATTAACGCTATATTGGACGGCAGTATTAACCATTCGGAATTCGAAGTGATGCCATTTTTCAATCTTAATATACCCAAAACGCTCGAAGGTGTTGATACCCAACTCCTTAACCCACGCAATGCTTGGGAAGATAAAACGCATTTTGATGAAACAGCGCAAAAGCTAGCGGGTATGTTTGTCGAAAACTTCAAAAAATACACGCAAGCCAATCACGATTTCGACTTTACGCAAGCTGGTCCTCAACTGTAGAGTCTCACTTTTAGCGCGATAACTGAATCGTTTTCGCGCTAATGCTAACTGATTAAAGCCCCCCACCTGCTATGCAAATTAAATTTAAACATATTCTATTCGGTGGGCTTTTCTTTGCTTTGCTCGCAGTCAGTATTTTCATCTTAGCTTCACACCCCAAAGCACCAAACCTCACTTTCACGACGTTAGATGGTCAATCAATAGCGTTAGAGCGTTTACACGGAAAACCCGTTTTGGTGACATTCTGGGCAACCGATTGTGAAAGTTGCCTAAAAGAAATTCCCGTATTTTTAGATTTATATTCGCGCTATCACTCGCAGGGACTCGAAATCATTGGTGTATCCATGTATTACGACCCACCAAACCATGTTGTTGAATTTAACAAACAACATTCACTCCCCTATCCTATTGTGCTTGATATTGACGGCACGATTGCCAACGCATTTGAAAACACCCGCGTCACACCAACGACTTTTTTACTGACACCCAGCGGTGAAATAGGTTGGAAAAAAACAGGTTTGTTTGAATTAACGCAAATTCAGCCTAAAATTGATGTTTTTTTAGGCAAATGAAGAAATATCATGCTCTGGTTTAAAGCACTGCACTTAATTGCAATGGTCTGTTGGTTCGCGGGATTATTTTACCTGCCACGTTTGTATGTCTATCACGCAATGAGCGACGACAACGAAAGTCGTGAACGGTTTAAAGTTATGGAACGTAAATTGTTTTACGGCATTATGACGCCCTCGATGCTAGCAACGTTTGTGTTTGGAATAGGGTTACTGCTTGCGGGATCATGGCAACTTTATGCGACTGCTGGGTGGTTGCACGCTAAATTTGCGATGTTAATTATTCTTGCGATATACCATTATTTTTGTTGGCAATGGCTGAAAGATTTTCGTGACGACCTTAACTCGCGTAGCCATATATTTTATCGTTGGATGAATGAAATACCTGTGATATTTCTAGTCGCTATAATTATTTTAGCTGTCGTAAAACCCTTTTAACGTCAAAACGTGCGACATTGAGTGCCGCACGTTTTGCAAAAGCAACCAATTATGCACTCACCTGTGCAATCCAATCTTGTAAATTGTAATAATTTGTCACACGCGCCACTTTATTGTCACGAATATCAAAAAATGCACCTGCGGGTAAATTATATTTTTGGCCTTGCGCAAGAGGTAATCCCTCGTCTGTTTGCAAATATTCACCTAGCACCACAAATTCAGCTGATGCTCTTGTTCCATCAGCACTAGCCATGATAACCATATCAACCAACTGTTCTTTATAGCTTACATTCATGCCAGACATGAATTTTGTAAATGCGTCTTTACCCATATCGCGCTTACCTTGATTGATGTCATGAACAACATCATCAGTAAGTAAACTTAAAAATGTATCCATATCGCCTTTGTTA
>Ga0208856_1000708_pt1 | contig 11661 bp, 10 predicted proteins | sample LakMenEpi13Jul12_FD_150690 | JGI IMG/M metagenome (GOLD analysis project Ga0208856, IMG submission 150690) | Freshwater microbial communities from Lake Mendota, WI - 13JUL2012 deep hole epilimnion (SPAdes) | ecosystem: Environmental > Aquatic > Freshwater > Lentic | place: Lake Mendota, Madison...
TCGAGTGTCTTGAGAAGGCAGTTGGCAGCCTCGTCGGAGAGCAGATCCGCGTCGAGGATCACCGCCACCTTGCGGCCGCCGAGCGCGGGCTTGAGCAGCAGCCGCCAGCAGAGGCCCTCACGCATCCGATGGTCGGCGTCACCGATGAGAAGATCGAGCGGAATCGTCGCGCGATCCTCGGGCTTCTGCACCACATCGATGTCGGGATGGCTGCCGGCCTCGGCCTGCACGCACGATGCGCAGGCATTGCAAGCCACGAGCCCGGGCCGCGGCGCCGCGCACGTGAGCGCCTTGGCGAGCCGGCGGGCGAACGTGCCCTTGCCCACGCCCGGCGGACCGATGAAGAGATAGGTGCCGGCCACGCGGCCCGCGGCATGGGCCCGGGCGAAGTCGGCTGCGATCGCGTCGTGCCCTTCGATTTCTTGCCAGGCCATGCGTCACCGCACTTCGGGAAAACGTCGACCGAGCTCCGTTCGCAGTCGGTCGGCGACGACCTCCGGCGCGGCGGCGGCGTCGATCACGGCGATGCGGTCGGGATCGCGGGCCGCCTCCGCCAGATAGCCCGCACGCAGGCGGGCCCGAAACTCGTCGCCACGATTTTCGAGCTTGTCGAGCGGCCGGTCGAGCCGGCGGGCGGCCGTCACGAGATCGACGTCGAGCACGAGCACGCAGTCGGGCTCGAGTCCACCCGTGGCGACCGCGCCTACGCCGCGCACCACGTCGGGGTCGAGCCCGCCGGCATGTCCCTGATAGACGACGTTCGCCAGCAGGTAGCGATCCGAGATGACCCACTCGCCGCGGGCGAGCGCTGGGCGAATCACTTCCGCCACGAGCTGGGCGCGGGCCGCCATGTAGAGCAGCATCTCGCTCGTCGGAGCGAGGTGGATTTCGTGGCGGTCGAGCAGGATGGCACGGATCGCGTCGCCGGCCGGCGTGGAGCCCGGGTCGCGGCAGGTCGTGACGGTGCGACCGCCCGCTGTGAGCCACTGCACGAGCGGCTGGATCTGCGACGACTTGCCGGCGCCGTCGATGCCGTCGAGGACGATGAAGCGGCCCGCCGGAATCATGGCCGCTCCTTCCGTTTTGCAGGCCGCGGCTGACTGCGGGCGGCGGCCACCAGGGCGGCGAGCGCCAGCGGGTCGGTCGGATCGAGCGTGGTGGTGCGGCGCACGATATCCTCGGCCACGGTCAGCTTGCCGGTGGCGACGAGACAGTGCACGAGCCCTTTTGCCGCCTCGAAGAAGGCCTTGTTGCCGGCCAGCGCGTAGGGCAGTGGCCGCGGGCTGCCCGCTGCTTCGAGCGCCCGGAGGCCGAGCTCGTAGGCGCGGCCGAAGTGGCCGCGGGCGAGCTTCGGATCGTCGTCTTCGAGCGCGATCAGGCCGAGATGGAGATGCGCCTCCAGAAAGTCGGGGCATTCCGAGAGCAGCCACACGAGCTCGTCGCGGGCGATCTCGGCCTCACCGGCGGCCACCATGGCCTCCACCTCTTCGATGTCGTCGCGCCGCTTGCGGGCGCAGCGCGGGTGCACGAATTCCCAGGCTGGGCCCGGGGCGTCGCGCTGTTCCTGGAGGCGAAGTTTTTCAGCCATGGTGCCGCGCCGCTGCTGCGGGGAAGACCGATACACTCTCGTGGTTGGAACGGAACAAAAACCCGATTGCAAGAGGCTGGAGTGAAGGTCGCACGGATTCGCCCGCCCCGCTCGGCCGCGGCCGGCATGCCGAACATCTCCGGGCCGCTGGTGCGCTGGTTCACCCGCGTCGGCCGGGATCTTCCCTGGCGGCGGTCGCGGGATCCCTACCGCGTGTGGCTCAGCGAGATCATGCTCCAGCAGACCCAGGTGGAACGGGTCAAGGACTACTACACCCGCTTCCTCGCCAGCTTTCCCGATGTCCACGCGCTCGCCGCCGCCCGCGAGGAGCGCGTGCTCAAGCTCTGGGAAGGGCTCGGCTACTACCGTCGGGCCAGGCAGCTGCACGCCGCCGCCAAACAGATCGTGGCCGACCATGGCGGCGTGTTTCCGCGCACGGCCGCGGAACTGCGGTCACTGCCCGGGATCGGCCGCTATACGGCCGGCGCCATCGCATCGATCGCGTTCGACGCCCCCGAGCCGATCGTGGAGGCAAATTCGCGGCGCGTGCTCGCGCGGGTGGCCGGCCACGACCGACCGCTCGACGGCCCACGCGGCGACGAGCCCATCTGGGAGATCGCGGCGGCCGTCGTGCCGCGCCGCGCGGCGGGGCGGTTCAACCAGGCGCTCATGGATCTCGGCGCGCTGGTGTGCACGCCGACGCGGCCCCTGTGCACCGCCTGCCCACTGGCCACCCGATGCGTGGCCCGGCAGACGCGCCGGACAGATGCCATCCCGGTGCCGGTGTCGCGGCCCGCGACGAAGCGCATCCGCGAGACGGCGCTCGTGATCCGGCACGGCGACCACGTGCTCGTGGAGCGGAGAAAGCCGGGCGAGTGGTGGGAGGGGCTGTGGGACTTTCCTCGCGACGTAGCCACGGCGCAGGGGCGGAAGCTCGGGGCCGTCCGCTACACCGTGACACACCACGCCATCGAGTGCATCGTGCGCGAGCGGGCCGCAGCCCGGCGGGCACGACCGACGAAAGACCGACGCTGGGTGACGGCGGCCGGCCTCGCGACGCTCGCGATGACGGCCCCGGGCCGGAGGATCGCCGCCCTGCTGAAACCGGGCTGATGCATTTGGTAGGCTCCAGCATCCTCGATCTACTCGCCTGGGAGGCTGCTTCACGATGCCCACACGGTCCCTTGTTCTCGGTGCGGCCCTGCTGGCAGCGGTGTCTGCGCCCGCAGCCGACGCGGTGAAGCCGCTGCGGGTGTTGCTCGTGGCCGGCGGCTGCTGCCATGACTATGCGGAGCAGACCCAGATCCTCGAGAAGGGGATCGAGGCCCGGGTGCGGGCGGATGTCGAGGTGGTCTTCAACCCCGACAAATCGACGAAGGCTACGTTCGAGATCTACGGCAATCCCGACTGGGCGAGTGGCTACGACGTGGTCATCCACGACGAATGCTCGGCCGATGTCACCGACCCCGCTTATGTGGAGCGGATCCTCGCGGCCCATCGCCGGGGCACGCCTGCGGTCAACCTCCACTGCGCGATGCACTCTTACCGCTGGGGGGATTTCCGCCAGGCTGTCGCGACGGGTGCCGACAACGGCGGCTGGTTTGAGATGCTCGGCCTGCAATCCACCGGGCACGGGCCGCAGCAGCCGATCGAGATCGTGTTTGCGGATCGGGCCCACCCGGTGGTGCAGTCGCTCACCGATTGGAAGACCGTCAACGAGGAGCTCTACAACAACATCCAGGTGCTCCCCACTGCCAAGGTGCTCGCCACGGGCCGCCAGCTCGTGCCGCCCAAGCCCAAAAAGGACGAGCCTGTCGATCCTGCGGCAAAGCCGACCGAGGCGAATGCGGTCGTCGCCTGGACGAACGAATATGGCCCGAACAAGACCCGCATCTTCAGCACTACGCTCGGCCACAACAACGACACCGTGGCCGACGATCGCTACCTCGACCTCGTGACCCGCGGCCTGCTCTGGGCGGCGGGTAAACTCGGCGACGACGGGGCACCGGCTCCGGGGCTCGCACTGGAGACGAAGTGACGATGGCACGCGCGGCATTGGCCCTCGAAGACGGCACGGTCTATCTCGGCGACTCCTTCGGGGCGACCGGCACCGTGTCTGGCGAGGTCTGTTTCAACACCTCGATGACCGGCTATCAGGAGATCCTCACCGACCCCTCCTATCGCGGTCAGATTCTCGCGATGACCGCGCCGCAGATCGGCAACTACGGCGTGAACCCTGCCGACGTGGAAAGCGGCCGGCTCCAGATGGCGGGCTTCGTGGTGCGCGAGGCCAGCCGGATCCCGAGCAACTTCACCGCCACGGGCACGCTCGGTGACTACCTGGCCCGGGCGGGCGTCGTGGGCATCACCGGCATCGACACGCGGGCGCTCGTCCGCCGGCTGCGCATCCGCGGCGCCATGACGGGCGTGCTCTCGAGCGAGGTGCTCGATGCTGCGAAGCTCGTGGCCATGGCCCGGTCGGCTCCGCCCCTCGTGGGCCGCGATCTCGTCCGCGAGGTGATGCCCGAAGCGGAAACAGCCTGGACGGAGCCGCTCGACGCCTGGGGCACGCCGCTCCCGCAGCCCCTCGTGGGCGGCGAGTTTCCCGCCGTCACGGCGCACGCCGGCACGAAGCACGTGGTGGCGCTCGACTACGGCATGAAGTGGAACATCGCCCGGCACCTGGTGAGCAGCGGCTGTCGGGTGACCGTGCTCCCCGGCAAGGCGACGGCCACCGACGTGCTCGCCCACAAGCCCGACGGCGTGTTTCTCTCGAACGGCCCGGGCGATCCCGAGGTGCTCGACTACTGCGTGGAGACTGTTCGCGACCTCGTGGGCAAGGTGCCGCTGTTCGGCATCTGCCTCGGCCACCAACTTCTCTCGCTCGCCTGCGGCGCGAAGACGTTCAAGCTCAAGTTCGGCCATCGGGGCGCCAACCAGCCGGTGATGGATCTCGAGACCGGCAAGGTGGAGATCACCTCGCAAAACCACGGCTTCGCCGTCGACGAGGCCACGCTGCCGCCCGATCTCGTGGTGACGCACCGCAATCTGAACGACGGCACGATCGAGGGCGTGCGCCACCGGTCGGGCAAGGCTGCGAGCGTGCAGTATCACCCCGAAGCCGCCGCCGGCCCGCACGACTCGGCGTATCTCTTCGACCGCTTCCGCGCGATGATGTCGTGATCCGGCGCGCGCCGGTTCGGGGCTGCCCCGTACCGTCTCGCCGGACGTTCGCTACGGGCCTCCAGCCCTCCGCTCACTCGGACCTGCCTGCGCTCCGCCATCCATGGCTCCGCTGGTCAGCTACGCCGGCTCAACGGTAGGGGCAGCCCCGAACCTCCCGGATTTATTGATGGAGGAGCCCGAAGCCGGGTTCATCGAGCACGGCAAAAATGGCCACAGAAGCCCGTTTTTTGACAATTCCGCAGCGTGTGCCAGAGTTGCTTGAAGGCCGGGCCGCATCCCGCCTTCACCCGCGCATGGCTCGCGCCACGCCGTGAGCGGTCCCCCCAGTCTCTGCGACAAGGAGTTTCCTCCCATGGTTCGTCTGTCGTTTATCTGCGGCTTTGCTGCCGCGTTCGCGCTCGTTACCGGCTCGTTTGCCGATGCCGGCTTCGGTCATCACCGCCGTCAGCTCGATCCGTCGTGTGCCGTCGAGCCGGGCTGCAGTGCCTTCGAGCCGGCCTGTGCCATCGAGCCTTCGTGCGAGATGGAGCCCGATTGCGGTGCCGTCACGTGCTGCCCGAGCAACCCCTGCATCAAGTATCGCCACAAGCATGCCCACAAGCACAAGCACGACTGTGGCTGCTGCCCCGAGCCGACGTATGAAACCGTGCTCACGCCGACGAGCCCGGAGACCTGCTGCACGGTGAACGTGCCGGTCTGCCTGCCGGCCTGCTGCCAAGGCTGCCCGTGCGAATCGTCGCGGTGCACCGTGTTTGGCTGCGGCCAGGTGCGATACGACTACGCCTGCGGCTGCTCGGTGGTCGTGCGGTTCCAGAAGCATGGCGACATCTTGGTGACCTACCATGGCTTTTAGGCCGGCATCCAGCCGGCCGTTGTAGGACAGGCTTCAGCCTGTCACCGCGACTGATGACATATCGACCCGGCCGGAAGGCGACTTCCGGCCGGGTTTTTCTTTTTTGGGCCTGGCTGTAACGGATTGGCGGCAGACACGTTTTCCTGGCAGACGGATCGACCGGCCTTCCGGTATGAAGGTCGATCTCCCGCACGACGCCAGGAGCGGAAACAATGTCGGCCAGCGGCGATCCCCACGGCTGGGTGCTCGAAGCCGTCGATCTCTACGAACTGCCGCTCCAACGCTACGCCCGCCGGCTGCTCGGCGACTTCGACCTTGCCGCCGATGCCGTCCAGCACGCGTTCGTGAAACTCTGCGGGCAGTCGCAGGCCACGCTTGAGGGCCGCGTGGCCCCGTGGCTGTTCCGCGTGTGCCGTAATCGGGCCGTCGACCACCTGCGTCGGTCCGGCCGTGAGCCGACCCTCGACGACTGCGATGGTAGGCCGGCGGCGGGGGCCACGGCGAATGCCGCGGCCGATCCCGCCCGATCCGTCGAGCAGAGCGATCTGGCGGCACGACTACGAGAGTTGCTCACCGAACTACCCCACCCGCAGCGCGAGGCGATCGACCTGTGGTGCGAAGGTTTCACGCACCGGGACATCGCGGGGATCACCGGGCGCACGGAGGGGCATGTGCGCGTGCTCGTGCACCGGGGGCTCACCACTCTCCGTACCCATCCACTCGTGCGGCCGTTGCTCGCCGCCGATGCCGCTCCCCCGATCACGAATGTGAGGCACTGATGAACGACCACAATCGCCTCGTCGCTGGCCATCGAGTCGGTGACCCGACGTCTACGATGACGGACCGCGAACTTTTCGAGGCACGGATCACGGCCCACGCACTCGGAGACCTCACTGCTGTGGAGGCAGCTGAGATCGAGCGGCTCCTCGCCGATCCGGCCCGCGCCGATGAGCGGCGGCAGGTCGATGAGACGCGCCGGGTGGCTGCAGCCCTCAAACGCGATGCCTCGGAGTCGGGCGGCGAGCGATCGGCTGATCTCCGCAGGGCCGTCGTCGCGGCGGTAACGGCTCCGCGCCCGACGTGGTCCGCGGATGTGGCGGAGACGACCTTTCCACCCGTCGCACGGAGGCCGCAGAGGCCGTGGTGGGCCGCGGTCACGATGCTCGGCAGTCTGGCGGCGACCATACTCTTTATGACGACGCTATTTATCTACCGTCAAACGGGACGGATGGTCGCGGTGCGGCAGCCAGTGCCACAGGCGGCCGGCAGAGAGGACCGCGATGCTACCGTGGCGGCCGCGGTTCGGAATCGAATCAGTGAGCCGGCACCCGCCATGCGGCCGCTGGCGCGGAGCGCAGGCGAAGCGAGCGGACTCGCGGCGAGCGCACCGCCCGCCCCGGCCAGTGCCGTCGGCCCACCGTCCTATCAGGGCGGGTTCCGCCGCGAGCTCATGGAGATTCCGGCGCGCGACGAGGGCTACGCGGCGGTCGCCGAGAGCCGGTTCATCGCGCCCCGCGAGCAGCCGCTCTCGACGTTCTCGATCGACGTGGACACGGCTTCGTATGCCAACGTGCGCCGGTTTCTCACCGGTGGCCGGCGGCCGCCGCGGGAGGCGGTGCGGATCGAGGAGCTCGTCAACTATTTCCGCTACGACTATCCACAGCCGGAGGGCGACGCGCCATTTTCAGTGACGGTCGACGCGGCGGAGTGCCCGTGGCGGGCCGGCCACAGGCTCGTGCGCATCGGCCTGCAGGGGCGGCAGATCGATCGCGCGGCTCGGCCTGCCGGCAACCTTGTGTTTCTCGTGGATGTGTCGGGATCGATGCAGGCGCCGAACAAGCTGCCGCTCGTGAAGCAGGCACTCGCGATGCTCGTCGAAGAGCTCACGGAAAACGACCGCGTGGCTATCGTCACGTATGCCGGGAACGCCGGGCTCGTGCTGCCGCCGACCTCGGGCGACCAAAAGCAGGCGATCCTCGCTGCGATCGACCGGCTTACGCCTGGCGGCTCGACGCACGGTAGCGCCGGGATCACGCTCGCCTACGAGCAGGCGCGGGAGCACTTCATCGAAGGCGGCTCCAACCGCGTGATCCTCGCCACCGACGGCGATCTGAACGTGGGCGTCACGGGCACCGACGCCCTCGTCAGCCTGATCACGCAGCAGGCCGCCGGGGGCACGTTTCTCACCGTGCTTGGCTGCGGGGAGGGCAACCTGCAAGACGACAAGCTCGAGGCGCTCGCCGACAATGGCAACGGCATCTACGCCTATCTCGACGGCGTCCGTGAGGCGCGGAAGGTGCTCGTGGAGCAACTGACCGGCAGCACCGTGACGATCGCCAAAGATGTGAAGATCCAGGTGGAGTTCAACCCGGCCCAGGTCGCGTCATACCGTCTGCTCGGCTACGAAAACCGCGCGCTTGCGGCCCGAGACTTCAAGGACGATACGAAAGACGCCGGCGAGATCGGCGCCGGACATTCCGTCACGGCGCTGTATGAAGTGGTGCTTGTGGGCGGCGAGTCCACCTCGGGCGGCGGTGCCGAGCCGCTCAAGTATCAGCGCGAGCCCGCACCGCCAGAGCCTGTGGCCGTCGATCCGCAGGCGAGCCGCGAACTGCTCACGGTGAAGCTCCGTTGGAAGCGGCCGGATGGCGACACGAGCACGCTGCACGAAGTGCCGCTCACCGACCGGGGAGGTGCGTTCGCCACGGCTCCGGCTGATCTGCGGTTTGCCGCGGCGGTGGCGGCGTTCGGGATGATCCTCCGCGAGAGCGACCAGAGGGGCGAGGCCACGCTCGCACTCGTGGCGAAGATCGCCGCGGAGTCGCTCGGTCGCGACGAAGGCGGCTACCGGGCCGAGTTCCTCGACCTCGTCCGGAGGGCTGAAGGTCCTGGCGTGGCCTGGTAGCCGTCCTTACCGGAAAAAACGAAAGAATCGATCCCACGCGACCGATCTATACCCCTCTAGAGAGGTATCTGCATGTGGTCGTGGGACATCCTTCGATTCGACGCCGGATCAGGCCGAGGCTCGTCCGGCGCAGGAAAGCCGCGGATCTACGTCGATTGCACGCAGACCCTGGCGCGGCCGGTGACCACGGGCATTCCGCGGGTGGTGCGGAGCATCGTGCGGCACGGGGCTCTCGTTGCGGAGGCCCACGGTGCCACACTCGTGCCGGTGCGGTTCCAGTGGGGGCGGTTCGTGCCGGTGCCTGTCGGCCCGGAGGGGCTTCTGCGGCCGATGGCACCCGAGCATCCGCTCACGCGCCGGCTCCGCAAACTGCTCGTGCCGCGCACGCTCGTGCGGAAGGCCAACCGCCTCGCCGCCCGGCTGCGCGACCGATCACCGGCGAGTCCCGGCATCGCGTTCGGCCGCCATGATGTGTTGCTCCTTCCCGATTCCTCGTGGGGCGAGGAGTTCTGGGGAGTAATTGATGCAGCCCGTGCGGTGGGAACGCGGCTCGGTGTGGTGCAGCACGACTTCATTCCGCTGCGCCATCCGGAACTCGTGCCGCCCAAGAGCACCGCCGTCTTTCGCCGCTGGATGCGGGCCACGCTCACGCGGGCCGACTTCGTGCTCGCCGTTTCGGAAACCGTGGCCCGCGAGACCCGTGCCGAGCTGCTCGCGCTCGGCCGCGCCGAAATCGCCAAACGATACGTGGCCACGTTTCGCAACGGGTCGGATTTCTGCGAAACAGAACCGCCACAGGGGGCCAGATCGCGCGTGCGCACGTCCCTGCAGCGCTTCCTGGCCGCAGGCTCCGTGGCTCCGTTTCTCACCGTGGGCACGATCGAGCCACGGAAGAACCAGGCACACCTGGTCGAGGCGTTCAGGAGGCTGCATGCGGTGGATCCGACCGCGCGGCTGCTCGTTCTGGGAATGGTCGGCTGGAAGGGGCAGTCGGTCGCAGCAGCCATGCGCCGCCATCCGGCCTGGGGCAGCGGAATCCTCCACGTATCCGACGCGAGCGACGCGGAGCTGCTCCATGCTTACCGCCATGCCCGGGCTCTCATCTTTCCGTCCCTGGCCGAGGGCTACGGCCTGCCGATCGTCGAGGCGCTCGCTGCGGGCCTGCCGGTGCTCGCGTCCGATATTCCGGTGCACCGGGAGGTGGGAGGCAGGCACTGCACCTACTTCGACCCGCACTGCCCCGACGTCCTCGCGGCCTGCCTGCGCGACTTCTGCCGGCACGGTTCGCGTGGGAGGCACGGCGTGCGGTCCGACCGTCTGCCCTCCTGGACGGAAGCCGCCGAAAAGATCGTGACGACGGCCCTTACACCCGTGGATCGCGGCTCCACGCCCCGAGTCGCCGCGGCCCGACTACGGCTTGCCGGCTGAGCCCCACGCTGGGCCGGGCCGCGGGTGTCCTGCTCGCGAAACCCTGGAAAACGTGGGTGGTTGGCGGCTGAAGGGGGAGCGAGTTGCCTCGGCTTGCCGGTGCGCGGATGGTTGCCCCGTCGGGAGCGTCGTGAGAGCGGGTTCCGTCTGCACGACGTTTCACCGTCACCTCATCGGTAGACGAGTTGCCGGACCCTGCGCCTCTCTGGCGAAGGTCCGGCGCAGCGTAGACCGAAGTCGGTCGAGCGGTACGAGTCTCTCGCCGCAGTGGCCGATTTCGTCGCGTCCGCAGCCAGGTGGACGCTTGTCGTGAACGGACGCTTTCCGTCGGTGAGTCCCTGTGAGGCGTTGACCATGACCTGCAAAACCACGTTGTTTCGTTTCCTGCATCTCACGCTGTCGCTCGGCCGTGGCGTGGCCGCGATGGCGGTCGTTTGCGGTGCTGCGACTTTCTGCCGTCCGGCGAGCGCGGCCCCATTTTTTACCGTGACGAGTGGTTCCTCCTTTTCGACGCTGCTCGAGAGTTTTCTGTGGGTCGGGCCGCGCGATCCGGTCACTGACCAGGCGCAGCTCTGGGAAGGGGCCACCGTCGGCCTATCCGAGCCGGGCTTCATCACACTCGAATACATCGGAAAGGAGGCGCTCTACGCCGACAACGTCTTCCGGTGGAGCGGCGTCGACATTTTCTCGACGGGTCCGTCCATTCCACTCATTGTCGGGCAGACCGCTGCGACGCCATTTCCACCGGCGGCACTCGAGACCTACGTCGTGCCCGGGATCGTGCCGGCGGGCGCGCTGCCCTTCAGTTTTTTCATCACGGAGACCACGAAAAACGTGCCCAACGACGGCAGCAATCTCGACATCGGATTATGGCCGTTACCCTCACCCATCGTTGGTAATCCGGCGGATTTCGGGAGTACGATCTACCTGATGCTCGACGACGAGAACACAGTCGATTCCGATCACGACGACATGATCGTACGGATGTCGGTGTCGGCCGTTCCGGAACCGGGCACTCTCGCTCTGGCCATCCTCGGCGCGGGAAGCGTGGCGCTCACGGTGCTCCGCCGACGGAGGGGTAGGACAGGCTAAAGCCTGTCACGAATACCGACAGGCTAAAGCCCGTCCTACGGGAACATCGACAGGCTTACGCCCGTCCTACACGCCCTGCGCCGCCAGCCAGCGCTCCGCGTCGAGGGCCGACATGCAGCCGGTGCCGGCGGCCGAGATCGCCTGACGGTAGTAGTCGTCGGCCACGTCGCCCGCGGCGAACACGCCGTCCACGCTCGTGTCGGTGCGGAAGTGCTTCTTCCACACGACGTACTTCTTCGGCGTGAGCTCCAACTGGCCGTCGAGGAAGCCCGTGTTGGGCGTGTGGCCGATGGCGAGAAACACACCGGCCGCGTCGAGCGTCGTGCCCTTGCCCGGCTCCGTCGTGCTCTCGAGCCGCACGCCTGTCACCCCCTTCGCATCGTCGCCGAGCACTTCGGCGAGCGCCGTGTTGAAGTGAATCTTGATCTTCGGATCGTCGTGGGCCCGCTGGGCCATGATCTTACTGGCCCGCAACGCGTCGCGGCGGTGCACGAGGTGCACGGTGCTCGCGAACTTCGTGAGGTAGGTGGCCTCTTCGACGGCCGAGTCGCCGCCGCCGACCACGACGAGATGCTGGTTGCGAAACCGCGGCAGCGCCCCGTCGCAGAC